>ENA-ORXF01002052-ORXF01002052.1-marine-metagenome-genome-assembly--contig:-NODE-2052-length-12334-cov-4.985151_pt1 | contig 12334 bp, 26 predicted proteins | sample MGYA00237864_ERZ511476 | MGnify/ENA primary metagenome ERZ511476 (study PRJEB26306, sample SAMN06343908) | marine metagenome | isolation source: coastal waters | place: Atlantic Ocean: West Antarctic... | reverse complement strand
TAGTCTGTTGGTAGTTGATTACTCATTTTTGTTTAACCTCTATATGTTTTATCTCTGCGCCATCTATGTCGTATATCATGTCTTGGATTAGTTGAGTAACTACTTCCTCGTACATCTCTTCTGCTATAGGCAGGATATTATCCCGCTCATCTACATCTAGTGTCATTCTAATATCAAACTTCATGCTGCCTTATCCAGTAAATCTCTAAGGTCAGGCTTCTTGTAGTTTGGCCCCTTCATAACCTTGCCATCTTCACGTAAGATAGGACTTCCTTTGCTGTCTAGCTTAGACATGTTGCTATTATGTACACGGGCAAAAGCTTCCATGAATACATTAGCACTATACTGTTCTAAGCCACTGTCTAGCATACGACTAACCGTTCCTTGCTGCTTAATAACTTGTTCACGCTCCTCTTCACGCATAAGCATACCTACATGATCAGGAGCAGTGAGCGCTAAGCCTGTAGATACATATAACAGATCACAAAGTTCTTTCAAGTGCTCTACCGTACCATACTTCTCAGCCATTAGCTCTTCTAATTCTTCATCAATCAGCTTAACCCACAAGCGAGGGTCAAGAGATCCACTAAAAGCTGTAATAAACTCAGCCACTTGCTCATGTGGTTTCTGAGGTTGCATTGCTTCTATATCGTCTTGACTAATCATTTGTGCTTCTCTTTCATTGCTTCTAACATTTTGTTTAGATACCACTGTGCTTTCTGCATGTCCTCTAGTGGGTTCTGCTTGTAACGATACCTGTGTTGATACTTTATGAAGTTACCGTGACAATACGCAATGAATCCTTCTAAGCCTAGTACCTGCTTGATGTAGTCTATGCACTCTACGCCACCACCAAGATTGTAATGCGCTGGCCTGTTTACAGGGTCATAGCTATTGTCTTCTTCTAAGTCATCCATACTAGCAGTCTCCTTTTGTCTTAGTCCACTTGTCTATTGTGTAGACGTTACCCACTTTAGTTACACTCTCTTTGTTATCTTGTACTCCACCAACTATGTCAAGGCCCAAAAGCTCATTTCTTCTCATCTCTACAATGTCATAGATTTCAGGGTGGTCATCTGATACAGAAAGAAAAGCTGTCATCATAGTTAATACTTCTACCATGTGTCCCATAACTTCTAAAGGTACATCACCATCTGAGTTCATGACCATGTTAGTTTTTATCTCACCATCCCAGCCATCTGCTGCATCCCAATCAATAGCTTGGATAATTAAGGCAACCTCACCTGGAGCTATTATTAGTGCATCGTTGCCTGTCTTAGGTCTATCGCCCATTAACTTCTCCTCTTTTCTTTAAGGGGTATTCTATCTGCTAGTATAGGCTTACCTCTTTCTTTAAGCCACTCTTTAGGAATAACTCTATGAGACCATAGTATGTTATTTTTGTCACACCACTCAAAGTATCTAGACTTAGCACCCTTGTACAACTTAGCCTTAGCATTGCTAAACACAAATCGTATGTCTAGCTCTGGGTGTTGCTTCTGTATCTCTAGGTGTTTTCGTCTGTCATCACTATCAAAGATACCCTTCGATTCTATTATGATGCCATTGTCTAGTAAAAAGTCTGGGGTATAGGTTCTATATCTTAAGTCTTCCCACTCAATCTTTAGAGACTCGTACCTAACTTTCTTCTGGTTATCTTTGAGTACCGCAGCAATGTCTTTCTCTAAACCGCTGCGGTATCTTCCTTTATTGTGGAACTTCAATGTGTACGTAGTCTACCATTGGTGGCTCCTTAGCCTTAGACATTACAGAGGGAAGAGTCTGTAACTGAGGCCAACAACGTTGTTTGTAATCACAGAAGCCACAGGCTCTACTAAGCTTTATGTTGCCTGTAGGCTTCTTATAGAAGGTCTCAGGCTCTGCCTCAAAGCAACGTTTGAAAGGTTTGTCTTCGTCAATGTAAGCTACTGTAGCCTTCATCTCATCTAAGACTTTCTCTTTGTCTACGTTAGCTGCAGAGACATACTTGAAGTCACCTGTACCTTTATTGATTGCCCACCATCCACCTACAGGAGCGCCTTCTGCTTCTGCATAGCCTACAAGCTGTGGAATGTAACCAAACCCATCACCAGAGTTGAGTGCTTCAAAACTGGCAAACTTGTTAGCGTAGGACCAAGGAGAGGTAGACTTAACGTCATCTACCTTACCGTCTAGCTTCATGTCGTACTCGCCATTGATCTTACGCCCATCTAAGTCAAGCGTAACCTTTGCATTATCCTCAAAGTCAACGTCAGCACCACGTAGTAAGCCTTTGAACACAGCCTCTACAATGTCACCAATCATCATCATCATTAAAAAGCGTGGCGGGAATGCTGTCTTGTACTCAGGCTCATTCTTATCAAACCAAAGCTGACAAGTAGGACGCCCAATGTTGGACATCCTTAACCTAAATGCATCCCGTGGACCTCCGTTGAATTGCTTATTCATAGCATCTCCAACATCAGACATAACTTTATCAATTATGCTTTGATCCATTCCTTTTTTACCAGCAAGAACAGAGTTCATGTAGCTGTGAAGGGATAGCTCTGCAGGATGCTCCATTACTCAAACTCCTCCACGTCAACAATAGAAGCAATGATCTCCTTTTCATAATCATCTACGTCCTGACGATTGTTCTCATCCCACTTAGCTAGGATGCCAGTGTTAGTAACTTCAACAAACTCCAAGAAGTCCTTGAGGATTTCATTGTCACCCTCTTGTACATCTACGAGATCAGGTGCGCTAAACGTGTAGGACGCATACTGGTTGCCATTAGGTAAGTCATGTATACCTGCGCCTAGAGTTACGTTGTACTGGATAGGCAGCTTGTTCTTACGTGCTGTAGTAGAGATATAGCCATTCAATGCTTTGACGCTAAGCTTGTTCTTAACGTCTGTAACGAATGGCATATTAACGTAGTCACCTGTGATACTCTTACCATCTGCATCTGTAGCATCATCAAGAGTAATAAGACCAAAGACAACCATAGTACGGCTGATAGAACGGATAAGGTTCTTTGTAGTCTCTGATGTTGCATCCCAATCTTTGATGTAACCTGGACGCCCTAAGTTAAAGCCACCCTTAGTATCCTTGAAGTCACCCTTAAGATCAGTAGCCATTACTGTCTTGTTCATGGCGTTCAACTCACTGTCAAACTGTGTCCACTGCTGGCGGATAGCGAAGATACGGATCTTAGGGTTCTCTGAATAGATGGCTGTGTCTTCATCCAAGGTCAGCTTGTAAACACCTACAGGCATTACCTCTGTCTTGATTTTCTTACCAGCTACTTCCATCAGCCCCATAGCTGCTTGGTGTACCTGTGTCAGCCGTGCTAGGGTTGACTTAGAAGATGGACTATTTGCATTAGCTACTCCCATCATTTCTGCTAGGGATTGACCTGATTCATTTGCTACTGTTAGTTGTGTACTCATAGTTTTTCTACCTTTTTATCTATGCTAGGAAAGTTAGTTATACATTAAACGTCAACTGTGTCAAGCCAGTTGATGCCTATCTTTGCTTCTAATAGTAGAGGGACATTCATTGTCACACCGTATGCCTTCTCTACTAGATCGTTTAAGTCTTCATTCAAGTCGTTAATTATCTGTATTACTTGAACTTCTTCGTCTGGGTGTATGTCAATTACTGTTGAGTCATGCACTGTATTTACTAGACAAGAATGCAACGGTTTTAATCTATCTTCTAATTCATTCAGGACTACAGGAACTACGTCACCTGTTGCAAAGCCCTGCACTGGGTAGTTCTTAATCATAGTGAAGAATGTAGGTGTACCGTTAGCTCTCCTAGTAATGCCAGGAAAAGCGTACTGCCTACCTGACACGTTAGTAATCTTCTCTAGACGTATAGCCTCGTTGCCTAGATTCTTGTGCCACTTAGCTATACCCTTGTATTTGTTGATAAACTCTTCGTAGTAAGCAGCTTCTGCTTTGCTTCTACCATATCCACTAGCCCCGAAGAGGGGAGCAAACGTGTGTTCCTTTCCTTCTTGACGGGTAGTAGGCTGACCTGCATCAGAGATAACCTTGGCAGTGTAGCTGTGTACATCAAAGCCTGTAGCAATCTCTTCCATAGCTGTCTCATCCTGTGCTAGGAAAGCTGCTGTTCTAAATTCAAGCTGAGCAAAGTCTGCCTCACAGATCAGACCGCCATCCCAACGTGATATAAACACACGCTTTACTGGAAATGTCCCTCCTCTTGGCATGTTTTGCATGTTAGGGTTTCTACCACTAAACCTACCTGTAGCTGTGATGTGTTGGGTAAGAGTGACATGGAGATAGGAGTCACCTCTGGTATAGTCTGAGATACCTTCCACAAAGGAACTAAGGTAGGAACTAACAGCAGATAACCTACGTAGATCACCAAGGAAACTGACAGCGTAATCCAAGCCTCTCGTTTTAGCATTCGATATGAGAACATCTAATCTATCCTTTCCTGTTCCAAAACCATTTGCACTAACCCAAGCCTTGTTAGGTGGGAAGAACCCCAGCCCTGCAAGCTTGTCTAGCTTCTTTAGTTGGTAGCCTCTAGCACTGCAATCCTTACAGTTGTTAGGCTTAGAGTAAGGCGAACCATCTTTCTTCTGCTTGAACGTCTTGCCCTTACCCTTGCAAATAGGGCAGGTAAAAGCTTTGGTCTTGTATGTACGCTCTGTATTTTTAGTTACTACTTCTTTGAACTCAGCCTTATTGTTTACATAATCAAACAAGTCAACCCAAGTTTTCTTCTCATTGAGAGTGCAACTGTATACTACAGATGACATCTGCTCTGGTGAGTTGAGGTTTACTGGTGTATCTCCCATAAGCATACGTACTTGTTTTGTAAGCCTCTCTTCTATAGCTATCTTCTCTTCTTCAAACTCTTTACGTACTATTTCTAAGGCGGGTTTATCCACCCTGACTCCAGACATGTACATTCTTGTAAGGGTTTTACAGGTTCTAAAGGTAACGTTTTTGACTCGTAGTAGGGAGTCGGACTCAGGCTTGGCGTAGTCGGCTTCGATTGCAAAGAACAACTCGCGAGTAACGTCAAGGTCACGCCGCAAATAAAAGCTAAGCTCATCAAGAGGTATTTCATTTGTGTTATACCCTTTCTTAAAGTACTCCTTTAAAGTATCATCTTTCTGGAAGTCTAGTTCACGGCGCTGGGCGCAACCGTCCATGCTCAGTACGTCTTTTTTTCCTCTCAGTAAAATATACTCAGCTAACATAGTGTCATATATGTCACCATCATACGTGAAGCCACACTCCCACAACCACATGAGGTCATGCTGTGCGTTGTGCATAATTAGTAGCGTAGTCTGATCTAGGATCAGCTGTATCTGCTTAGCTTGTAGTCCAGAGTTATCTTTCTTTTCTACATGGTCTAACGTAAAGATGTTTGTCTCATTAACGTTGTCTATATTCTGTGTACCTACTTGAGTAAGTGTATTGCTTGGCTCAAAGGGGTCCATGTGTAGCCTACCGTTACGTTTGGTAGTTGTGTTCTCAACGTCTAATACTAGTCTCATCCATCCATCCTCTTACGCCGTGTACTGACTACGATCTCCGTCTAGTTCGCAGTGTACGACACCATGCCACCCACCCTTAAGCTTATTCTTAGCTATGTTCAAGTGCCTTTGTTCATCTTGCTCATCTGCACCCTCAACTAACTTGTTGCGTGAGATCAGGATCATCAAGTCAGCTTCACTAGCCTTGCCTGTCTTACTGCCTTCCATCATGCTCTGATCAACGTAGACCTTCCCTTCTGCATCTGCTGATAGCTGAGACATCCAGATGATAGCGCAGTTGTGCTGCTTGGCAATATTACGTGCATGGATGGCTGCATCCTTGAGGTATACGTGTGAGTCAGAGCCACCCTTAGAGGCAAACTTGTCACCCATGTCCAGTACCACGACATCAGGGGAGTAAGCCTTAACAATAGCCTCTACCCATGCCATGTCCTTGCCTGTGCTGTCCTTAACAAAGATGTTCTCTGTGACAGGCTTGTAGCGAGCAGCAGCGAGTGCGTAGTTGCCCTTAACCTCTTCCATTGACATAGTGGTAGCAGCACTAAGATACCTCGCTCCTACGCGATGTGATGGCTCCTCATTACATAACACCATGCACTTAGCACCCTGACTAGCGAACCCGCCTGGAGAGGCTAAGGTAGAGGCATGGAAGCTTGTCTTACCCGTGTTAGGTCTAGCACCTACAATAATGAGATGCCCAGCGCTAATGCCTTCTACTTTCTTTCTTAGTGATGGGATGTTCCATTTCCACTGGCACTCAATAGCGTTGGCCTTAAGCAAGGCGTCAATAGACATATCATCCCAATCAACCTTGAGGTTAGGCATGAAGTCATCTTGGTAGTTCTGTATCAGGTTACGCAGCGGCTCTAGACTATGATCACCACCATTGATGTACTCAAAGCCAATGTTAGCTACCTCTTCACCTACCACCTTTTGAAACATATTAGCCATAACTTCGTTGGCAATACCCTGAGACATAGCCTCTTCTTTGTTGATCCTACGAAAGAGATCCTTGTATGCCTCTTTGTTAGCAGTAGTTAAAGTGTTGTTACTAAAGAACAAAGCTTCTAGCTCTGCTACACTTAGGTCTTTCTCGTAGGTCTCCATAGCGTAGTCAATGGTCTTCTTTACAAGACGTATATCCTTAGTGAATAGTTTATCTGGGCAACGAACTCCTTTGTTGTTTTCATAGAACTCTTTGTTTAAGAGCGTCTTGACAAGAGCGAACTCCATCATGCGTACACCTTCCTGATCGTAACTATCTCGTGTTGCGTATAAGCAATCTCTATCTCAAGCTCTTTACGCTTAGGAGTTAGCTTTTTAGTAGTCTTTATAATTGACATACGCTTGGCTTCTAGGTCAGATAACTGATCCTTTAGTTGTCTTAGATTCTTGCTCATCTTTTAGTTCCTTTTTTCTATTGCGTAGAACATACCCTCTGATCTATTCATTGATAGAAATAGATCTCTTAGTTGTTGATAAGACATGTACAACATCTGGTACTGATCTAAGTCCTCATCAAACTGCCTAATATAAACTGTATTATCTTCTCCTACTATCATTTCAACATCACTAAATGCGTCACCCTCATCTAAACTGGTGATGACAGATGCATCTTTCTCAAACTCAACTGTGAACATTGTTAGCTTTTGCTCTCTCTATTGATCTCTTGCGTTCTTCCTCATTAAACTCTCTTATGTCTTGCTCATCAAACTCTGTTGCATAGTTTAATTGCTTTTGCAACTCTGTAATCTTCTCGTTAGCTATTTTTAGCTCTCGTTGTAGATTCTCTATCTCACCACACATACTCATAACTTTCACCTCTAGTCTAGCTACATCAGTCATTTATTACTGCTTCACGTTGTACTTTCTGTATCTGTTCATACTTAAAGAACAACTGCTCAAACTTCCACTGGTATAGTTGCTGCATACCCATCAGTGCGTTCATCATTTCATCTTGAGTAGGCTCACGTTCACCGTCACCAATCTGTCTGAATGTTGTCTCAAGGTCATTACAGACTGACCAGCAGTCCATGATGTGCGGCTCTAGTTCGTATAGATCAATCATTGTCTTCCTCCTCAGTTAGTGCATCCCATGATACAGGGAATAGTTCAAGCATCTTTCGGTCAATCTGATTAGCTACCTCACGTGTTTCTGCTTGTGTATCTGTTTTACACCGTAGGTTACACATATCAGCGAAGGCGTCAAGGCTACCTGACCAATACCACTCAGTCATCATGCTCTGGGGTAGTACCATACGTGCCTGCTCAGGGGCTACTCCATCTGCTAGAAGTGTCTTGTAAGTACTCAGCTGCCTATGCCACTGTATCTCTTGGTCTAGCACTAGGGTGATATGGCCTTCACTGCCTTGCTTTTTGTCAAGGCTACGTCCTCGCCAGAAGTTAGGCTCATAGAACTCTGGATCATCATCCACGTACCGCCTAGATATTTCATTCCAACGCAGGAATTTATGCTTGACTAGCTGACGTGCTACAAACACTGGAGCCTTGACGTGGAACGATGCAAAGCAATGCCCAAAGGGGCTGATGTGCTTGTGCTTGGCAAGGTAACGGATCAGCTTATCGTCCTTAGCCTTAAGTTTAGGTGGACTCCATACGTCATTCACATCCATTTCAGATGTCTTACCAAAGCTTACCCGTGCAGCGTTAGCTACAGTTAGGTCATTGCCCATGTGCTCTATGTAAGTAGATTTAATCATTAGTGTTCTACCTCTATTTTAATACATTCTATTGTCTCTGACTTGTCATTTACCATAACTGAGGCAAACTTTAGTTGAGCCATGCACAGTGTCTTATTGTCAAACGTACCTAAGTGGTGATATCGTATACCTTGGCCTGGTATAAAGTTTATCCACAATAGTATTGCTATTACTTTCATTTCTTGCGCTCCTTAATCTCTGTTTCTAGTTTAGCTATACGTTCTTCTAGTTCTTCTACTTTCTTAGTTAGTTCGTTTATATAGTAGTTCTTATTCAACCTACAAACTCCTTAAGCTTCTCAATGTCAGACTCTAATGCATACTTTATGTCATCGTCAAGACGTAAAGCACTAGTAGGTAGACCTGTCCAAGACACAATCTCTCGTGTAAAGGTCAACGTCTTGGGTACAGCGTCAGGGTCTAGCGCTACGATAACCCTGCTATACTCTCCAATCTTTGCCTTATGATCTTCAGTAAGTGATGTACCAAGCAAAGCCATAGCGGTTAGGCCAGGACATACTCTCGCAGCAGTTATAGCGCTTATCACATCCTCTACTACAAGTATAGTACCATTCGGTATGCCAATGCACTTTGTAAAGTAATGCCCTAGCCCAGAGTACCTGTACCACTTGGGCTTAGCACCGTCCAAGGCTCTACCAGTAGCATCGACTAGCTTACCGTTACTAGTACAGGGGAACACGCAGCGTCTGTCCTTCACATCATACATAAGATCTTCACCCTGTATGTTCCATCTGTTTACAAATCTATGGAATAGCTTGTGCTCTGGCTTAGGTGTAACAACATACTCAGGTAATACCATACGTTCTAGCTCTTTCTTTTTGTTTCCCTCTACTGACATGCTCCAAGCGTTGATCTTTGCTTGTATCTCTGTTGCTGTTAAGCCACTACCATACGCACCCTTAACATTACAGGACAGCTTGTAGCAGTTGTATACAATCACACCATCCTTGTTAGTTGCACTGAAGTCATTCCTAGCGTGACACATAGGACACATGCCACGAAACGATAGACCATCAGTCAGGTTAAGCGTGTCTAGGTAGTCGCTTACTTTACTCATCTTTCTTTTCCCATCTCTTTGCTAATGCATTGGATGCACCCGTGAATGTGTTTACCAAGTAAGGTGTAACAGAACTAGGGTTAGCATGTCCACTCACTTGCATGATTTCAAACTGATCTGAGCCAGCCTCAACCATCTGAGTGATAGCTGTACGCCGCAAGTCCATACCTGTAAGCTCAGGTGGTAGATTAGCTTTCTCCTTTACCTCATTGATAACTTGATGTATTTCTACTTCTTGATAGGGTGTGTATGCTCCTGCTCTACGTTTAACTCTTGGAGCTACGTACTGTTGAAAGCCCCAATCTTCTTTCTGTAGGATTAACATCTTGTTTAGTTGTGGTGGTATAGGTAGGTGTACTTCTGCTCCTCTCTTACGTTGTACTAGGTCACAGCGCTGGGCATCTAAGTCTAGAGCATCCCAAGTTAGTCTACGCATATCACCTAATCGTTGCGCCCACTCGTAGGCCATGTGTACTATCAAGCCGATAGAACGATAATCAAAATCACCGTAGGCAGTGTCTAAGAATGACTTGACGTTATCATGCGTCCACCTTACCCGTCTTGGCTTGCCAGCAGTCTTATCGACTAAACCAATAGGACTAACCTGGACTATCTCAGCTTGCATAGCTACACGGTAAACGGCGGATAGGCACTCTGATCTAATGTTAGCAGTGCGAACACCAATACGTTTCCAAATAGCATATGCTTCGCTGAGTTGTTTAACACCTATCTTATCTATTCGTATACTACCTACCTTCCTACCATCCTTTAGGACAGTATCACAAACCTTGTTAAGATGTCTAGTGTTGGTCTTTTGTGTTTCACCAGATACATCACGAAACTTATCTGATTGAAAATAAAACTCTACCAGATAACGAAAAGGGTGGTTGCCTTTTGGGACTATTGGGCTGAACTTTCTTGTCACTCTCTTGCTCCTCTTTTGTTTTAGGTATAGTCTTGTCTGACCAATCGTCACATGGATCATCTGTGTTTGTTTCAATCATCCTTGTTTCCTTGAAATGTATCATAAATAAAGTACACTGCACCTGCTAGATAAATTATTATAAGAACTATAGGTATAGCATACATTATCTCTCCTTTGCCATCCTGTTAGAATAATGTATAGTACTGGTCTCCTTCATCAATGCAGTCCTTGACCTGCTTAGCTTGGCGTACAAGATGTTCTGTATCCTCATACTTACCCATCCAATCTGCATCGTCAATCTGTCGCTGTAGTTCATTGTGATACTGGTGAGCGCCTACAAGGTTCTCTGTGTTAAACTTACCTTTCATGGGCTGAACACCTCCATACTTGCATCAGGGTAAAGATATTGTAGGCGCTCTACTGCCTTGTCTGCTTTGTATTCAGTGGCCTCATACGCCCTGTAAAAAGATAGCTCTCCTTGTATTAGTTCTACATTCCAAGATTTGTTTGAGTAGTGTTTCTTCTTGCGTATAATAAGCCTAGACATATTAGTTATCCTCCTCATCTCTTACGTTACCTGTCAAACATAACAGTGTATGTGTTGCCATCCAGCCTAAAGGTCAACTCACTGTAGTCATAGGCTTTTCTCTGGTATTCCATAGTGTATGTCTTCTCAGAACACTCTCGTACATTACGATAGCCAGTGATCACTTGCTCTGTCTTGTTGTGTTCAGCAGATGCTATGCCACCGATAACTGCACCCGCCGCTGCACCCTTGTCATCCCCTGTCAGGGCCTTGCCTAGTAGTCCACCAAGAAGTAGCCCACCAAACACGTCAGCACCAGATGTACCTTTGTTAACTTCTTTGTAGATAGGAACCTGAACAGTCTCACAGACACGTTTAGTCTCAGGTACTTCCTCAGTGTAGGTATAGTAGAAGTGTTCTACTGTTCCTGTGACGTTGTTCTGTGCAGCTACTGGTGTAGCTAACATAGTTAATACTATTGCATGTTTTATCATGATACTTCTCCAAGTAAAGTATAACGAACATACCGTTGACCTGTCACTGGGTGAGCCTTCTTGTTGGAGTAAATAGAATAACCCATACCGCGTAGTTCGTGTATGCGCTTGGTTAAGCTACTGATGCTGTATTCAATCATAGCCTCACGTACAGTAATGCCTTTAGTTGTACGTAGGTGGTTTAGAATGAGCGTGTGTTGTGAATTCTTCATGGTGTTATTCTCCTGTTAGGATTGATTTAAGTTTAGATAGTGCAGATGCTCGTAGTGCGTAGTAGGTCATCAGTTTAGTATCAGCGTATTCTTCTGCTGATAGACCGTCCCAAGAGGATGTTTCCATACTACCTTTCAAAGTATCAACGATACATGATAGTTCTTCTGTTGTTAGTCCTGTCATAGTAGTACCTCGCTAATTCCGATTAATAGAATACCTATTGTGTAGACTGCCGCTGCTACCAATAGCAAGGCTGTTGTGTCCTGTACAAACCAGCGGATAGATTGGTTGCGCTGCTTGCGTAGACGTTCTTTCTGTTTAATTGTCATGCTTCACCTTCTCTACTGTTATATCACAAAATGCGTAGCATACCTTCTTGCTGACTGTACTGCACACGCTCTGTGCTGCCTCTTTAGTATCATACAGGGATTGTGGGGTCACGTAGTCCATAAAGATATGATGCTCTCTGCACCATGTGGATGTTGCATTGGCTGCGATGTCATCTGTTTGTATTACGTAGTTCATGTCTCTATTCCTTCACTGTTAGCTTCATACACTGCCTTGGCAAACCCTCGTGGTGTTGCACTGCGAATGTCCTTGGTACGTTGTGACTTACCGCCCAGCTTCAAGTGCTGCGTACTGTAGCCTGTAGGCTTGCAGGTTGGTATCTTGGTTGGCATACGAAAGCCGCCACCTGTCCATAGGCATGTCTTCTTAGTGTATGCGTCACGTTCTGCAATGTAATCAGGCCAGCGTGGGTGTACTGCCTCATGATCGTCTAAGTACTCACCGTATTCATAAGGGTGAAAGTTATAGTCAGGCTTACGCCACTTAGTAGCCAAGACAGACACGGGG
>ENA-ORXF01002049-ORXF01002049.1-marine-metagenome-genome-assembly--contig:-NODE-2049-length-12338-cov-4.318490_pt1 | contig 12338 bp, 15 predicted proteins | sample MGYA00237864_ERZ511476 | MGnify/ENA primary metagenome ERZ511476 (study PRJEB26306, sample SAMN06343908) | marine metagenome | isolation source: coastal waters | place: Atlantic Ocean: West Antarctic... | reverse complement strand
AATAGTTCCTTATTTTTTTCATATGGTTTATATTTTTCATAATTTATATGATAATATTTTTTATCGATATTTCCATAGTTAGTTAAAATTGTAATCATTTTATTGTATTTATTAATAAAATCTTTTATTGATTTATTAATTTCATCATGAGGGACAAAACCGTATATATGCTTAAACTTATTTGGCACAACAAATATTAATGAATAAAATATCTCTAATATAGAATCTTTTATATCATAAATTATAGGTAAATAAGTATTTAATTCATATCGGTTAGATAATATATATATATATATTTTCATCATTTTATTCATATTTATTATAATATTATTATATCTTGTCTTATCAAATTTTTTGACAAACCTAATATTATAAATTATATCAACGAAGTCTTTATTCTCAACTAAAAATCTAACATTTTTGTTTTTATTATAAGTTGTATAAAAATTATCTACATTTATTTGTTCAATATCCTTGATATCATCTTCAAGTTTTGATTCTTTTTCATTTTCTTTATTATTATTGTTAAAAATTTTATTTTTAATATTATTATCAATGTTTACATAAATGAATATTACTATAATTATAGTTAGTAATATTTGTGTATTTAATTTTGCCATTATGTAAAATAATAATGCTAAAAATATAAATGAATAATTATAATTACCAATGATTTTATCAATAAAAAAATTCATATATCTAATCTATCTTATTAATAATTTTATTATTACACGGATGCACCATCAATAAAATACAATATAAAGGAAAATATTACAAGAATAATGCCAGTATATAATTTTCGGTCATCTTCTGTTAAAATATGTATTATTTTGGTAATATAATAATTAGTATCTGCGATTTTTGTGTTATTGAGTTCAATTATATCATTTATTATATCAATTGCTGTTTGCAATGTATTTTTATATACTTGTTTCAATGTTAAATTATATGTATTATTTCTTATTTCATTATCTGGTAATTTTTCAGGTAAGGTTTCCAATAAAGTATTAATTTTATTTTCAATTTGTTTTTCAATATATTTTTCAACATTTTTAGGTATTATTACTTCTTTTTTTTCTTCAATTTCAAGTTTTGATGTTTCCATAATTAAATTATTTAATCTACTTTAATCGTATAAAAGATAATTTAAATAATTTCCATCATATCAATATTTGCAATTAAATTTCTCCTACAACAATATCTTTTTAAACCAAGATTATCTAAAATTTTACCAGTATGAATTTTATCAAAGTTTTTATAAAGTTTATCTACTTTTTTTGTTTCATCAATATTTGCTTTCTCTTTTTCATAATAATCAACAACATCAGCCATTACTCTACCGCAAGTAAAACATCTAACAGGTATAATCATATTTAATCTTTCTAATATTAAAGGTATATAATCATTTTTTATATATTATTGTGTAAAAATAAAATAATTTATTATATTAGATTAATAATAGAGTAGAATATGTCGTTATCAGGTTTAAATTATAAAATTATACAAATTGAAAACAAATTATCTAATATGGTGGTTGACAAAGAAGCGTCAAAATCAGTTGACAACAGCGAAGAAGTTGCTAAATTAGAAGCACAAATAAATGTAATTAGTTGCAAAAGTGATTCGGCATTAGAAGCATCTAAACATGTAATGATAAGTAGCAAAAAAGATGCCGAAGCTTTATTACAAAGAATTCTAAATGTTGAAAAGGTTGTAGATAAGTTAGCTAAACAATTAGATGTTTTATCTAAAAAATCACAAGATAGCTCTTCGCAAGTTTAATATTTAGGAATTGATTTTATACAGTCATCTAACATATTTTGTTCATATTGCCACATGTTGATGCAATTATTTAAAATGTCGCAATTTTTTTGTAGATAGCCCTTATTTCTTTTCATACATTCAAGTGCTTCTAATGAATATTTCTTTGCATTACCATAGTCTTTATTTTTAACATATAATATTGATAAAACATTAAGAAAATCAGGAGAATCAAAATGATTATTATTAAATATTTCTAATGCTTTTGTAATATCTTCTTCTTCAATAACAGGCTTATTTGAAATCTTAGATAGTTCTATATAATTATTATTAAAATATAGATAATTATTGGGATTAACAGATGAAGGATATATACCTAATTTAGAACCTTCTACAAATGTATTTTTATTATAAAATAGTACATTATAATTATTATCATTAATAAATTTACATAAAAGATGTTTGAAACGTAATTTAAATATATCCATTGATTCATATAATAATTTACATATTTTTGGTTTTATAAAATAACATGATTTTGATAATAATTTTTTATATATTGTTTTGTATTCAATGAAATCTTCTTTATTATTTATCACATTTAGAGATGTAAATAAAATATCCCATTTTTTTTCATTAATATTTACCAACAGTATTTTTATGTTATCTAGATATGCTTTACTTATTATTATATCATCTTCAATAATCATATATATGTTATCATTATTATTGTCATTATCATTATCAATTATATGTTTGAAAGCATTTTTCTGCTTTTCATAATTAGAGATTTGATATGAGTTTAATGATGATATATAATTGTTATATTCATTATCGTCAGGAAATTTAGAATAATCAACACGTTTATTATATACTTCTATATTTTTATCAATTGTATCATTACATGGTGTAGTTATTATATTTAACTTAAAATTAATATTAATTTCGTTACATATATTTTTTATTGCTTCTAAACTAGAATTGATATTACCTTGGCGATTTTCAAGCTTTTCTGTGTAAATTAAATATATATTTAAATTCATAATATTATATTAGTGTTTATAGTCTTTATTATATTTTATTATTTATATCTTCTTTTTATTCACTATATTTTATCGTTTAACTATTATATAAATTTATATAAGTTATATAAGTTATATAATAGTTAAACGATTACGAGATGATTGGAGATGATATTATATATGAATATCCTTATTGTGATAGATTGGTTATTATAGGTGATATTCATGGTGATATTAAACGATTAAAAACTATATTAATTGACGCAAAAATAATAAATAATAATATTGAATGGATTGCTGAACCACCTAATACAGTTGTGGTACAAATGGGAGATCAAGTTGATAGTTTAAATAGAGATGAGTCAATTGTAGAATGGGAAGTATTAGATGATGTAGAGGTAATATATTTTACTAATTTACTAGATAAATTTGCACAATCAAAAGGTGGGCGGTTTATTTCTATAATAGGTAATCATGAGTTTATGAATGTAATTGGTAATTATAGTTATGTCTCAAATAAAAGTATGGCTAATAATGAAAATAAAAGAACCGAATTATTTAAAGCAAAAGGAACATTATCACCTATATTATCCAAACGCCCTATCGTATTAAAAATAGGTGAATTATTATTTTGTCATGCTGGGCTAACAACAAAACATTTTGAATTATTAAAAAAATATAATAAAGATATATCTTATATAAATAGGATTTGGAAGAATTTTGTACTACATAATAATGTTTTAAAAGAAGATAAAGAAATATTTGATAAAATATTATTAGATTATGATGGAATATTGTGGACACGAGAATTAGATAATCAAAATGATTTAAATGAAATGTTAAAAAGTATTAATTGTACTTTTATGTTTGTTGGTCATACAGTAATGGATGGAATTAAATTTTACAATAGTAATGTATGGTATACAGATACAGGTATATCGCGTTCATTTGGTAATAATAAATATCAATATATGGAAATTATAAAGCATCGTATATATATTAAAGAAATCAAGTAAATATTTATATATATATAAAAAATGATTCATATATATAATAATAATATAGAAAATGATGAATGTATTTGATAAGTTACCAGAAGATTTACAAAATATAATTTTAAGTAAAGTAAGAAATCCTCAAAATAAAAATTTATTAGAAGATATAACAAATTATAAAATATCAAAAATATGTATATTTAAACAATATGAAAAAATAGGCTATGAATATAACGATGATTATACTGATGATTTTAATATATATTCAATTATTGACAACGATTTAATGTCATTTTGGAATGATGATATTGCTTATATGTTAAAAATAACTGATAAAAATTACAATAAAATGCTTAGACAATTAGCTTTCAAAATTAAAAATAATAATAATAGTTCAATTGCTATATATAATTTCCACAAAAACTCAAATATATTACCTAAAACAAAAATAAACAGATATTTAGCAGGATTAACAGTTGAAGAACGTCAAGATTTCATTTCAATTATTATTAATAATTAGTTTTAATAGAATATGTTATTAAAAAAATATTTCTATGAATATCTTAAACTTGACCAAACATTTGCTGCATCCATAGGTGAACCATGTGATAAAAATATTTATACAAATTATTATTCACATTATTTTATTATTGAATACAAAAAATTATTAATAAAATATAATAAATTGTCAAAAAATAGTAACGATTTATATGATAAAAATTTATTCATAATATCTAAAAATAATTTAGATTTATTAAATATAAGATATTATTTATTCCCTTTAAATTGTTCCAACAATATAATAACATTATTTAAAGATTTAAATGAAATATATTACAAAATAAATAGTGATAACGATTATAATTTTTTAATTTCAAGAATTAAATGTTTTCCTGATATTGTTGAAACAATAATTATGAGACTAAACGAAGGTATTAATAACAATTTAACAATATCAAAGTTTTCTTGTAATAAAATAATTTCGCAATTAAAAGGTTTCTTAAAACATAATTTATATATTATTGATGTTCCTAAAAAATATTATAATAACGATTATTTGAATATAATTAATAACAATTATAAAAAACCTATAATACATATACTTAATTTTTTAGATAAAACGTATTTTAAATATTGTCAGGATGGTATTGGGTTGTGTAAATTAAAAAATGGCAAAACAATATATAAAGCATTTGTTAAATCGCAAATATCTCTTGATTTATTACCACAACAAATATACAATATTGGTTTAAAAGAAGTCAATAAAATAGAGAATGAATTAAGTAAATTAATGTATAAAACAACAAATATCAAAAAGTTAAAGAATTATTACACTTATATGAATAATAAAGATAATATTTACAAAAATAGTAGTTTACAATATAAAGATTTTATAAGAAAACGTTCTATAATTAATAAAAAAATAATAAATAAATATTTCCATGAAAAAGTTGAAAATTATAATATTAAATTTGTTAAAAAAGAATTAGAAAATAGTAGCCCTGCTGCATATTATTATCCTGTATCAAAAAATGAAAAAAGTTATTTTTATTTAAATAGAAAATTAACAAAATATAAATATGATACATTTACTTTAAGTATTCACGAAGGTGTACCCGGACATCACTATCAATATAGGTTGATGTTAAATAACAATATTCCTAATTATAAGATATATTCTACACAAGAATCTGGATTCTCAGAAGGATGGGCTTTATATACTGAAAATTTAGGCAATGATTACTATACTGATTTGGATAATTATGGTAAATTATCATACGAATTATTGAGAGCTATAAGATTAATAGTTGATGTTGGTATAAATTATTACAACTGGTCTTATAAAAAAGCCTATAAATACATGAATAATTATACATCATTGGATTCTAATAATATTAAAAATGAATTATTAAGATATATTGATGATCCTGGACAAGCATTGGCATATAAAATAGGTGAACTTGAAATAATTAGATTAAGAGATAAATATCTCAAAAATAATATTGGGACTATAAAGGATTTTCATAAAGAACTTTTGAGTAAAGGTGTATTAACATTAAAATTATATGAATATAGTTTATTTAAATAATAAATAATATTAATGAATAATAATGATTAAGTTAATTATTACTGATAATGCATGGTTAAAAATGTTTAATGTTATTAAAAATAATATTAATAACTCATTTATGTTATCAGCATCAAGTGGTGGGTGTAACGGATTTAACTATAACTTCAAAATTATAACTGATGATAATTATAATGATATTTTAAAACAGAAACCAATTATAGAAACAAAAAATAATGTTAATGTATTAATTGATCCAAGGAGTGAATTTCTATTATTAGGAACAACAATAGATTATTTAAAACAAGATTTAAATAAGGGGATATTTGAAGGGAAATTCGTTTTTATTCCTGATAAAAAACTAGCAATAAGTTGTGGTTGTGGTACGTCATTTAATTATAAAAATTAAATAACTATATAAAAGTACTTTTATATCACCACCCATTATCGGTAATATAACTTAATTTCTTTTTATATTCTACATTTTCTTCTTTTTCTATTTGTTCTATAAGTAAATATCTACATAGTTCGCAATAAACACAATAGTTTCCATCATTATTATATTGTTTTATAGATTTATTACATATTCTACATTCACCTATTGGATTATTATTATTATATTCTACACATTTTCCTACTGGATTATTATTACTATATTCTTTAATATCTTCATTTGAAGACATTTTACGATTAAGATTAATTATATTATATCATTTTTTATTTATATATTTATTAAAAGTGAGTACATAATTTTATTTTTCTATGATTTTTATAAACTTTTAAAACTTTTATAGATTTTATAAATTATGTACTCATTTTTTAGAGTAATGAATAAGTTTATAGATTATCCAGAATTTAAGCCAAATGTAACTCCTAAGGAAATGTTTGAAATAGGCATTATGGGCGGCTTTTATTTTAGAGAATTGAAATCACCTAAAACAGGTAAAGTATATAAAAATCATCATAAAAAGTTTAAGTTTCTTAAAGGTATTCCAAAAAATAAAATAGCACAACAAGAATATGATAAAAGTGCCAATAGATATAATGTTGTTGTGGGAACATCCTATGAATTTTGGATGAGTAAAAATTGGATTAAAGAAGATATAGACCCTTATGGTTGGATAGAATGGTATTGCAATTTTTATAATGGCAGACGTACAGAAGATGACTTACGGCAAATAAATAGATGGAAAAAATCAGCAGGACCCAAGGGTAGATTTAGAAATCAGTTACAACGCAAAATAAATACGGAAGGAAGTAATAGCGAAACTATATATCCGAGACTAAGACAAACACTACTACATTGGGGATGGGATTCGCGAAAGATGTATGTTAAGTAATATATTATATTATAAAGTAATTGCCTATTTTTTTATCAATTATATAAAAAAATGATGTAATTATATAATATTAATATTAATATGGATACATTAAACTTTGATAAGATTTTAGAAACTAAAAATGCCGAATTAATTGAACTTTATGAAAATAAAATGAGTAAAAATAAAAAAATGACATCTGACCCATCCCAAATTGATTTTAATAGTAAGAAATTATATTATAGAATTAATGCTGAAATTGATAAGAAGTTTAAAAGTTCAAAAGCATATCAAAAAATATGTGAAGATGAGCAAAAAAATTCTATATAAATATATATTAATATATATTAATATTGACAAAATGTCTATATCACAAATTAAAAATATCATTGATAGCGAAATATATAATATGATTAAAAATGAAGATAATTGTGATATTGTGACTAAATGTGATAATATTATTAAAAAAAATACATCAATTGATAAAAATATAATTACTAATAGATTGCAAGTTATAAGTAATAATAGGGTAATTTTAAAGGAATTGATGGATGTCCCGATTATTGAACAGAGAACTAAGGCATGGTTTGATGCCCGTGATACAAGATTGACGGCAAGTGATTTATGTGATGCAATTAAAAAAGGGGCAACAAGTGATAGAATTGCTAAAAAAAAAGCAAAGATCACGATAGATAAAACAAACTATAATTCTATTCCTGCATTAAAATGGGGTACAATGTACGAAGCAATGGCATCAAGATGTTATTCTCAGGTAAATAATGATATCATTGTTCATGATTTTGGATTGATATGTGATAAAAATAATGAACATTTTGGAGCATCCCCTGATGGAATCAATGATTTGGGGATTATGATTGAAATTAAGTGCCCATTTTCAAGAAAAATTGTTGACGGGTATATTCCGGATAAATATAAAATGCAGATACAAGGACAACTTGCGGTATGTAATTTAACAGAATGTGATTATGTCGAATGTGATTTTAAGGAATTAGATTGTGAAACTTATATAGATAAATATAAATATAAAAAGGTAGACCATGGTATTATCGCAGAGTATCAATGTGATGGGGAATATAAATATTTATATAGCGACGAATATCTGAAATCCAATGAATGTTATAATAATATCAATGAAAAAATTAAAAATTATGATAATATGCGAGCTAAATTTAATAAATTAATTTACTGGGAACTCAATTTAATGAATATTCAAAGAGAAACATTTAATAAAGATATGTGGCAAGATATTGTTCCAAAAATAAATGATTTCTGGCAAAAAGTGGAAAAATATAAATTAATGCCAATTGAAGATAATTTAAAAAAGTTTAAATTTTTAGATGATTAATATTAATAATTGTATTTGGTCCATGGTTTTACTTCTACATCATTATTATATGGGTTTAAAAAGTATATCATGCTATAACTTGTAACTGGTGCGATACCTTGTACATTTTTATCATCGGGACCTAAACATACCGAATTATAGTTATCGCCACCAAAATCATATGAATTATCTAAATTTAAACATCCACAACCCATATTATTATCATGATGACATAATAGATGGCACAATTTATCATTAGTTTTATTATTTTTAATAAAATCAACAAATCCTTTTATTTTGTCTCGTGTTCCATTAGTTTTAACTAATAAAATATGACATTTAAATTTTTTTTCTACATTTTCACATTTACCATATTTATCTTCATTAGTGATATAACATGAAGTACCATGATCTATAATATCATCTCTTGCTTTTTGACCTTCTAAAAAGGGAGCTTGTGATACACATGCATATATAGGACCTATGTTATTACCTTTCAATTCAGCAAGAATTACATCATCTAATGATTTATCACTTCCTATTATACATTTATCATCTGCTATAATTATTAAATCGTTTTCTGTAAATTTATTCGTTTTTAATAGTTTGTTTCTAATTTCAGTCGGGCTATTATCAACACAATTATAAGCGAGAAGTAGTTTATTTCCAGAAATATCAGAAGTATATGAGTTATCTGAGCTAAATAATTTATTATCTACACCAGTATTTCCCATTCTTACATCACACGTATAATCTGAATGATAATTTAATTCACTTGATTGCTCTTTAAATGCATTATATGTTGTTTTGGTATTTTTACCAATAGGAAAAACTTCATTTTTTGTTTTTTTACAAGAATTATCACCCACCATTGGTGAACTAAAATATTCATTTAATGAATTATCACAAACATTTATATAATAATGAAATATTAATATTAACAATGTCATTATTAGCAACAATAATAACATTAATTCGTTATAATTCATGATTTACTCTATATAATTTAATTATTTTTTTTTTATAATTAATTTAAAAAATAATCTATTAACCGTATATATTATTAATATTATCTCTTCTTAACTTCATCAACAGCCTTGACTGAGTAATTTAGAGCACTTGCAACCGATTCTACTGCAAATATTATCGATCGTTTTGCTTCTAATACTTTTTTTCCAATTTTTTCATGTTTTATTTTATTTTTGTCTTCATTAAAAAATTCTATTGAAGTGTTACATGCATTTATATAATAATAAAATATTAATATTGATAAAATCACAACTAATATGGTTAATATTACTAATTCATTGTACTTCATCATGTAACTACTCTATATTATATATTTATTTTGGTTAGTGAATATTATATCATAAATTATCAAAAACCTAACTTTGCGATAGCAGCAGCAGCAGAAGCAGCAGAAGCAGCAGCAGCAGCAGCAACAGAATCAGCGTCAGAATCAGCGTCAGTCCCTGCGTGATATACCACATTATTTTTAAACTTTAAATTTCCCGATTCAATTACTAAACTATTTTCGAGTGTACCATCACCTATTATTATTTTACCACTAGCATCAGGTTTTTTAATTATTAAATTATTATTATCTTTATATATATCAAAACAACTATCACCTGAAATATCACAAACTTGTAATTTTTTATCACTATTTGTTTTTAATTTAGCACCACCGTTTATTGTCAGTTCAGATGCAATTACAGTATCATGAATTAATTTTAATTTTTTGTCATTATCGATTAAAGAATTATCATCAGTAACATAACTGTATATTTTATTTTCATTCGCATTGATACCAGATTCTTCTGTTCCGAATGTAAAATATTTATTAAGATTATCATTAAAAGTCATAAAGTTATTATCATGGTTGCTTGTTTTTGTATTAATTGTATTAATAGATTTATTTAATTCTGCTGAAATTACATTGCTTGTGTTATAAATAGTAGTATTTAAATTAGATGATATCACATTGCTTGTGCTAATTATATTAGAGCTATTGATATCAATACTATCTTTTAATGTATTATCCTTCGTTCTATGGGTACTAAAACGATTACTTATTGTTTTAAAGTCACCTATTAATTGTGTTTTAAGATTATTATAATCATATAATAGCCACCCGCATACTCCTATTAATGATACTAATACTATAATTAATATCATATAAATTAAAAGGTTAGCAACTTCCATTTATTTTAATATAGTTCTCTTATTAATACATTTTTTTTTATTATTTAATTTTAATAACTTTTACATCTAAATCTTTACCAGCTTCTTGTAAAGCTTCATTATTAGTGTCTAACAAAACGCCTAAGTCAGCACCACCTAAACCAGCACCACCTTCACCAGCATCACTATCACCAGCTTCACTTACAGCATCTTCACTAACACCATCACTTACACCACCTTCACTAAAATCACCAACATCATCATCACCAACATAATCATCGCCAACATCATCATAGCTTGCACCACCTTCATTAACATCATCACTTGCACCACTATCACTTGCACCACCTTCATTAACATCATCACTTGCACCACTTTCATTAACATCATCACTTGCACCACCTTCATTAACATCATCACTTGCACCACTATCACTTGCACCACCATCACTTGCACCACCATCACTTAGATCATCTTCACTTAGAGCATCTTCAATATCGTTACCTTCACCAGATTCTTCCATGATACTACCACCGCCTTGTTTTAAAATTTCATCTTTAAAATTATATTGATCAGTCCATACTTTCTCGTCTTTTATAAAAAGCTCATCATTATCATCGTCGTCAAATAATTCAATATCATCTAAATCATCTCCATCATCATTGTCACTATCGTCATTTTTATTTAAATACATTTGTTCAATAGGCATTTCAATATGTTCAGTATTAACTCTCATTTGTATACCCATTGCTTCAAGTTCCTGTGTAAATAGTTTAAATGCGTAAGGAGTTTGTATAACACATACGTCATCATTGTTGCAATTTCTACAAGTATTAATATTTTCTGTTATATTAAAAGCTACCAGGGTTCCACATCGTTTACATGCTGCCCATGTATATTTATCAGAACGTTCCATCATACTTTCTTTCAAGAATAGAGATATACCATGACTTAAAACAGTATCTCTTTCCATTTCACCGATACGTAATCCACCACCTTTACGTCTACCTTCTGTAGGTTGTCTTGTTAATCCAGTTAATTTACCAGTACCACGGGCATTTAATTTTTCAGCAACCATATGTTTTAATCTGAAATAGTATGTTGGTCCAATAAATATTTCTGTTTCTATTTGCTTTCCGGTAAAACCATTATATAGTATTTCGTTACCGTGTTTATTAAAACCATTATCTTCAAGACGTTTATATATTTTTTCATTATCAATTGGGATAAATACGGTTGCGTCACCCAGTAAACCATCCAAACAGCACATTTTAGCAAATATACATTCGACAAGATGCCCTATTGTCATTCTAGATGGTATTGCATGAGGGTTAATAATAATATCTGGTTTTATGCCGTCTTTTGTGAATGGCATATTTTCTTCTGGTATTACCATACCGAGAACGCCTTTTTGTCCATGTCTAGAAGCATGTTTATCACCATATTCTGGTTTTTTTATTTTTAAAAATCTAACTTTACAAATTATAGAATCTTCACCGGATAATTTATTAGATATATATACTTTATCTACCGTGCCATATAACGAGTTATCAGTACTTATAGAAACATCAGTATATATGGTTTCTTTAACTTGTTCTATGAATACACCTCTTTTAACTTCTTTGTAGACTTCTTTAACACTTA
>ENA-ORXF01002048-ORXF01002048.1-marine-metagenome-genome-assembly--contig:-NODE-2048-length-12342-cov-6.445251_pt1 | contig 12342 bp, 8 predicted proteins | sample MGYA00237864_ERZ511476 | MGnify/ENA primary metagenome ERZ511476 (study PRJEB26306, sample SAMN06343908) | marine metagenome | isolation source: coastal waters | place: Atlantic Ocean: West Antarctic... | reverse complement strand
CTCAAGTGCACAAGGAAACTATTAGTAGGAATTTATAATGGCAAGAACAAGTACAAAAAAGAATATGGTGAAACAAGTTAATTATCTTAACAAAGACTTTAGTGACTTTAGAGATAATCTAATAGAATTTGCTAAAGTATATTTTCCAAACACATATAACGATTTTAATGAAGCTTCACCAGGTATGATGTTTATTGAAATGGCATCTTACGTTGGTGATGTTCTTTCATACTATGTTGATTCACAATTTAGAGAATCACTTCTTGCTTATGCAGAAGAAAAAAGAAATGTTTATAATATAGCACAATCATTTGGATATAAACCAAGAGTAACTTCACCATCCAATGTAGTTTTAGATGTATTCCAAACCGTTCCAGCTTTAAATGGAAACCCAGATTACAGATACGCACTTACAGTAAAAGCTGGAGCTACTATAAAAGCATCATCAACGGGTACAACTTTTAGAACATTAGAAGATGTAAACTTTAAATTTGATACACCATCAAGTCCACGTGTTGCTACTATATTTGAGAGTGATAGTGGAACACCAACAAAGTATTTATTAAAAAAACAAGTTAGAGCCAATAGTGGAGATATTTCAACAGAGTTTTTTCCATTTGGGGTGTCTCAAAAATATTCTCAAATAAAATTGGGTAATGACGATGTTATAGAAATTATATCTTGTATAGATAGTGATAATAATACTTGGTATGAAGTTGATTCTTTAGCAAGAGATACAATATTTGATGAAGTAGAAAATAATTCTACAAACGATCCTACGTCAGTTATTAATAGAGACACTTCACCTTATATTTTAAAATTAAAAAAAACCTCGCATAGATTCACAACATATATAAATGATAACGATGAAACTATATTAAGATTTGGAGCTGGTATATCAAATAATCCTGATGAAGAGATTATACCAAATCCAGATTCAGTTGGTTCTAGTTTACCAGGTAGTCCAACTTTTTTAAATAAAGCTTTTGACCCAAGTAATTTTTTAAACACAAAAACATTTGGATTAGCACCATCTAATACAACACTTACAATTAAATACTCACATGGTGGTGGGATAGAAGATAATGTTAATAGTGGTGATGTTAATCAGTTATCTTCAATATCATTTGAAATACAAGATGCTTTATTAACTGCTGGGGTAGTTCAAACATCGAAAAATTCTTTAGCCTTTTCAAATCCAAATCCTGCAACTGGTGGTTCTGGTGGTCAAAGTGTTAGAGAAGTACGAGAAAATGCATTGGCATATTTTCAATCACAACAGAGGTCAGTAACTAAAGAAGATTATATTGTTAGAGCATATGCTCTTCCAGCAAAATTTGGTAACATTGCAAAAGTTCACTTAGTACAGGATGACCAATTAAGTAAATCATTTGAATTAGATGATTTAAATAGAAAAGTTAATGAGGATGATATTGGTAAAACATTAAAAGCATTACAAGTATCAAGAATACCAAATCCATTAGCAATGAATATGTACTCACTTGGTTACGACTCAGGTGGAAACTTAACACAACTATCACCTACTGTTAAAGAAAATTTAAAAACATATCTTTCTCAATTTAGACTTGTTACCGATGCAGTAAATATAAAAGATGCTTATATAATTAATATAGCAGTAGATTTTGCAATATTAACAAAAGTTGGATTTAATAAAAACGATGTCCTACTTAGATGTGTAAGTGCTGTTCAAGATTTCTTTGATATAAAAAACTGGCAAATTGGCCAACCAATAGTTCTTTCTGATATAATATATGAATTATCTTTAGTTGGTGGTGTATCTTCAGTTGTTCCACCACCCAATCAATCAAATGGTGAACAGTCACCAATTGTTGTTACAAACAAATATAAACCATCAGATGGTTATTCAGGAAATGTTTTTGATATTAAATCCGCAACAATTAATGGTGTAATATACACAGCATTAGACCCAAGTATTTTTGAAATTAAATATATTAATTCAGATATTAAAGGTGAAGTTGTTGGTGATAACTTAGGGCCAGGAGAATAATAAATGCATTATTTTACATTTGCAGACAAAGATACAACATTATATGAAGCTAGTTCAAGTTTAAACGCTGGATTGGATGAAGTTTTAGAAATTCAAAAGAATGTTCCAGCTTCTGGTGAGAATATATCTGTTTCAAGAATTTTAATTGCATTTGATTTAAACTATATATCAGGTTCAATTTCAAGTGGTTTGATTCCTGCAGTAGGCCCAAATCCAGCTTCAAGTTCATTTTTCTTAAATCTTTTTGATGCTAATCCAACCGCATTAGCTACATCTCAAAGTATATATGCATATCCAATTAGTGGTTCTTGGGTTGAAGGTGATGGTCGTTCTTATGATAATCCTACAACAACCGAGGGTTCAAGTTGGAATTTTAGAGATGGTGCTACTGTAAGCACTCTTTGGAGACCACCAATATCAGCTTCAGGTGGTAATTGGTTTGAAGGCCCTGGGTTTGAAGCATCTATGTCTTTTAATAAAAGGACTAAAGATGTTAGAATGAATGTTACTGATATTGTAGATAAGTTTATTAAAGGAACAGTACCCAACAATGGATTTATAGTAAAAAGAAGTGGTAGTGTTGGTAATACATCTTCGTCTTTAGATGAAGGTAGCACAGATCGTTTTGGTAATTTATCATTTTTCTCAAGTGATACTCACACAAAATACCCACCAACATTAGAAGCAGTTTGGGATGATTCAAAATGGATAACTGGTTCTTTATCACCATTAGCTTCAACTGAATTAGAAGATTTAGTTGTTTATATGAAGGGGTTAAGACCTGAATACAAAGAAACTTCTAAAGCTAAATTTAGAGTTGTTGGTAGAACAAGATTTCCAGAAAAGACTTTTTCAACAACACCAAGTAATTTAACAATAAAGTATTTACCAAGTGGAAGCACATCAGGTGATGGAGCTTTTTATTCTATAGTTGATGCAGAAACAGATGATGTAGTTGTACCATTTGGAAGTGGTTCTAAAGTGAGTTGTGATTCAACAGGAAATTATTTTAATGTTTGGATGAATGGTTACCAACCAGAAAGATACTATACACTTCAATATAAAATTGTAAGTGGTAGTGGAACTGCAGATGAAACTAACACTTTCATTGATGAGGGATTTACATTTAAGGTTTCGTTATAATGCCTTACACAAAAAGTGAAATAGAAAAATTAGATTTCTATACTGAGTTTAGAGATGGTTTAAGAAACGAATATTTAAACAGAATGTCTGCTTCTGCTGAAAATAACTTTAGAGATGAAAATAACGTCTTATATTCATATGAAGATATATTTACTACACTTGGTAGTGAAACAATAAGAGTGAGTGCAGATGGTATCTATAAAAATTATGTATCTCAACAAGAAATAGATAACTCAAAATCTATAAATAATTTTTCGTATCCAGTTTATAATCCCATTTTACCTGTTGATAAACCAATAAACAAAAGTAACTTAGCAAATAAACTTATTGATAGAAGTATTACAGAATTAAGTCAGGATATTGTTTCTGATAAGTTACCAAATGGTATATTAAATGGTGATGTTGTAACAAACGAAGACCCAAAAAGTCAAGACAGGTGGTTGGTAGAAGATAATCAAAAAAGAGAATTTAGAAACATAGGAGAGTTTTATGGTTTGGGTAAAAGTTTTTCTCAACTTAAAAGTTTAAGTGAAGATAATTTAAATTCAATACCAGACGGGGAGCCAATAGAATAATGGAACTAAGATTAAAACAAGAGGACATAGAGGTATTAGATAGTGGTAAAACAATATCACTAAATAATCCTAGTTATGGATATGTTGGTGGTGATTTTTCTACCAATCCAAATGATTATGTTGAGGTTTTAATATATGATACTAATAATAATTTTTTAGAAAGTTCAGTAGTTGATACCGATGATTATTATTTTGTAGATGGTACAATAAAATTAAACACCGGAACTATTCTACGAAAAATAGGATATGACAGAGGAAGATACGTAGTCAAATATAGTTTTTTAAGAAAATTAGCTGGTTCAGACGAAACAGTATTGGTAGATGAAAATGGTGATACATATACAGATTTTCACAGAATGGACGGTGGAAGATTAATGTCAGGAACAGAACACTCTGATGCTGCTGTTGATTTATTTGTTAAAGAAAATAAATATTTTATTCAAGAAATATCACCATCAAGAACCGAAATACGAGTAGTACCACAAAACATATCAGATAGTAGATATCTTAGTGATTTTTTAAAAGTTCAAACGAGTAGAGAAAGAATAAGTATTCCAAGTGGTGTAAAATTTAAAGTTGATGCACAAGGTAGTAGTTTAGCTGCTGATTCTTTAACATTAGAATTTGACAAAAGGGTGAAAATACCACATCAAGCCATTGGAGGAACTGTAGTATTAAATGGTGCTTTTATAGAATCAGTAATAGACTTAACACCACCAGACCCAACTGCAGCTCGTGCAGAAGAAGTGGAGTCAGCTAATGTTTTACCACGTTTTATAATATCAAATGATAGTAGTGGTCGATATGCTTTTGGTGATAGAAATTTTGATTATGCATATAAATATTTTAAAGATTTATCAGATAGTAGCACTCCTCCAGAATCAGATGACATTGATTATCTTGATGAAAGTATAGGATTAGACGGTATAAAGTGGCTCGGTGAGAAAACATTTGACCTTCCAAAATACAATTATATTACTGATCAACCAGTATCAGTAACTTTAACAAGTATATCTGCTAAACCACAACAGACAACTTTTACCTACACTTGGGAAATATCAGGATATGATAGAGATGGTGAAGATAGCTATGACAGAGTTACTACAGATGATGTAACTATAGATGGTGCAAGTGATTTAAAAATATCAGGTACAGATTTAAAAGAAATTACAATCAATTTAGATTCAAGAGACTGTAGATATGGTGTTAAATTAACAATAACAAAACCTTCGGATAATGTAGATGAATCAATCTACATACCGTGTGCTATCATCCAGTAATAATTATGTCTAAAAATATAAAAATAATATCAGGAATAAGTTCAGCAGATAGAAGTGTTCAGATATCTAATCAATTTGAAATAGAATTAAATGATGAAGCAAAGAGAGTAATAGGTTATACTACAAATGGAGCAAAACAAAACCCCTTCACTTGGAATATACAAAAACCCGATGGGAGTATTGAAATAGTTGCTTCAAACGAAAATATATTAAGAACAAGTATATCAAATTGGGATACTGCAGTAGGTATATATAAATTTTATGTAACAAAAGTTTTAGGTAATGAAGAAAACCCCGTAAATACAGATAAGGAAATACCTGCTGAAATTGATGTAACAGGATTATCAGATGTTTTAAATGAAAATATTATTGAAACACTAGCACCCTTTGTTTCGGTAATTGAAAATGTTGTTGATGGTAATAAAATTAGTCTAACACAAAGTTGGAATCAATTTAAAAACTTAGCAAATTTTACCAATGGTGAAAAGAAGAGACCAAATAGTGTATTTAGTAACGCAACACTTGCATTTAAATCAAATGATATTTTAGATTTAAATACTTTTTTAAATTTTGGTGATGATAATAAAATATTAATTACTAATGTTAAAAGTGATAGAGAAATTTTTAATACATCACCATACTCTACAGTATTTAAATTATATGAACCCTTACCCGATGACATAGAAGAAAGAAGTCAAATGTTTGTTGTTCGTGAAATATTACCACAACTTACAGAAACCGTTGAATTAGTTCCATATGCACAAGAAGATGAGGGTGTATTAGTTTTAAAAACTCCAGAATCATCTAATGTTGATTCACCAATAACAAATCGTCCAACTGAATTAAAAAGTTTTAATGATTTAATAACAACAAATAAAGATTTAAAAAATCAAATATTAGATAAGTATTTAACTGGTAGTCAACAACCAGTTGAGTTAAATGAAGACTATTCTAATTATGAAAATTATGTGAACTTCAGTTCTGCAGAAAAAAGATTATCAAACTTTAAATATAAATTACAATTAATAGAAAATTATACTGCACAAAGTTCATCCAAGGCAGCAATTACTGGTGGTTCTTCTGAAGCTGCTAATTTTGAAAACAAAGTAAGAAATGTAAAATCAAATTTTGATGGGTATGAATCATATCTCTACAATGTTAGTTCGTCTTATATATCAAGTTCTATTGGTGTTTTTTACGATGCATCAGTTCCAAAAACAGGTAGTGGAACTTTTGCAGACCCATTTGTTCCTGTAAGTTCTTCTAATGTTCAATTTACTAATTGGTATGGTTCTGTAAATACTAAGTTAGGACAAATTTATTCTGCATCACTTTATGATACTGATAATCCAAATAGGTTAGTAAATTTATTACCAGACCACGTTGAAGAAGATATAGGTAATGAACAATTTTTAAATTTTATGGATATGGTTGGTCAACAATTTGATGAACTTTGGTTATATACTAAAAACATATCTGAAATAACTGATAGGCAAAATGATTTAAGTAAAGGGTTTTCAAAAGATTTAGTTTTTAACATAGCAAAATCTTTAGGTTGGGATACACAAGATGGAAAAGATTTATTAGAATTAAGTAGGTTTGGTTTTGGACAAAAATCCACAACATCAGGAGGAAGTGATACATATTCTCTTTATACTTCAGGTTCATTAAGTTCACCACCAGAAGGTGATGTTTCAAAAGAAATAACAAAAAGATTAATTTCAAGTATGCCATTTATTTTAAAATCAAAGGGAACTATTAATTCACTAAAAGCAATTATGAATTGTTATGGTATCCCCTCTTCTATTTTAAGGGTTAGGGAATATGGTGGAGTACAAAAAGACAATCATAAAGCACAATTTGAAATATCTAGAAAGTTTACACGAGCTTTAGGATTTAGAGCTGGTCAATATATAGAAACAACTTGGGTAGATGATACTAATAGTAGTAGAAAACCTGAAACGGTTGAATTTAGATTTAGGTCTTTATCAGGCTCTAATCAAGTATTAGTTCAAAAAGATAATCAATGGGCAATTAGATTAAAAGATAATGGTTCTACGGATAATAACGGTACAGTTTCATTTATGTTATCTGGTTCTTCTGGATACAAAGAAGTTAGTTCGTCATTATTACCAATATTTGATGGTCAATATCATTCTGTAATGTTAAGAAAATCAAAAATTAATACAGAGTTATTTCCATTTCCATCTTTTGAGGTTAGTTCTAACGCAGGATTATTTAATCCACCATTTATAACTGGTAGTAATAGTGCAGAGTTTGGTAGTATTGAAATTGTTAGTAGTTCAAATGTGGCTAGAACAGGCACAAAAAGTTTAAAACATTCTAACACATCTACTGATAATACATCTTTTACAAATTTTTATAGAAATCCAGACTCAACTCTTTATCCAGGAAATACAGCTAGTTTAGCTACTGTTGTCTCTGGTGAAACATATTTGTTTAGTGTATATGCAAAAGCATCAGGTAGTGAGGTTGATTCGGTAGCTAGTATAAATCTATTTGAACTAGATTCAAATGAAGAGGTAGTAAATTGGACTCAAGAATTTGATTACAATACAAATGATGGTGGTATTAAATCATCTCAAAGAATTGGATTGAATGAAACCGAGTGGAAACAAATACAAGTTAAAAAAACTATAAAGTTTGCAAATACTGTAAAATTAGGTATTCGTTTTGAAAACAATAAACCAAGTAGTTCTATTTTGTTTGATGATGTATCGTTAAGAAAAGTTTCAGCTAATACAGATGCAATTGGTGATGCATTTAGTTATGATTTATTTGTAAAAAAATATGATGCTGGATTGGATAGAATTAGATTATCATCAAAATCTAATCTTATAATATCAAGTTCGGTATCACAATCATATAACGCGGCTTGGACAGGTAGTGGTGACTTATTCATTGGTGGTAATAATACAACACCATTTGGAGCAAATAAATTCTCTGGTTCAATGATGGAATTTAGATTATGGACTGAACCATTAGATGAAGATAAATTTGATGTTCACGTAGCTACTCCAAAGTCATATATTGGAAATAGTGTTTCATCTTCTTATACTAATTTAGTTAGAAGATTTAGTTTTGATGACAATACAACTTTAGCAAGTAGTGCATCTATAAGAGATACAAGTGCTAATCAAACTTATACGCAAAGTGGTAGTGCAAATCACTTTGGTGGAGCCAATACATTTGAATCTGTTATAGATAAAACAAAAACTATTATACCTAATCACGGCCCTAATCGTAGAATGGCTACAAAGATTAGAATAGAAAATAATTTTTTAAGTGGTAGTGGTGCATCATTATCAGTAGATAAAAGAGTTGATTTTAGCTCTAATGATTTTGCACCTTTAGATTCACCAAAGTTAGGAATATATTTTTCACCAACTGATGTAATTAATGAAGATATTGTATCATCATTTGCAAATCTTGATTTTAATCAGTTCATTGGTGACCCAAGAGATAATTTTGATGAAATATATAGTACGTTAAAGCATATATCTGATACGTACTTTCAAAAGTATATAGGTAATAATAACTTTTTTGATTATATTAGGTTGATAAAATTTTATGATCAAAATATATTTAAACAATTTAAAAAAGTAATACCAGCTAGAGCAAAATCTAATATGGGAACACTAATTGAAGGTAATATATTTGAAAGACCTAAATCACCTGTACAAAGAAATAATCCAGTTAAAACTGAACCTTATTATGAAAAAACAATTAATTTATCAGTATTAGAACCTGAAAACGAAGCCAGTCGTTCAGTTGTAATAGTTGGAACGGAATTTCCTAATTTTACAGGAGAAATAGATAGTACTGATACATTTAAAACTCCATCTTTGTATAGATTTGCAACTAATGATAATTTTAGTGATAGAAATCTTTACATAAGTGGTTCTGCTAAATTTGGTGGCCCTGATAAAGTATTTACTGAAGCTACAAGTTCGTTTATAGAAAATAAAAAAATACCAACAAATGGAAATCAAATATATAATTTTTTCTATACAAGTTCAGCTGAATATGAAAAAAGTAATAGAAAAACAACAAGCGCTGGTAATAGACTATATACAGATACAGATGAAAATGGATTTTTACACTTTTTCACTTCTAAGTCTTTAGCACATACAGATGTAGACCCAGGATATTCAGAAATAACGGCATTCAATAATAGTTTTTACGAAGGGGTTAAAAATACAATTGATACAACATTAGATGGTAAATTACCAATAATTACAACCAGAAGTTCGCCAACTGTTGCTGTTCCAGTAGATGGAGCCATTGGTGATATTAACGTGGTGGATGATACATAAAAAATATATTAAAAACTTTTGTTATAGATATTTATATTTAGATAAGTTATAACACAATCAAAATCTTTGGAGATAAAATATGGGATTTTTAGACAATTCAACAGTAACAGTAGATGCTATACTAACTCGTAGAGGTAGACAAATACTTTCACAGGGTGGTAACTTTGCAATTAGTAAATTTGCACTTAGTGATGAAGAGGTAGATTACACTCTTTTTGATGTAACTCATCCAAATGGAACGGATTCCTACGGATCAGTAATTGAAAATATGAATTTACTAGAAGCAGTTCCAAATAGAACTGGTTTTAATAGTTTTCTTGTAAATAGTTCTTTAGCTGGTGCTAAACTACAAATAGATAGTTTAACTTATTCAAACGTTGAACAACAAACACCAATTTCAATTGCACCTGCAACTGTTGGTGGGCCTGAAGAAACATATACATTTTCTATTTCTAATTTAAACATTATAAGATTTGATGGTTCACCAGCTCAAAAATCAAAAATTGGTAAAGAGGTTAAAATAAACGCTCAATCTATATCACAGGCTGGAACTGCTACCGTAAGAATTGTTGGTAATCAAACAGGACTTGCAAATGTTATTTCAGTACAAGTAGCTGCAGACCCAGGTAGTACAACGTCACCAGACGCACCTGAGAATATAGGTGGGGGTGGCGGTTCAACTGCTAACGCACCAACAAGTGGACTAACAGCAGCACAAGCAACGACTGGTGGATCAACAGGAGCTGGATATTCAGCTGGTAGTGGTAGACCTAGCGGTACATAGACCAGAAAATAATTTTAAAGGAATAAAATAATATGGCATTATATAGAGAATTTACACGTGATGATGTAATATCAGATGTAGCAGTTGTTACATCAGGTGTTTTCCAAGATGGTGCATCAAAAATAACTACATTTTTTAACTCTACTGTACAAAGTGGTAGTACTGGAGATTACAGTCTTGATGTATACAGATATAACCCAACTGGAAATGCATCAGCATCAGTTCAGTTTGGAGTCGCATACGGTCACTACGCGGGGAGTGGTTCTTTAGGTGGAGTTGGTGTGGCAGGTGAGAGACCAGCAGCAGCGGTGTACGGACAATTTAATAATATGATAAACCCACCACAAACAGATAAATTTAAATTCGGTACTTTTACTGCTGATGATATTTTTGCTTTATCTGTTAACAGAGCTAGAATTCGAGAATCTTTAGAACCAGGTGGTTGGGAATTACATTTATCTGCAAGTGCAGGAACTGATAACGTGGTTAAATTAATTGACGATTCATCTACAAATAAAGGCGGAAATACAACAAGGAGAAATTTTGCTCCTGAATATAATGTTGTTAGTGGTAGTTTAGTCGGTGGAACTACAATAAAAGATACTGCGACAGTTGATGCTCTTAGTGGTTCTTATGGAACATTCTATCCATCAATTGGTGTTATTATATTAAATTCAAATAGACTTGAATCACCAGGTGAATTGGGTTTAACTATATCAACCACTTCAAACTTTGCTGGTGGAAATTCACGTAAACTCTTCGACGCAGTAAAACTTGGTAAATATTTTCAAGCTAAACGACAAGAACAAATAACATCTCGTCACTATTTTGTAAGAGCAACTGCTAATGATTTTAACGCTACAACAAATGAAACTTTTTATACAGAGTCAGTTGCAGGTGTTAAAAGAATTATATCTGGATTACAAACAGACCCAAAGACTTTCATAACTTCTGTTGGGTTGTATAATTCAGATAATGAATTATTAGCTATAGCAAAATTAAGTAAACCAATTATAAAATCAAGATCGAGGGAAGCTCTTATAAAAGTCAAACTTGATTTCTAAGGAGATAACATATGTCATTCAAGAAAAATCTTGAACCAAACGATATATCTTTATCATCCTTTCAAGTACATAAAAAGTTTTCTTTTACTGATACTGATAGTGGAAGTGGAGTTTTTTCTGTACCAATAATAAACGGTACTGATAGTGGTCTTTATGGTTTTTCTATATCTACAGCTTCAAGTAAAACAATATCAGGAAGTGTTTTTTATAAAATACCAACTTATTATATGATAAATACTTTATATTATAAAGATATTCGTAATATGACAGGTTACCTTGATTATATTAGGGGTGTTCCAACATCTTCTAATGCAATTAATGAATACGTTTCAATTAATCAGTTACAAACACCATCATCTTCAATAAAATTAAGAAGACCATTTACCAGACAATTACACGATACTGCTAATGTAATATCACTACCTCAAAAATTTTATGGTGAATATATAAAACCTGGTTCTGTTGAAATAACAGACAATAGTTTATCGTCAACTATTATATTAAGAGATGATAATCGTGGAAATTTATACGACACTGCTTTTTCTGCAAGTTATGCAAATAGAACACCAACCGCCACTAATAGTGGTAGTGTAGTTGGAAATATTTTTTATAGTGATGGATTAATTGTTATAACCGATACTGGTTCATATTCTGCAGTGGGGAGTCTTGAAGGTAGTGATGGTTTTACTGTTAGTTTTAGAGCTAGTCAAACAATTTATGAACGAGAATATGTTTGTGTATCTGACGAAAATGAATTTCAATTTACTAATAATAAAAGTGCAAGAATTGGTCGTAGTGGTAGTGTAAGTATTCCAACTTTTCCAATAACACAATATACTAATACAATTGATGATAACTTTAACTATGATGGTTTAGGTTATGCAACTGGTTCATTTGATGTAGCTGGTTATAATATGGGTAGTGAATTCTTAGGTGTAACAACACATTCTGAGTTTGCGACTTACGTTACTGGTATTGGTTTATATAATGACGAAAACGAATTATTAGCAGTAGGTAAACCAGCAATGCCTATTAAAAATGAAAAAGAATTATCTTTAACTTTTGTTGTGAGATTCGACACGAATTAACAAAATTTTCTCTATATATATGATATTTATATGTAAGGAATA
>ENA-ORXF01002046-ORXF01002046.1-marine-metagenome-genome-assembly--contig:-NODE-2046-length-12347-cov-3.167074_pt1 | contig 12347 bp, 8 predicted proteins | sample MGYA00237864_ERZ511476 | MGnify/ENA primary metagenome ERZ511476 (study PRJEB26306, sample SAMN06343908) | marine metagenome | isolation source: coastal waters | place: Atlantic Ocean: West Antarctic... | reverse complement strand
GTGACGAGGATTGGTAAATAATTCTCTTGATGGAGCTTGTTCAACAATATGGCCAAGATACATAACAGCAACTTCATCACATGTATGAGCAACAACACTTAAATCATGACTAATAAATAAAATAGTTAAATCTAAATCTTTTTGCAGGGATTTTAATAAATTTAAAATATCCGCTTGAATTGATACATCTAATGCAGCAACACTTTCATCTGCAACTATAAATTTTGGGTAACTCACAAGAGATCTTGCTATAGAAATTCTTTGGCGCTGACCTCCAGAAAATGCGTGGGGATATCTCCTTAAATGCTCTAAATTCAAACGACATTTAGAGGCAATATCTCTAACTCGTTCATCTGTCTCTTCCCTAGTTTTTGTAATTTTCATTACCTCCAAAGGTTCAGCGATTATATCTCTTACTGTCATGCGCGGACTTAAGGCTGCATAAGGATCTTGGAATATTAATTGAGCTTTTTTTCTATATTCTTTTAATTCTTTTTTATTAATATTAGCGAGATCATAATCAGTATTATCATCATGAAAGATAACTTGGCCTGAACTAATTTTATTAGCACCCAATATAGCCTTACCTAAAGTCGTTTTTCCTGAGCCAGATTCACCCACCAAACCTAAAAATGATTTCTTCTTAATATTTAAACTAACATTTTTAACAGCTTGTATTTTTTGTTTTTTAGATAAAAAATTTTCCTGATAATCAAACTCTACAGAAACATTTTTTACACTTACAAGAGTATCATTCATAATTTACCTAACCACAATTTACACAGCACTGATCGACCCAATGACCAGGACTTACTTCAATTAAACCCATTTCTATATGTCCCTCTTTACACTCATGTGTAGGATGAGGACAACGAGTTCGAAAAACACATCCACTTGGTCTCTCAAGAGGACTTGGGATACTTCCAGGTATTGCCTGAAGAGGAGCATCCAAATTATTTACATCGGGCAAAGCTTTTAATAACCCTCTTGTATAGGGATGTTTAGGGTTTTTAATTATTTCTCTAACTGGCCCCTTCTCAACGATAGCTCCTAAATACATTACAGCAACAGTATCAGCTGTTTGTGCAATAACTCCTAAATCATGAGTGATAAACATAACGCCCATTTGATATTCTTTAATAATATCCTTAATTAAATTAATTACTTGTGCTTGAATGGTAACATCTAGTGCTGTTGTAGGCTCGTCTGCTAATAATAATTTTGGCATCGTTGATAAAGCCATTGCAATCATTGCTCTTTGACGCATGCCACCAGATAACTCAAATGCATATTGATTAAATCTATTTTCTGCATCAGATATTCCAACTCTTTTTAACATATCAACTGAAATAGATTTTGCTTCTTTCTTATTAACTGGTTTATGCAAAAGTAACTGCTCTACCATTTGAGCACCAATCTTTATTGCAGGAGCAAAGCTTGCCATAGGCTCTTGAAATATCATTGATACTTTACCACCTCTAATTTTTTTTAAATCTTCTTTTGAAGTGAATTTAAGAGTATTTTCTCCATCAATAATAATTTCAGCATCCTCGTTATAGTGTGCGTTATCAGGATTTAATTGCATGATTGATTTTGCAGTAACTGATTTTCCAGAACCCGACTCACCAACAACCCCTAATACTTCACCAGCGTTTACAGATAATGAAATATTTTCAACAGCAACAATTCTCCCCTCATCTGTATCAAATTGAACATTTAAATTTTTAATATCTAGTAATGCACTCATATATTATTTATTTCTATGTGGATCAGCTGCATCACGGAGTCCATCTCCAACAAAAACAAATGACAAAATTAATGTGATTAAGACTAATACTGGAAGAAAATACCATTGATAATTTAATAACACATCAGCCCTAGTTGCACTTTGCAACAAAACTCCTAAAGAGTTCACAGGATCTCTTAAACCTAAACCAATAAAACTAAGAGCTGTTTCAGATAACAACATGTAAGGAAAGCTAATTACTAAATCAACAATAATATAACTTGTAAAGCTTGGAAGTAAGTGGCGAATAATAATATGTGTCGAGGAAGCTCCACAAAGCTTTGCTGCAAGAATATATTCTTGACTTCTTTCAGTTAACAAATGTGTTCGAACACGTCTTGCCAAAGTTGGCCAAGAAATAAAACCTAAAAGACAGGATATGAAAAAAAATCGCATTTCAGAACTCCATGTATCGGGTGCAAAAGCTGCCAAACACATAAAGAGCGGTATAGGTGGAATGGTTCGCACAGCATCCGTAAACATTTGAGCGATACCATCAATCCATCCTCCATAGTACCCAGCTACCCCTCCAACAATTAAGGATAATACAAAGGAAATAAAAACTCCAAGCGTTCCTACAGCCAAAGATATATAGATTGCCGCAAGAGTTCTAGAAAATAAATCTTTTCCAGGTTTATCCGTACCAAATATATGAATACCTCCTGAATCAACACCAAATAAATGTGTATCAAAAGTCAAGCCAGGTATTTTAAAATCAAATTTTTTCCCAGGAAGATTTATACTCCATTTAAAATATTTATATTCCCATCCTTTGACAAAAAATTGAAGATATTTTCTTTTTTCTGTATCTACTTTATAAACCCATCGAAAATTTGTATCTGCGCCTCTATATTTTGATTTAGCATGGATAAAAGGTCTAAAAGAAAAACCATTTTCATCCCAGAACATAGGCATTTCTGGTGCTCCATTTTCGTATTGTTTATCACGACCAGCGATTGTGGGATCATAAGGTGATAAAAAGCCAGCAAAAAGACTAATCACTATCATAAATAGAAGTATTGAACCTGCTATCATTGCTGAACGATTTGCAAAGAAACGAGTACGAACTAATTGCAATTGTGTAGCAGTAAAATATGCTTCTTTTTGTTGCGAACTAATCTCCACCCATTACTCCTTTGCGAATTCTTGGATCAATTATTGCTAACATTATATCGGTAACAAAATTTACAAAAACTATAGTTGCTGTTAATAAAAATATAATTGCACCAGCTAGTTGCTGGTCATTAGACCTTGCCAAAGACTCTATTAGTAAAGCCCCTGCTTCTGTTAAAACTAATATAAGTGCAACAACTGGAAGAGCACTAAAAATTCTATTTAAATCAAACCCCAATGAATTAATTACTGGACCCAATGAATGTTTTGCAGGGTAACGCCATAGTAATGACATTCCTGAAACACCTCTCGCTCTTGCAGCCATAACATAGAGTTTGCCGTGCTCATCAAGTATTAATGCTCTCACTGTTTGAAGAGCAAAGGCTGTTGCATTCCAACCTAAAACAAATATTGGTAACCAAGCTCTACTTAAAAAATCTTTTACACGATCTACTGACCAAGGAGCATTTTGAAATTTTTCTGAAAATAGTCCCGTCATAGTATCACCATAATAAACGGTCATAAAAAGCATGATGCAGAGGGCAACTAAAAAATTAGGTAAGGCTATACCTAAATAACTTATAAATTTAAGAATTGTGTCTATAGATCTGAATTTAGTTGTAGCAGATATAATCCCTACCGGAATAGCTATGAGATAAGAAAAGATTAATGCAGTTATACATATTGCGAGTGAAATAAAAAAACGTTCTTTTAATAATTCATTAATACTAACTCGAAGAATACAACTATCTCCAAAATCTCCATCAACTACAATATTTTTAATCCACGAACCAAAACGAACAGGGAATGGTCTGTCTAATCCTAAACGTCTTTCCTCAGCTTCAATATCTTCCACAGTTATTCCTGATCCTTGCGTATTTTTGAAAGCTAAATATCTTTCAGCACAAGTTCCTGGAACTAATTCCATCAAGGTAAAAACTATTAAACTTACAATTAATAATGTGAAGACTGCCATAACAGCTCTTGTCATTGTAAATTGTATAAAATTTATCATTAAATTTTTATTATATCAAAATATGAAATTGTTATAAATAAATAAAAGCGGCAATAAAGATTGCCGCTTTTAAAATAAATTATATCTTTAAACTACTCAGCCAAATACCACTGCTGTGGTAAATATGGAAAAGTTCTGTAATAATTATAAGAAGCAACTTTGAACTGTGTAACGTTCTTAAGAGCATTCCTATGAAATACAGGATAAGGCGCAGCAACTGTTCCAATAAACAAGAGGTTTTCAACCATAAGTTGAACCATTCTTTCTCCTGCAGCATGAGATTCAGCACTTCCAGATGAAGCTGATTGGAAAGTATTTACAGCATCAATCAAATCATAAGCATACTTTGGTGGCTCAATTCCTGATGAACCATTACTATCGATATACTCTGCCCATTTAATCGCAGTTGTATGTCCAAAGTAATTTTCATACGGTGGAACAAATAGTTCAGATTCACCAAGTATAATTGCAATAGGTTGATTTTTTTGCCAAGCACCAACATCTAGTTGATTAGAAGATTGAGCACCACGATATTCATCTGGAGTAACTTCTTTAAATAAAGTTTTTACCCCAACATCATTCCAATGACGAGCCACTAACTCAACCTCACCACCACCAATACCTTGGGTAGCAAAATCAATGTTAATAACTAATGGATCACCATTTGGAAGTTCTCTCATTCCATCACCATCTATATCAACTGCACCTGTTTGATCTAACAAAGCATTTGCTTGAGCTGGATCATATTGTGCATAATGCGAAGACCATTTAGGATCAATAAAGTCTGGTCTCGGAGAAAACGCGATATATTGACCTGGAGTTCCCATACCATAACTATTAACCTCATTAATCTCATCTCTGTTAATCGCTAAAGACATAGCTTGACGGAAACGAAGATCACGGAAAAGACCTCTGTAGGCCTCATCTTCATGAGTAACATTAAAGCTTAATGCACCCATCTCAACACCTGGTCTGATATCAACTGTATAGTCACCACTTTCTGAACCATCTAACAATTGAGGTACAACTTCCATAGTAAGAGATTGTGATTTGTAATCTACTTCACCATTTACCATTTTAAGAATACGTATTTCATTCTCATTAATATATCTCTCATTTTGATAATCGATATAAGGTAATTGATTTCCTGCAGTGTCAACCATAAAGAAGTATGGATTAGCTGCATAAACACGACCTTCTGTTGTATCTTCAATAGTAATAAATGATTCTAAAGTAGGATAAACAGCAGATGGAAGGTTAGCAACATTATCAGAAGCTGACAATAAAGGTGAAGGAGTATCAGTCCAACAAGAGTTACCATAATATGCCGCTAAAACAGCATAACCATTTTCAAAACCTGCTTCTTGCGCGAGCGCATCAGCACCAGAATTTAAATCTGGATGGTATTGACTAAACAGATGCTTAGGGGCAAATCCTTGACAATATGATGTTGCAAACATTGCTAATACACCAGGTTTAGAAGCTGGCAGATTAAAACGAACTGTTAGATCATCAATCGCATCAACAGTCATTCTTTCACCGGCAACTAATAAGTAACCATAAGGCTTTTCACGAATATTAGAATCCATCATTAAATGATCATACCAAAATTTTACATCTGCAGAAGTAAACGGTTCACCGTCAGACCACTTGTGTCCTTTTCTTAATGTAAAAGTTAATTGAGTATAGTCATCATTCCATTCATAATCTTTTGCAACATTTGGAACAATAGTTGTTAAGTCATCACTATAACGCACAAAGTTTACGTGACGTGTAGATAACAAATCAGATGTTCCTGCTTCTGTTGCATTTGAAAGCATTCTAAAAGTTCCACCATATGATCCAATTGAATCATAAGGAGCAATTACTAATGGCTCACTTGGTAAACGATCATTTACACTTCCTAATTCACCATTACCAACAATAGTAGCATTGATAGTAGCAATATTTGGATTTTCAGAAAAACTCATTGAGCATCCTGCAGCACTTTCATATTCTGAAACTTCATACTGACCAGGATACTTTCCTGCAGCAGCAGCTCCGCCTGAACAGTCTGCTGCGAAAGAGTGTGAACTCCAGACAACCACTGAAAAAGCAAATACTGAAGTTAAAATAAAATTTTTAACCATATTATATTCCTCCTTTTATAAATTAGTTATTGAGTCAATTAGTAAACGAATATAAAATAAATACAAAAGTAATATGAATTTTTTATTCATTTTTTAAACAAATATAGTATGTATAACTTGAGAATATCAATATGTAGTATGATCCTAGTTTATTTCTTATGAAAAAATCAATCTTATTTATAAGTGCTGATCAATGGCGTTGGGACTGCTTCAGTTTTATGAAACATAAAAATGCCCTAACTCCAAATATTGATAACTTGGCAAAAGAAAGTACAGCTTTTACATCTCACTTTTCTGGCATAGTGCCGTGTGGCCCCGCAAGAACTACTATGTTAACTGGATTGTACCCATTCATACATAGATCTGTAACTAATGGTGCGCCTCTTGATAAAAGATTTACTAACATAGCTAAAGAAGCAAGAAGGATTGGGTACGATCCTAAGTTATATGGTTATACCGATACTTCATGGGATCCAAGATATCTTGATCCAAAAGATGAAAAAAATTTTACATATGAATCTCCTATGGAAGGTTTTGATCCTGTGTGTCATTTACCAGAAGGTAATCCAGTTACATGGGCAAATTATTTAAATGAAAATGGATTTAAAATTAAAGATGCAAAAGATCTCTACCAAGATAGAAAGCCAGATAAAGGAGTGGGATTCATTCATGAACCATTTGAGATACCAACTGAACATTCTGACTCATCTTTTTTAACAAATAAATTAATTAAAGATTTAAAAAAAACTAACGATCCTTTTTTTATGCATATATCTTTTTTAAAACCTCACCCCCCTATGTATGTATCTGAACCATGGCATAGTTTGATAAATCCAGATGATATTGATTTACCTTTTATGGAAAAAACAATTGAAGAAATGTCAAATCAACACCCCGTCTTCAAAGAAATTTTAGTAAAATATATCAACGAAGATAATTTTTCAGAAATTAGATTCTCTGATTTAAATGAAAAAGATATTCGTAATATTAAAAGTGTATATTTTGGAATGTGTGCCGAAGTTGATGATAATATAGGTAGAATAGTCCAAGTATTAAAAGAAACTAAACATTATGAAAATACTATGATTATTTTTACAAGTGATCACGGGGAAATGTTAGGTGAAAATAAACAGTGGGGGAAATCAGGTTGGTGGGATGCCTCTTATAGGACGCCACTTATAATTCATATTCCAGGTGAAAAAAAACAAATAATAAATGATTTTACAGAATCAGTAGATATTGCTCCAACAATTTTAGATTGGTTAAATATTTCTATCCCAACTGATTGGAATGGACAATCCTTATTAGCTAGCATTAAAAATTCTACAAACAAGCCTCCTTCTAAAGAATATGTAATATTTGATTGGGACTTTAGAGAAAATCACTACACATCTTTTGTTCAAAATAAAGAGCTAGCACCTGAAGAATGCAACCTTTCAGTTATTAGAACAAAAGAATGGAAGTATGTTCATTTTCCATCTCTTCCTCCTTTGCTATTTAATATGCTTGAAGATCCTTATGAAATAAATAATCTAGCCAATAAAAAAAATTACCTTGAAACTCAAAATAAACTTTTATCCAAGTTATTAAGTCATCGTATGATTCATCAAGAAAGACAATTATCAAATAGTATGTTAACTGAAAAGGGAATAAAAATAAATTCAGGACCAAGTAATAGACAAGTGAAAAAATAAAAATGTTAACAACAGTTATAGGAGCATACCCAAAACCAGAATATCTTAAAATTACTGATTGGTTTAATGCACAAGGTGGAACAGACACTGCTAATCCGACAAAATATTATAATCAAGAAGTCAATCAAATGGGAGAAAAAGCTGAAGAACTTTTTGTTCAAGCGGCGAAAGAAGTAATAGAAGATCAAATTGATTGTGGGATTGATATTGTTACTGATGGAGAAGTGAGAAGAGAGAATTATATTCATTACCATTGTCGTCATATCGAAGGCGTAGACTTTAATACACTGACAGAAAAAGTTGCTCGTACTGGAAATTATAAATGCTGGCTTCCAACCATTGTTTCAAAAGTACAAGCTCAAGATTCTTTTTTAGTGCATGATTGGAATACAAGTCAAAAGCTCTCATCAAAACCAATCAAAATAACTTTACCCGGACCAATGACTATAGCTGATACAATTGCAAATACATTTTACACATCAAAAGATAAAATGGGTTTTGATTTAGCAGAAGTAATTAATGTCGAAATTAAAAGATTGCAAAAAGCTGGGTGCAAACATATTCAAGTTGATGAACCCTTATTTGCAAGAAAGCCTCAAGATGCTATAGATTTTGGAATCAATAATTTAGCAAAATGTTTTGAGGGTATTGAGCATGAAGATGTTGAAAAAATTACCCATATATGTTGTGGCTATCCAGATAAATTAGATGCAGTTGATTATCCCAAAGCGCCTCTTAATTCTTACCACGAAATTGCAAATCTATTAAATAAATCTACTATTAATACCGTCTCTCTTGAAGATGCACATCGCCACAATGATTTATCTCTATTGGAAAAATTTGGAGATACAAAAATTATTTTAGGACTAATTAAGATTGCTAGCAGTAAAAAAGAAACAAAGGATGAAATACAATCAAGAATAGCAAAAGCTTTAAATTATATTAAGAAAGAAAACTTAATTGCAGCCCCTGATTGCGGTCTTGGTCACTTACCAAGAAAATTGGCAAAAGAAAAATTAAACACAATGGTTATGGCTGTAAAAGATTTTTAATTATCAAACTTTTAATTTTGAAATATCTTGTATATTCATATTTAATTTTCCTATTTAACATTTATCAAAAAATTAAAAAGTCTCAATATTAAAATTATTTTTATTTATAAAACGAAATTAATATCTTTACAGCTTTTTTCCAATTTAATAAATTATTTAAAATTTCTTTCTTATTTGAATTTGAAAAAAAAGTTTTTTCAATTTTCCAAATCTTTTTGATTGATTGTAAATTTTGAAGATGACCAGAACTTAAAGCTGCTAAATAAGCAGCCCCCAAAGATGTTGTCTCTATATTCTTTGGTTTTAAAATTTTAATATTAAGAACATTTGCAATACTTTGGATTAAATTATGATTGGATATCATACCTCCATCAACTTTTATTTCTTTGATTTTAATTTTTGAATCTTTTTCCATTGCTTTTACTAAATCATATGTTTGATAGGCAATACTATCTAAAGTTGCTTTTACAATTTCAGCAATTGATGTATTTCTAGTAAGACCAAAAATTCCCCCTCTTACATTTGGCTCCCAATGAGGCGCGCCTAAACCTGTGAGAGCAGGTACAACAATTATTTTTTCTTCCTTTTTAGCTTTTAGATATAATTCGGTTGTTTGATCAGAAAATTTAAAAAATTTTAATTTATCTCTCAACCATTGAATAGCAGATCCGGCAACAAATATACTTCCTTCATAACAATACATTTTTTCTTTTCCTATTTTATAGGCAACAGTAGTTAAAAGCTTGTTCTTAGATAGTTTAAAATTTTTTCCAATATTCATAAGAAGAAAACATCCAGTACCATAAGTGCTTTTAGCTTGCCCTTTATCAAAACAGGCTTGACCAATTGAAGCAGCTTGCTGATCCCCAGCCATCCCTCCAATCTTTATAGTGCCTCCAAATAAATTTGTTGATCCAAATTCATAAGTATTTGGGGTTACTTTAGGCATTATACTCAATGGAATATCAAATATTTTTAATAAGTAATTTGACCATTTTTCATTTTTTATATCATAGAGCATTGTTCTAGACGCATTAGTAATGTCTGTTAAATGAGATTTTTTATCAGTTAAATTCCATAAAAGCCAAGTATCTATTGTACCAAATAGAAGATTGTCATCTTTCAATAATTGTTTTGATTTCTTATTATTATCCAATATCCATTTTATTTTAGTTGCAGAAAAATATGGATCTATCAAAAGTCCAGTGACATTTTGAATTTTTTTATCTATTTTTTGTTGTTTTAATTTTATACAAATTTCAGTTGTTCTTCTGTCCTGCCATACAATTGCTTTATGTATTGGTTTTCCATTTTTTTTATTCCATAAAACTGTTGTCTCTCGTTGATTTGCAATTCCAATAGAAATTATTTGAGAAGCATAAATTTTATTTTTTTTTAAAATCTTATTTATTAAAAACTTAACATCATTCCAAATTTCTTCAGCATCATGCTCTACCCATCCACTCTTTGGAAAATATTGTTTTAATTCTTTCTGTATTGAATCAAAAATACTAAAATTAGTATTATATAAAACAATTCTTGAACTAGTTGTTCCCTGATCTATTGAAAGAAAATATTTATTCATAAAATTAAAAATACTAATTTAAATTTAACCATTAAAAAAAATTAAAATAATTTTTTTTAGTTGGATAATTAATCTCCAGGAAGATCATAACCTATAACTTTTCTCCATTCATCTAATGTTTTTAAATTTCCTAACGTATCCTCCCAAGTCATACCAGGATATGGCACTTCTATTTTTTGTTTTATAATTGTTTGGCTAGATAATTCAGCTTCAAAAAAAAACAGATGTTCTGGTCCTTTGAAATCTATTACTTCTGTTTGATTATTTTTTACAATTTTTATAGTAGAGTGGTATGGACCTCCATTCTTACCTGGATCCCAGGGTTGATCTAGTTCAATAACCCCTTCTGTTCCTGTAATAATAGCTTTATTCTCCATATCTTCAATAATAGAAGTAGATGCTTCTGCAATAATACCATTTTCAAATTCAAATGTTGCGTGAGCTATCTCATCGACCCCTGTTTCACTTATTTGTGCTTTTCCTGAAATTTTTTTTGGATTAATAAATTTTTTACCAACTGCAACTCCAGCAATCATTCTTGAAAAAGAAACAGGATAAAGACCTACATCTAAAATAGCCCCACCTGCAAGTTTCTTATCAAATAATCTTGAAGTTGGAATGATACTACCTACATTAAATCCAAAAGAAGATTTTATATGCTTAATATCACCAATTAGATTTTCTTTAATCATTTTTAAAAGAGCTGGTATTTGAGGATGGCACCGATACATAAATCCCTCAGCATAAAAAACACCCGCTTCTTTAACCGCCTGAATAACTTTCATGCCTTCATTAAAATTAATTGCTGCAGGTTTTTCACATAAAATATGTTTTCCTTTTCCAGCTGCTTTTATTGAAAATTCAGCATGAAAAGTATGAGGTAGTGAAATATAAACTGCATCAATTTCATCTGAGTCAAGGATGTCTTCATAATTTGAAAAACGAAAAGAAGTATTTATTGAATATTTATCTCCAAATTTCTTTCTGCGATCATTATTTTTACTAGCAATGCCTTTTAATTCACCTGAATAAGATCCCAATAAACCGTCAGCAAAGTTATTTGCTATGTCTCCCGGACCTATAATACCCCACCGAACTTTATCCATTTTTTATCCTTTTAAAAATTCATAATCAAATACTAAAATATTTTTATACAATTAGAACATGTTAATAAGCAATTACACTTATAATCTCAAACATTATTGAAGCAGCCACCATTGAAGTGATATTATTAGGACTATCTTTAGTAGGCATTAAACATACCACATCTCCGCCAATTACATTTTTATCCTTTACTGACTGAATTAAAGACTTTGCTTCCTCCATGGTAAAACCTGTAAAACTTGGCTCTATATTTGAAACAGCTGGAGCAACAGACGCGTCTAAACTATCTAAATCAAAAGTAATATAAATAGGATTGTCTCCCAACTTATCTAAAGTTTGACTGATAACATCTTGTATTCCTCTTTTTTGAAACTCTTGCATTGTAACGACATTATATCCCAAATCATAACTTGGCTGCAACCAGTCAAGAGTTCTAGGATTTCCCCGCATACCAATTTGCATACTAGAAGATGGATCAATAATTCCATCATCAACTAAATAAGATCCCCAATGAGCTGCACTTTTTTTAGCACCTAAAAAATGATCTAATTGATTAAACGTATCCGTATGTGCATCTATGTGAAGAAAGCTTATTTTCTTCCCCTTCGTTAAAGATAGATTATTCTTACCTAATCCTTGTAAAATTCCTCCAGTAATAGAATGATCCCCACCAATAGATACAACTGGCTTATTAGATTTTGCTATTTTTTCATAAAAATTAGTAATATCTTCGATACACTTTTCATTATTATTAGCTTCAGGAAGTGGAACGTCACCCAGATCATGAATAATTTTTTTTTCCCAAGGATTAATATTAAAATCTAAATGAACTCTGCGAAGACCCGCTGATACATGTCGTACAGCTCTTG
>ENA-ORXF01002044-ORXF01002044.1-marine-metagenome-genome-assembly--contig:-NODE-2044-length-12347-cov-7.936104_pt1 | contig 12347 bp, 24 predicted proteins | sample MGYA00237864_ERZ511476 | MGnify/ENA primary metagenome ERZ511476 (study PRJEB26306, sample SAMN06343908) | marine metagenome | isolation source: coastal waters | place: Atlantic Ocean: West Antarctic... | reverse complement strand
TTTCAAAAATTTGATAAACCAATATAATAGGTATTAAACGAACTAAAATGGTTAAATATCCTTCTGTCAAATATTCTATAATCTATCCCATAAACTGTTTTTCTAAACTTTGAATATTTATTAGTCCTGTTCCCATAATACGATTTCTCCTTATCATCTTTTTAAACGGTCTATGACAAGGGGGATTATCCATATAAAATTCTCTGGTGGATAATAATAACATAGTGAGACGGAGATTTTTCTCATATACTCCCTTAAACCCTCTTATGATAGGGTCTCCGGATTGGACGGATGGTTGTCGTTCTAGACTTACATGAGACCCTCTCGCTCGTGTGGAATTTGGGGTACAGTTAAAGACCATTGGAAAAGGATACGGTATATCCTTAAAAGGTTTAGGTAGGTCATTGAGACGAGACCTATATGAATCATATATAAGAGATATAACATCAAAATCTAATCGTATCCCGAGCAGAGGACCTAACTTATCCAACATATAAACGAGACGAACACCATGATTAATATCATCGTTTATAACGAGACAATGAGTCCCTCTGACTCTCATTCCGTTGATATAATATGGGAATTTTCCCATTTGTTTTTATGAATTGTTTTTATGAATTGTTTAATAATCAACTCCTAACCACCCCGTCAAATTTTAGAATGACCCGCGACCTAAACTTATTAAGTGCACTCCTGTTAAAATTTGACAGGTGATATAAGGAGTTGATTATTAAACAACTTAAAATGACTCACGTTTCATCACCCTCAGGAACTCACCCTAACGACCCTAATTATGGAGAATACACAGTCTTCGACCATCAAGATTTCTTTGATGAATTAAATATTATCTTTAAAAAGGAATCTCGTTCTGATTCTGGATATGTTCATTATCTGGAATTAATTAAGAAACTCAAGGAGGAGACCGCGGGATACGAAGAAGAGATTACAGACCTCAAAGAAGAGGTCCTAGAAAGAACAACATATTCTGTTCTCCCTGAAGAGGGAAAGTTTATGGACGAGAACAAGGAACTCAAGGAGGAGAATGAAAAACTTAAATATAATCTGGCGAACGCCATAAAAGATTGTTGGTGTAAGGGACAACAACTCGAAGACTTCGTGGAAGAGAATGAAGATACACTTGCATCTCTTAACTTTTATAAAGAACAGAATGGGGAACTCAAGGAGGAGATTGAAAAACTAAAATCGCCAGAGAATCACTCTGCCATGATGGACGATTATCTTGAGAACTACTTGGACGACAAGGGTTTTAGCGATAAGGATATGGATAAAATCTTAGAGGAACACAAGAAATACGAGACGGAACTCTTTACCATTCACCACGGGACTCAGTTAGAAACAGGACTGACTATCAAGGAACTCAAGGAGGAGATTCAAACCATCAAATCAGAATATAAAAAATTAGAAGGACATCTGATGGAGAAAGTTGGAATTTAATTATTCCTTTTCCCCACTAAGTGTTTATGCAAGATATCCTTACTAATATAACATTTCCAATTTTCCCAATAATCCATCTTATCCTCTTCTGATGACTTTTTCCATTTTATAGTTTTCATTTTTTTATTATAAATTGTGTCTATGAAATTATTTACATTCTTACCACCCTTTTCTTTTTTTATAAGTTTCTTAAAGGATTCCGTTCTAAAAAGAAACGTTCGTTCTGACCATCCATGACATTTCTGATATTTTCCACATTCTGAATCCTCAATTAAATTAAACCAGTGAGTGGATTTTTCAATCTTTTTATGGGGAAAACTTATTATATTAGCATCTAACCTTATCATATCTTCTAAAATTTCTTCAATATTTAAATCATCAAGAACAACATCATCCTGTATGATAAGCCAATAATCTATATCTAAAAAATTAGTAATTAATCCAATCATACTTTTGAAATAAATGTTTGTATCGAAATTTATTAATTCATAATCAGTAGATGAAATAATATTTAGATTCTCTACATACTTCCGGTACTTCTCCTTATCTTCTTCTGATTTATTTGGAGGACATCCATCTATTAAAATTAAATGTTCATCGAAATCATAATTCATATCTCCCGAATTCATTGATTTATATATCATTGACTCATCTGTGATAAACGCACCTACTATTGCTAATCCAATCTTCATTTACTTAGGAATAGATTTAATTTATTACGTTTCAATTCCGTATTTTTTATATTTGTATAATTATACAAGTATAAAAATGAAAGGTAAAATTTATAAATTATCATCCAAACATTGCCCGTACATTTATATCGGTTCAACTACTCAAAATTATCTATGTCAAAGACTCGCCGGGCACGCTCAATCTCATAGAGAGCAGAAGAAAGATTATAAAGGAATTTTTGATACTAAAGCAAAAATTGAACTCCTTGAAGAAATAGAATATACTGACAAAATTGAACTATTATTTTGTGAAAGAAAATGGTTAGATATTTATAAGGAAAAATCTGAGATTCATCTTGTTAATGAAAGAAAAGTTGGATTAACACCAAAAGAAAAAAAAGATGACCATTATAAATATGTCAGTAATTATCAAGCCTCTCCCGCTGGACAGATTTCACTGAAGAAATCTGGATTTAATTTTAAACTTAAAAAACTAAAAGAATCATTAGAATTAAAAGACCAAAATATAAAACAATTACAAAATGATTCTGATGATTGGAAGTCTGCCTTTCAAGTGAAAATGATAGATTTATATAAGATTGAAACTAACCTAGGGTGTGAAATTATTGACCTACATAAAAAAATTAAAATATTAGAAGATAAGATTCTAGATTTAGCTGAGGAACAAAGGGTTTTGAAACTTAAAAATTAATCGTCAAAAACTATATTACCTTCACCACGTTTTTTTCTTACATTATGTCTTTTATGTTTCTTAAATTTTTTTCTTGGACATATTAATATTCCTTGATTATCATCGTCTACATTTACTACCTTTAGTCGACATAGTATTAATATTCCAATAATTAAATAATCTTGTTTATCACAAGGTATGAAATCCTTACTAACACTCTTATAGTAATTTAAAACATCTAAAAATATCGCAATTATCTCCTTATAATTATATTTTTGTAATCCTTGTAATATAATTATATCACATTCTTTACCATACTTCTCATATGTCCTCTTTTTAGATAAAGGAGCTGAACAAATCATTTTACCATTATAAAATCCACATATACATCCTTCACTACCTTGTCTTATTACCATTTCACCTATTTATATGTAATTCAAATTAGTAATCAAATTTATTAATGACCATCTCCAATAAATGGATTTTCAGGTAAAGGATCATAAGGCATTGGATAAGGTTCGAGTTGAATATGTTGAATATCGGGGGCATAAAGTTGACAGTAAGGGTCGGCTTGTACAAAACATTCCATCATCGTACATATCGCTTGCTTCCCATTCTCAACTGAACACATATTACATCCATCATTCCAAGTTAAACAATTTTCAGGTATTTTACATGATGTTTCCCAGAGTCTAATACATCTTCCAAATAATTTACACCAAGTATATCCTGCTGAAGCAATACAATTATTGGTATCCCAATCAGAACCAGGGGCAACAATAGGCATTTTACTAATACTATTATTTTAATTTTAATTATTCAATTGTTAATTTTAAAGGATTCGTTGCAGGTGGAGCAGATGCCGCTACACAAACTGGACTCACAGTCGCATTCGGTGGATAAAGTAGATGTTGATGATTGTTTTTACTTAGGTTATCTGTGCTTTTTGATTTACTTATCTTATATTTTATAGAAATTGACACCCCTGTTGCTATTCCCAAAAGAAATGTAGTTATGTTTAGTAAGATTATATCTAATAACGATATATCAATCATAGTTTATAGTATTATAATTTATTCTTTTTATAACTACTACTATTATAATGCCCTACACAGTCCTTAAAACAAAAAATGGTAAATTTCAATTAAAAAATAAAGAAACAAAGGTAATAGTAAATAAATTATTTAACACAAGAAGCACAGCAATCAAAGCAGGGGATAATTATCATAGTTATTCTAGGAAGAAGAAGCAACGGAAGAAATAGTTTTCTTCAGATTTTTAATTTCAATTCTTAATTTTATATTTGTATTTTTAGCTAATTGTTCACGGCGACTTGCTTTTTGATATTCCTTTTTGTAACTACTCATATCCTCTTTTAAGGTACTATTTTCATCTTTTAAGGTAGTATTTTCATCTTTTAACATATTATTTTCTTCCTTACTTTCTGTTAATTCATGGTTCATAAGAACCATATCAACATTACCATTAACATCATTTTTTAAATCTTTCCTAATTATTCTATTGGTATTCATTAATTCAATATTATCATCACGTAAAGTTTTATGTTCATCCATCACAATACGTATCTGTTGAAGAAGTAGTTCATTATTAATTTCCATTATTAGTCATCTAAGTATTGACATTTTAACCAAATCAAATTTAATTAAAAATATATGTAACTCCTATATGATTACTATGAATGCATGGTGGAATGATTTATTTTGGGAATTAATTGATGTATTTCATAATAGAGAATTAAAAATGATGCGTTTAGTTTAAAGAAATATAATAGAATCATAATATAAAAGCAAAGATGTCCTTAGATATTTTAAATGAAGATGACTTAATTGAACGATTAATAAATAAAGGTGCTTACGCCTTTACTAGAAAACACTCAACTCTTCATAACATTGATACAAAAAAAACACATCATAACGTAGTTATTATTTTAACAGGATACATTAATATCGTGAATAATTTCTTTAATGATTTTGTTCCAAAAATTAAAGGGAACATCACTCTAGTACTTGTCGAAACTGATTTCGTGGAATTATTACACCGATACTTAAACATTCCTCAAATTAAAGCAGTGTACACATGGAACTGTCCAGTAAATCACCATAAAGTCTTTGCTCTACCTATTGGATTAAATAAAGACCGTCAATATAAACCAATCAATGATTTCTTGAATAATAATAAAGATAAAAGTTATCAGAAATCTAATGATAAGATTTTACTTGTTAACCACAATAATGATACAAATGTTTTAAGACCTTTTATTTTTGATTTCGCTAAAGAAAATTGGGATTTTGCTGATTGTATCCCCTATATGACTACTGGTAAAAGAACAATTATTAAGTCAAAAATTGAAGATAAAATTTTAGTAGTTGCTCCTCCTGCAAATTATTATGATATGTTAAGTAAATATAAATTTTGTTTTTCACCTCCAGGAGCAGGGGTTGATTGTCATAGAACTTATGAATGTTTATTATTAGGAGTTGTACCAGTTTGTATTTGTCAAAATCTCCCTGAAGAAAAAGCCCTAGTAGGTCTCCCCATTATTTGGATTGACGATTATAAAAATTTAACAAAGGAATATCTGGAAAAAGAAGTTATGAATCTAGAATCCAATCCTTCTTTATATCAAATTACTAATTCGTTTTGGGTTGATAAAATAATAAATTAAAATGTTATCTTTAATAAATGCCGAAAAAGAAAAAGACATCTTCTAAACATAAGGTATCTTCTGATGATGGATATCCAACAATAAGTATTCTAACACCAATATATAACAGGAACATGTGGTTACCACTTATGATTCAAAATATCAAAACTTTTGATTATGATAAAACAAAGATGGAATGGAATATCCTAGATTCAAAGGATGGAGAAGAAAATATTAAACTCTTTGAAACAGTCGATGAATTAAACAAAGTGAAACTCGCTATCTCACCTATTAGGTTAAATTATACCTATTTACCTAGAAAAATGACCATCGCTGAAAAAAGGAACTGGTTATCAAAGAATATGAACTACAAGTGGTTTGCGAATATGGATTCAGATGATATTTATTTTGAAACATATTTGAAATATTCAATTGATATGTGTAGAGAATCAAAAGTACAATTAGCAGGGAGTCCCCAAATGATTTTTTGTCATGTACATCATCAGTTTCAAATCACTGCGATTCAATGCGAAACTGCGAGACAAGCCCATGAAGGGACATTTGTAGGAACTAAAAAATATATCGCGTCTATGTCTGGTTATTCAAAAAATGATGAAAAAGGAGAAGGGGCAGGAATCATCGATGGTAATGAAAAGGGAATCGTGAAAACAGAATGTTCTTTTTGTATGGTATGTATTTCCCATAATAATAATACTTGTTCTAAAGATTTGTTTTTGGAAACAAATATTCAAGATACTAAATTACAAGGGGATAAATTTGAAATATTGAAAGATATCTTACAAGATGAGATTGTTGCTGGTAGAGATGATAAATCTAAATTTAAAGGCTCTGCTCCTGAAATAAATAAAGAAGAAGAAGAAATAAAAAATTTATTGTTAAAATAATATGAGTGATACAGTAGTAGAAGAAAAAACTGGATTAGACCTGTGGACACCAAATGATTATTCGAATTTTATTACGATATGTGCCGCAGCAATAGGGTCTACCCTTCTTGTTATTTTCAAATCTAGATGTAAAAAGATATCTTTATGTTGTGGTCTATGGTCTTGCGACAGGGAATTAGCAGATGATGATGATGATGAACCACCAGTACAAGGACCACCAGTACCACCAGTACCTGATGGTGAAGTTCCAGCTCCTTCCTCGGGACCGCCTGCTGCGCCATGAACTTAATTTTTTTTATTAGTACTAGATATAATTGTGTTATTATATAAAATGACACCGAAAGTTAATAAACCACTTTACAAACCATTCAAATCATCAAGAGCAGGTAAGAAAATGTCCGTGTATGTGAAAGGAGAAAATGGTAATCCACGATTGATTCATTTTGGTGCTAAGGGCATGGATGATTTCAGGTCGGGTACAGCAACAGCAAAACAGAGAAAATCATATTTAGCAAGAGCGAAAGGCATTAAAAAGAAGGATGGGAGTCTAGCATACAAGGATAAGAATAGTGCTAATTATTGGGCGGTAAAATACCTTTGGAGAGGATAATTTTAGTTTTATAAAATAGTAATTTTTTATTAGTACTAGATATAATGCCCCGTAATCCTGCTGGAGAATTAACACTATCTGAAATTAGAAATTTAGCAAGACAACATAATAAAATGACTATGATTAAAAATATAGATTCAACCTCACGTAAAAGTTTACTTTCTCAAATTGAAAAACTAGGATATCGTGTTGACCATAATAAAAAGAGGATTGTTAAAAATATAAAACAAGTTCCTAAAGTAATACGAGTTGGAACAAAGGGTGATGTAAAGCCTAACATAATCACCAAAAAGAAACGTCGTAGAAAAGCTCTAGTTGGTCAAGGTGGTGCTGTTCCACTGGTTGGCGGGGATGAAATCTAATTAAATTCTATCATGTAAATACCCTTCTTAAATTCAAAATTACTCGTTAATGCATCCTTATTAATTTTCTTTTGATTCAATTCCTTCTTTACCTTTGAAGATATCTTCATATCTATTTTTGTTCTCAATTTGGGGTCTAAATTAAATTCATTAATCGCACGCCTACAAGTAGGTATATCACAATCATTTGATATTTTAAGAGCTAATTCATATATTGTTTCGAAATCTTTAAATTTGGTATTAGAAATAAGGTAACCGTTCCTGGAATAATTTAATAATATTTTAGCATTGTGAATCACCTCTTGTTTCTCTTTGTAATTTAATTCATTACTTATCTTAGGTGAAGTTAATAATGTCTTCAAGTTGTCAGTAGTTTCAATATCTGGATATTCTTCATTGTACTCTATTAAGATATCTTCTAAGATATCTATTATTTTATTACCTAATTCTTTTTTGTTATATGAATTAGGAAACTGTATTTCTAAATCATAAATATCGATGAAATTCAGTAAATCTTTTTTAACAAATGATTTGTCACACATTATTTATTATGAACCAAATAAAATAAAATATGAATTACATTAAAACACATGTACTTCTTTTGGACTCGTAAAATGCCGATGAAACCAATCTTTTTGGCTTCGGGATTATTATTTCCTATTATAGGATGCTTATTTTATGGAAATCCTAATTTCTATGGCGAGACTACCGATTATTTAATTATTGATACAAATAATAATAAAGAAAGTAATAGTAAATAAGATGAATGTTTACATTATTTGTACCGAAGATGTCTTTCTAGATAGATGTAAAGAATTAAATTATTTTGAAAATATTAGATACATACAATGGATACCAGCTGAGTTTCTTACATTAAATGATAATATATTGGATTCTTTAGAGACTCGTTACAACACAAAATCTAAATCAGTGATTAGAAAATTGGGTTGTATCGCTGCCCACAGAAAAGCATTATTAGCGATATTCAATAATAGAACCAACAATAATATAATTCTTGAACAAGATGCAACATTAGAAGGATGTCTTTTTGAGATACCACCTGATAAAACTTGTTATTTAGGAGGTTGGATTATTCCACCACAAATATCTAAATCAGGAAAAGTGAAAGTTGATATTCATCCCCAGAATGGTCTCAATGAAATAGATTACAAAAAAATGAAAATATTAACCACTCATGCTTTGTTTATCAAGGATTACGATGACGCTCTAGAATTATTACAGAGTACATTACAAACTAAAACTAAAAATTATGATGTACATTTATGTAACAATAAACTCATAAAATATTATTATTACCCATCGTTATTTTATCAAAGTGATCATGTATCAGAAATTGATGGTAAGAATAATCTTAATACAAAGAGGACTCTCAATTATGGATTGTTTATTTAAATTTAAAAATTAAATATTATTGTTAATAACAATAGCAAAGGATGAGAGATTTAGCAATAATAGTTCCAGCAACAACTAATAGAAGAGTCTGGACAGAAATCGAAGAAACTGATTTATATAATATTTTTTTGGAATCCTTATCCACCGAAGGGGCGACCCCCGAATTCAATATCACCTTGTACATTGGTTATGATGATGATGACAAGATTTATTCAATATTAGAGAACCAATTAAAATTCAATGCCCTGTTTCACAAAGTATCTTTTAAATGGATTCCTTTTGATAAGATATACAAAGGAAATCCTGTAGCGATATGGAATGAGTTAGGAAAACTTGCTATTGATGATAATCAAAAATGGTTATATGTATGTGGCTCAGATATTCAATTTAATTCTGATAACGGTTGGGCAGGTTTATTCATTAATAAACTCAAAAAAACTCAGTGTATTGGTTGGTCTGCTCCCTGGTCTAATAATGATGATATTCCTACCCAATTTATGGTTCATCGTACTCATTATGATATTTTTGGATTTGTGTATCCTCCAGAAATTAGGAATTTTTATTGTGATAATTTTATGAGTGAGATATACCCTGATAAATTCAGAAACTGGTGTAAAGAAGTACATCACTTAAACCTAGGTGGAGACCCCAGATATGATATTAATGATGCCTCCAAATTATATAAAATGTTGATTAGAAGATATCGTCCTCGATTAAATAAATATTTGAATTTGGAAAAAAAATTAGAGGAGATGTTATAGATGAATCCGCGAAGCAGTCAACAACCAAAACCAACATTTCTTCTTTCTAGAATAGATATCCTAGAGCGAAAACTTAGTAGGATTTCTGATGATATGGAACATATCAAATCACAAAACAGAAAGTTAATGGAGGAAAAAGATATCTTTTCAGAATATATCAAGATAAAAGAACCTGAGCCAGAACAGGAATCATATTGGTTCTGGGGGTCTACAGGTAAAAATTAAAATTTGATAAACACTTTATTGAACATACAACACATATAGACATGGAAGAACTACAACATCTTGCAGGAAAAATTGAAGAAATCAAAGAAAAACTTACTGATGGAGAATATAAAGAACTCCTTGACTTAGCAAAGGAATGTTATGATAAAAAAGAAGAAAAGACAAAGAAAAAATTTATGAAAGTGATGTGTATTAAATCAGAGATGTATCTTGATATGAACGCCAAGACGAGTGCTGGCGATTGTAACTGCGAAAACTGTCAAGAAGAAGACCACTTCGAGACGATAGATTTACTAGACCAACATACGTCATCCGGTCTATGCTATGAGTATGATGATGAAGCTGATGAATATCACGGAGACATAAAAAAATTTCGTTTAAAAGGAAAAGTTAAACAAACTAATCAAGTTATCTTATTTGAGGTCACAACAAGAGCCGCTATTGATGGATTTTGTATTGATATGAAGAAATGTAAGATGACCGATCACGCATACGATACCTTACTCAAAGATAAATATATGGTTGATGAAGGTCATCAAATATCACCTCTCGCGACCTTTGTATATTTATCTCATTATGAATTGTGATAAATTTGATTACAATTTAAATTTCCTTTTAAAAGCAGTAATAGATGCGGACTTCGTCGGTAAATTCCACAGGATCCATCTGGATAGCGCTCCTGCAGATGTGGGGTCGTTCCAGTTTTCACGACCGCGACCATGTCGCTCTAAGTATAATCGTCTCCGTTCTTTGTCTTTGGTTTTCGTGTAGTCGTTTGCTCCGGCTTGACCGAAGTGAGTAGTCTTTGACCGACCATTATCCATCTTGAATGTCGCCATCATTTTCTTCCCTGCCTTATCACTTTTTTTTATCACAACAGATAAAGGTTTTGACATATTTATATTTTTATCAAACATATTAATATAAAGATGCCATATTCTATTGTAAAATCTGGAGATATGTTTCAGTTAAGAAACAAAAATACTAAGAAGTTACTCGCTAAAAAATTTAAGACTCGTGCTTCTGCTAAGAAATTTGCTGATCGGTATGAATCAAGTCATACAAAAAAGAAGGCTGTTCCTAAGGGATCTCATAGGATGCCTGATGGATCTATTATGAAGGATAGTGCTATGCCGAGTAAAGGTAAGAAGTCTTCTTACTGAGAAGTAGTTTTGGACGGATCATCAAAATTATAAACGTGACCGATGAAATTTACTACTGACATATCCTTAGGATGTTCTAATTGTATTTTTTTAGTCCAGTTAAGATCTTCATACATATGAGGTTTATCAGGTGATGGCGAATCGCTCTCAGTTCTATATACTCCCTTGAACCTCTTATTCCATAGACAGAACTGCCACGGGAACCTGTAAAATTCAGGGATAACACCCTTCATAATTTGTCCATTCACATCAATTTGGTTTCCAGAGGGTTGAAGTGATAAGGCTGCGTCTAAGTGAGGTTTAACAATAAATCTTGATCCATTGACCTTGGCTAACTGATCATATCCTATTACATCGTATTCCTTATCTAAATCTTGAATGTGATCAATAATTCTTTCACAATAATCACATGAAAATTCATCATCATCATCAAGATGAACGAAATATTTACCTGAACTTAATCTCTGTAACATATTCCTTTTTTCACATAGAGATATTGATCTGTTATCACAAATGGAAATTATCTCTATTTTATCCTTGAGATCATGTTTCTCAATTTGATCATAGAGACCCTGAATCATAGTATTGTATTCATCACGTCTTTCTATCAGAGTTGGTATCAAAATACTAATTAGATATGTCATTTAGTATCTCAATAGAAAAAAATAATAATGAATTTTTAATGAATGGATTAATGAAGACCTTCTTCCCTCATATCACACGCCATCATCCTAATATCTTCTTCGGATAAACATTCCTTCACCCTCGCTCGGGCGATGAATGAAGCGACTGAAATTTCATCGTAAGTCACAAGGTAATCAAAGAATTGAGAAACCCAGTCATCTACTCCGATCCCGAAATATCTTTCTCCGTAATAAAGGGTCCGACGCTCGGATCCATCAATCGCCTGAATACAAGAGGCGAATTTCTTCTTGTGAGTATAGATACCTCCATCAGCCTCGCGGATAATCCTCATAATGATATCGTTAGGGAGGTTATTCATAGTCGTTTGTTTTTCGTTGATTGATTGATTGATGGGTCAACTCAAATTTTTGATGATTATTGATCACTTACAGAGGTTAAAAAATACAAGAAAAAATGATGTATAATCGGTGTTCAGTCTAAGTGTAAAAAGATACACTCTCATTGTAGTTTTATTGAATATTTATTTGTAGTTTATTTTTTGATTTCATTATTGATTTCAATATTGATTATTGATTTCTTTGAGTAAAATGTTAAGTCTCATTGAACTTTGAGTTTTTGATGAATAGATCTATTTTGAGTAGATTCATGTAAAAAAGGGGAATTAGATCTAAATGAGACTCATGACTTAATTTCGCTCGTTTTTTCTCTTTTTTTTTGTTTTTATTGAGTCAAAATTATTACCTGGCTTAATATTGTAATTTAATTTTAATTCTTTCAGAAT
>ENA-ORXF01002034-ORXF01002034.1-marine-metagenome-genome-assembly--contig:-NODE-2034-length-12388-cov-4.119243_pt1 | contig 12388 bp, 10 predicted proteins | sample MGYA00237864_ERZ511476 | MGnify/ENA primary metagenome ERZ511476 (study PRJEB26306, sample SAMN06343908) | marine metagenome | isolation source: coastal waters | place: Atlantic Ocean: West Antarctic... | reverse complement strand
ATGACTTAGCAAAATATACTGGAAGTAAAAAGGCAATAGCTATCGTCAATGGAACTTCTGCCTTACATTTGTCAATGTTAATGGCTGATATCAAGCCGGGAGATTATGTGATTACTCAGGCTTTAACTTTTGTAGCAACTTGCAATGCCATTAGTTATTGTCAAGCAGAGCCTATTTTGATCGATGTTGATAAACATACTCTAGGCTTGTCACCAGTAGCTTTAGAGTCTTGGCTCGATGACAATGCTTATTTAGATAGTGATCAAGTATGTAAACTTAAAAACTCCAATAGAACAATCAAAGCATGCATTCCTATGCATACATTTGGTCATCCAGTTGAAATTGATACCTTGGAAATCATTTGCAATGCCTGGAACCTAGCTTTAATTGAGGATGCGGCAGAGTCACTGGGCAGCCTTTACAAGAATACTCATACTGGAACATTTGGTCTTATGGGAACTCTTAGTTTCAATGGCAATAAGATTATCACTACTGGAGGAGGTGGAGCAATTCTTTGCAATGAAAACCTTTATTCTAAAGGCAAGCATCTCAGCACAACTGCAAAAATACCTAATAACATTCATTTTTTTCATGATGAGGTAGGTTTCAATTATAGGCTACCAAATATTAATGCAGCATTAGGATGCGCTCAACTAGAGTCCATTGATGCATTTGTTGCTCAAAAAAGAGACCTAGCGCATGAGTATGCCGAGCTCTTTCATAATTCTAATTTAGAGTTTTTCACAGAGCCAAAAAACTGTCGCTCTAATTATTGGCTCAATACTGTTATTTGCGATGACCTTAACCAGCGAGACATTTTATTATCATCCATGACTGCAAAAGATATTATGGCTCGTCCCGTATGGACTCCCATGAATAAACTCCCAATGTTTAAAAATGCCATCAAAGATGGTTTAAAAAACACATCATGGCTCGCAGAAAGAATTGTTAATATTCCTAGCAGCCCCCCACCTCAAATCATATGAAACTAAATCAAAATCATCCTAAAACACTCATTATTGCTGAGGCTGGCGTTAATCATAATGGCGATCTAAAAATTGCCAAAGAGCTGATCCGTCAAGCGGCGAAGGCTGGAGCAGACATAGTAAAATTTCAAACATTCACTGCAGCTAAGCTTGCAACTCCCGAGGCTCCAAAAGCTGATTATCAGATAGATAAGGATGAACCTATGGCCTCAAGCTATCAAATGCTAGAAAACTTGGAATTATCTAATGATGATTATTTAGAGCTTGTGAAAGAGTGCCAAAATCATAACATTGAATTTTTTTCCACTGCATTTGACGAGGAAAGCCTAAGTTTTTTATTGGATTTGGGAATGTCTAAAATTAAAATTCCGTCCGGTGAAATTACAAATAAACCATTGCTAGAGTTCATTTCTCAATTTGATATGCCTGTAATTATGTCAACTGGCATGGCAGACTTAAGTGATATTGAAAGCGCAATAGATGCTTTGTCTCATAATAGGCTTACTAGAGAGAATATTTCTATTCTTCATTGCACATCTCAGTATCCTGCAGATATGAAGGATATCAATTTACTAGCTATTCCATCTATGAGAAAGAAATTTGATTTAGATATAGGCTACTCAGATCACACCATAGGCTCAGAAGCTGCTATTGCAGCCGTTTCCCTGGGCGCCACAATTATCGAAAAGCACATTACATTGGATTGCAGCATGACTGGCCCAGATCATAAAGCAAGCATGGAGCCTAATGACTTTCAGGCGATGATTTCTGCAATACGTAATATTGAAGCAGGCTTAGGAGATGGAGTAAAAGCGCCGACTAAAAAGGAGCTTGAGATGAGAATTGTTGCAAGAAAATCCTTGGTAGCAAGTAAAAATATTGAAATTGGAGAGCTTTTTACACTAGAGAACTTGACAGTGAAGCGACCAGGTAATGGAATTTCACCAATGAGAATTAAAGAAGTTTTGGGTACACAAGCTGCATTTGCATTTGAAATGAATGATTTAATTAAAGTATGAAAAGAAAAATTTGTTTTATTACTGGAACGAGGGCTGAATACGGCTTATTGCGTCAATTAATTCTTCTTGCAAGCAACGAAAAATTAATCAATTCTCAACTTCTTGTAACTGGCACCCATCTCTCAAGGTCACATGGCTTAACTTTCAAAGAAATTGAGGCAGATGGTCTGGTAATTTCATGCAAAATTAATCTTAAAATAAAAGGTGATACATCCCAAGAAGTTATTACTTCTATGAGCGAGGGATTGAAAGGTTTCTCGAAAGCTTTTACTGCCTTAAAACCAGATCTGGTTGTTCTTCTTGGAGATAGGTACGAAATTTTTTCTGCTGCATCTGCAGCGATGATCCTAAATATACCAATCGCTCATATTCATGGCGGTGAAATAACGGAGGGTGCATATGACGAGGCCATGAGGCACTCAATTACCAAGATGTCTCACCTTCATTTTGTTGCAGCTCGCGCTTATAAAAAAAGAGTGCACCAACTGGGAGAGAATTTGCAAAATATTTTTCTAGTAGGTGGTCTTGGGGTCGATGCAATACATAGCGTGCGCTTAATGAGTAAAGTGGCACTAGAGAAATCTTTAAATTTCAAATTTGGCAAAAGAAATCTTTTGATCACAATGCATCCTGAGACATTAGAGAGCAATAAAATATCAAAAGATCACATCAATGAGTTGCTAGCGGCTCTTGACGAGGTTGAAGATACTAATTTTATTTTTACTTTACCAAATTCAGATAGTAATAATCTTCAGATCAGAAGGGCGATCGAAAAGTTTTATAAAGCTCATTCCAAGTCAACTCAAGTCTTTGCATCTTTAGGGCAAGTAAGATATCTGTCTGCCTTAAGATTTATTGATGGAGTAGTTGGCAATTCCTCTAGCGGGCTTTTAGAGGCACCTAGCTTTAAGATTGGTACTATCAATTTGGGTGCAAGACAGGCAGGTCGACTTAAAGCTAAAAGCGTTATAGATTCTGCTTTTGATAAGAAGAATATTTCTAAGTCAATTAAAATTTTATATTCCAAAGTTTTCCAGAAAAATCTATTAAATGTAGTTAATCCATATGGAAGACCAGGAGCAAGTAAAAAAATTCTTGAAACTATTAAAAATTTTCCGTTAGAAGGCATTATCAAAAAAAAGTTTTATGATCTATAAGCCAGCATCCTTTAACAATTACGAGGTCTCACCATGATTGAAGGGCAACATTTTTACTTAAAAGCTTCGAACTCTGTCTTAGATGTTATTAATAATATCGAGGATAGCGAGTACCAAATTTGCTTTATTGTTGATGATAGCGATTCCTTAATTGGCTCAATTACTGATGGAGATATTAGAAGAGGTTTAATAGAGGGTCATTCGATTGATAGCAATGCATCCCAAATCATGAACTCTAATCCCATTTCAATTCTTAGCACTCAAAGCGAGAGAGAGGCTCAGACAATAATGACAGCCAATCAAATTAAGCAATTACCCGTTATTAATAAGGAAAATCAACTGATTGGCTTATATTTAATGGACCAAATTTTAAATCTTGCACCTAAGGATAATCAGATTTTAATTATGGCAGGAGGCTTCGGCAAGAGGATGATGCCTTTAACGGAGAATCTTCCTAAGCCTATGTTAGAAGTCGCTGGCAAACCTATTCTTGAGCATATTATTCTTAATGCAAAATCTCAGGGCTTTAGAAAGTTTGTCATTGCAATTCATCATTTAGGCAATGTCATCACTGATCATTTTGGTGATGGTTCTAATTTTGATATATCTATTCAATATATTCATGAGAAGGAGCCTTTGGGAACAGCCGGAGCTTTATCTTTGATAGATCCCCAGCCTAAATTACCATTTATTGTTACTAATGGAGATATTATGACTGATGTTAACTACTCTAATCTCCTGCATTTTCATGAATCAAACCAATCCGAGGCAACAATGACGATCAAGAAATATGAGTTGCAGAATCCATATGGTGTAGTGAATACTAAGGGTCTTGAGATTATTTCTTTTGAAGAGAAGCCTATTCAAATTTCTTATGTGAATGCAGGAATCTATGCAATAAATCCTGCAAGTTTAAAGTATTTAAAATTGAATGAACCTTGTGATATGCCTGATTTCTTTGAAAGATTGAAACTCAACAAACATTTAATTACTGCATACCCCATTCATGAAACTTGGGCTGATGTTGGGCGCCCAATTGATTTGTCGAATGCAAATAAGGCAGTAATGGATCGTGATTGAAAAAAAAAACAATACTTATGCTGTTGTTGGCTTAGGAAATATTTCTGATCGACATCGAACTAACCTAAAATCTATTTTTCCATCCAGTCAAATTGCGTGTCTTTCTTCCTCTGGAAGATATCTCAATCATTTACCTATTGCATGTGATATTTTGGCTAGTTCTTTGGATGAACTAATTTTATTGAGTCCATCATTTGCAATTATAGCTTCCCCTGCAACTTTTCATGCTGAGCATGCTATTCCATTTATAGAAAATAATATTCCAGTACTCATTGAGAAACCAATTGCTGCAAGCAAGGAGGACGCAAGGAAAATTATTAACTCTATCAAGCAATATAAAACTCCAGTTGCTATTGGATATTGCCTTCGCTACAAACCATTTCTCAAAGAAGTGCAGGACCTTTTGGACCATGAAAGAATTGGTAAAATCTTAAAAGTAGATATTACCTGCGGCTCGTATCTTCCAGATTGGAGGCCTTCTAAGGATTATTTAGATTCAGTTTCTGCCTCTGCGAGTCTTGGAGGGGGCGTTATGTTAGAGCTTAGCCATGAATTAGATTATGCAAACTTCCTTTTGAAGAAGATGCATTTAGAATCTGCTGTTATCAGCAACTCTGGAACTTTGAACATCGATGTTGAGGATACTGCTGATTTAATTTTTAAGTTATCAGCGGGTGGAACCCTTGCAGTTCACTTAGACTTTTTACAAAAGTCTGCAATTAGGCATGCACACTTCCATGGTAGTGAGGGAAAAATTTTATGGGATCTGCAAAATAATAATCTTGATACATCAGTTTCTGGCCATGAAAAAAATAGAAGTGTAGAGAACTGGAATTCAAATGAGATGTATATTCAAATGATTAAAGATTTCGCAAATCACTTTATAGAAAATCAGCAGAATGATCTTTGCACACCCTTAGAGGCCTTTCATGTTTTAGAATACATTGAACAAGCGAAACAATTATCAAATAAGGATACCAATGAATAAATTTGCATTTATATTTGCTAGGGGCGGCTCAAAAGGGTTAAAGAAAAAAAATATTAAATCATTCTGCGGCAAGCCGCTGATCGCTCATAGTATTTCTCAAGCTTTTGATTGCAAGATCTTTGATAGAGTATTTGTATCTACTGACGATCAAGATATTGCAAAAATATCATCCTTACAAGGTGCAGATATAATTGCTAGACCTGCCTCACTAGCAAAGGATGACTCACCAGAATGGCTGTCATGGCAGCATGCTATTACATTCGTTGAAAAAAAATTTGGAGCTTTTGAGCAATTCGTCTCACTACCACCTACGAGCCCTCTTAGAAACACAAGCGATATATTGAATGCAATAGATCTTTTAAATATTACTCCAAATGCAGACTTATGTTTAAGTATTTCTGAATCTTCAAGGAATCCTTTTTTTAATATGGTGGCTCGAGGTAATAAAAACTTTCTTGAACTTGCTGCTCAAACTCATTTGCCAATTACTAGGCGTCAAGATGCCCCTGCTATTTTTGACATAACGACAGTTGTTTATGTTGCCAAGACAGATTTCGTCAAGGAAGAGGAGGGTATTTTTTCTGGCTCTGTTATAGGTCTAGAGGTACCGCGCGAACGTGCAGTTGATATTGATGATATTCTAGACTTTGAATTTGCAGAATTTTTATATAAAAAGTTAAATCATGTCAAATAAGAATAGATATTTAGTTATAGGAGGAGGAGGGCTACTCGGTAGTAATCTTATCTGTGAAATCTTACTCTCTGGTGCTACGGTGCTAGCTATTGATAAAGATCTTGAAAATATGAAAAAAGCTTTATCTCTTTTGGATGTTGCCCTTGATTCATCTCAATTGCATCTCAAGGCTGTGGATATTACAAATGAACCTGAGACCATAGAATTTTTTAATGAAATTGGTCACTTGGATGGCGCTGTGAATTGCTCTTACCCTAGAGGTAAGAATTATGGAGCTTCATTTTTTAATGTTTCACAAGAAGACTTCAATAATAATGTTTCATTACATTTAGGATCAGCTTTTTTAATCATGCGAGAGTGTGCAAGTTATTTTCATAGAAATAAGCATCCCTTTTCTCTAGTTAATATTGCATCAATTTATGGCTCCTGCGCCCCAGACTTTTCAATTTATGATGGCACGGAGATGACAACTCCTGTTGAGTACGCAGCAATAAAATCTGCAATAATTCATATGAATAAATACGTGGCTAGCTATGTATCTAATTCAGAATTCAGGGTTAATAGCATAAGTCCAGGTGGGCTTATGTCCAATCAGCCTAGTGAATTTATTAATGCATACAAAAAGAAAACTTTAGGCCATGGGATGATTCTGCCTGCAGATGTTACTGGTTCTATATTTTTTCTTTTATCTAGCTCATCTTGTTACATTAATGGCCAGGATATTATTGTAGATGATGGTTTTAGCCTTTAGATATATTTTTTATTACCTGATGATAGAAAATAAATAAATCCAGCATTTAAAATCTACTTATTTCATTTATAAAATTTTTCAAGGAATTTCCTTCCTTATCATCAAGTAATTTTACCAGCATATCCTGCTCTTCATGCCACCAAATTGATCTTTTTCTATAAGGGTAAGGTTCAAATTTCTCCTCTCCATTGCTGCATAGACAGATTGGAGCAATACCTTGTCTCAGGGCTTCGCAAAGTGTTGTTGATGCCCAGCTAGCTACAAATTTTGGCTTTTCAATCCTCATTAACTCAGAAGCAGAGGCTCTAAGGCTTTCATCAATTCTAATATTCTTTTTATCTAAAAACTCTAAGTGCAACTCACCTTTATAAGATGGATGAAATTTTAAAACTACCTCATAGTTATTTTTTTGAAAGAAATCTATAGTTACTTTTAACGCCTGAACATCCATTAAGTGATTAAAATCAATCAGAAAAATTAAAATCTTATTTTTCAAGTCTTCAATCTTCACAAAGTTATATAACTTGATGCAACTACTTACATTGTGTTCAATTAAGTAGTTTTGCTCATCTTTAGAAAATAAGTAAATATATTCATACTCAGGGAATGCAATAAAGTACTTCGAAGGATTAGGCTCAATGTCCGTTTCATTGAGTTTTGCTTGCTCTAGCAACCCATGACTTAGCCAATAGGCTGGTATTTCAGCGGTAATTGCTGAAGCTGATATCAAATGAACGCCACCTGAAAAAATTTTAATATTAGAATTTTCATTCTTTAAATCTCTAAACAGACATGTAAAATACGCAAATATTGGCAAAGATACCATTGCCTGCTTGATTAAATTTTTTTTCCCTTGCTCGGCTTTTAGTTTAGAGAGTACTGGAATCATCTCTTTAAAGGCTAAATAAAACTCAAAAAAGATGTCCCAAAAATGCAATCTTCTAATCTGCGTAAATTGATTTTTATTAAAACACTCAATATAAATATATTTACTACTGTCATCACCTGGATTGAACAGCCTAAAATAATTCACGTGCATATGAGGAGCTGCAGACTTAACCACTATGTGATCAGGAATATTAATACTATTTTGTTTCTTAGATTTCTGTAGAAAATAGAGTTGCAATACTCTTAAAAGGCCAAAAATAAAAATGATTGGCCCATGAAGTAAAAATTTTGGCTTGCTGCACAAAAAAGATCCCTCTCTCAATATATACGACATTGAAAAAATCCATACTATTCGCTGAGAGATGCGCATTTTAAATTTAGATTCTAATGAAAAAAGTAATATATTATAGCTTACATCCATAATCAATATTTTAGATTTTTTTGACCTTCCTTATATTATACTTACGCACATTAATCTAAGAGCATTCTTATTTTAATCAAAAGGCTGGATGGCAGAGTGGTCATGCAGCGGCCTGCAAAGCCGTTTACGCCGGTTCGATTCCGGCTTCAGCCTCCATTTACCAATAGCAATTTTCTGGTCAGATGCTCTTAAGCATTATTGGCAGCGATCTCTTCGTAAGAAAAAGGCCCCTCAACCGAGCCATTATTAACTTTATAAATCTTATTACACTCTCTCAAGGTAGAGATTCTGTGGGCAATAGAGATAATAGTTTTTTCATTTCTTAAGGTCATTAATTCATTGATAACATCTGCTTCTGTTTCGCTATCAAGTGCGGACGTTGATTCATCTAAGAGCAATACTTCACTCTTATTGAATATTGCCCTAGCTATAGACACCCTCTGTCTTTGACCGCCTGAGAGCCTAACCCCATTATCGCCTATATCAGTTTCAAGGCCATCAGGTAGATCCTGAACAATAGGAGATAATTTCGATAACTTTAATGCTTCCTCAAGATTTTCTGGCTTTATATTTTCCCTGCTCAGCGTAATATTTTCTTTAAGAGTGCCATTGATCAGGAATATCTCCTGCGGCAAGTATGCACATTGAGAGAGCCAGGCTTTAATATCATCATGTGCATTTGCGCCATTAAACTCTAAAGTCCCCTCTGAAGGTTTTAAGAAACCAAGAATGACATCAACCAAAGTTGTTTTCCCTGCTCCGGAGGGGCCAATCAGCCCAATAAAGTCTCCTTTATTAATCTCTAGATTTACTTTGTTAATTGATGGCTTTGATGAGTTTGGATAAGTGTATGAAATATTCTCTAGTTTTAATTTCTCAAAGCCAATTTTTCCGCCTTTCTGATTAATTTTTTGAGGTACATTTTTTGCTTTATCTAGATTTAAGTTGATATCAACCCCCTTATCTTTCATAATTTTTGCTAGCAAAAGGATGGTTTTTTTACTAAAAACTATAGAATTGGCTGCGCTTTGCACCAGACTGATTGATGGGGTGATTCTGATCATTGCCGCAGCAAAGACACTTAGAATTGAAAGTGTTGCGCCTAGGTTTGCACTTAATAAAACATTCACTGAGATAATAACTACAATAAATCCAATCAAAGCAACTTCGATCATATTTCTTGGAATAATTGTAAACATATTGAGTCGCACGGCACCTCGGGCTATCTTTTCTGCAGAACCGCTTACAGAATCAATAAAAAAAGCTTCTTTACCCAAAACTTTTATTTCTTTAATACCCTGGGAGGCTTCTTGAGTTCCTTTAAATAGATTGGCCGCCCCTTCTGCAAAAGCTATGCCATCAAGAGTAATTTTTTTTGCAAACACTAAATTGTATATAAAAAATGTGATAAAAATTATTAGAATTAGAAATGCGACAGTTTTGATGCTAACAACAGCGAGCATTACAAAGGCACCAATTATCACCAGAAGACTGCTAAATCCTTGCAGTATATTTACTACCACCTCTTTGTATACAGAGGAATACTGGGATATTGATGCAAGGTTATCTGCACTATTGCTCTGTATAAAGGTTTCGTAATCTTGTTTCAAAAAACCATTAATCATAATTTTTTGAATTTTTGAGTGCTCAAAATAAGCAAATTTTAATATCCTATGATTTACGATTATTACCAGAGCGAATTTAACTATAAAAGTAAAAAATAATACATACCCAAAGAATAAAATTGTTTCTTCGTGGTTCAAAGCACTTAAATTTAAGGATGCAAATGCTGGGAGCATTTTTTGCATGGTTGCAACAAGTGAAGGGTCGATGATGATGCCTATGTAACCACCGATTAAAGCAATTCCAAATAAATCTACCGATGAGGCGATGAGGAAAAGAAATGCCATTGGCACCAGAAGTTTAAACTTCTTCCCAAGTAAAAATTTTATACTTTCAAAGTAACTCATTTGCTAGGTCCTACTTACTTACCAATCTTGGATCAAAAATATTTTTGCTGCGCTCAACCGCTTGAATACATTGACCAATTACCATATTTTCCAAGGGGCGCTATCTGAGCTATAGAGGCTTTCTAGATATTTTTTTTCAGCTAGCGTATCCATAGGTTGCCAAAATCCTGAATGTTTAAAAGCTGCTAGTTCATTTTTGTTAGTAATTGTACGAATCGGCTCTTCTTCCCATGAAATCTGATCATGCTCAATAAAGTCTATTGCACTTGGGTTGAGTATAAAAAAGCCTCCATTAATCCAGGTAGTACCATGCTGAGGTTTTTCATTGAAATTAACCACCTCATTAGCATCGTTGATATCAAGCATTCCAAATCGCCCTGGAGGGTTTACCGCAGTAACGGTTGCTAATTTTCCATGAGATTCATGAAACTTGACTAGAGAGTCAATCTTTATGTTCCCCAGACCATCGCCGTAGGTAAACAAGAAGGCTTTGTTGGGTTCCAGGAACTCTTTAACTTTTTTTAGCCTTCCCCCTGTAAGAGTGGTTGTACCCGTGTCTACGCAGGTCACATTCCATGTTTCCTCTACACCCCTGTGAATTTTCATAGAATTCTCTTCAGTATTAAAAGTCACATCCGAATTCGAAAGATAGTAATTTTTAAAGTATTCCTTGATTTGGTAGCCCTTGTAGCCACAACAAATAATGAAATCATTGATTCCATAAAAGCTCATGTTTTTCATGATGTGCCAGAGAATAGGTTTTCCACCAATTTCTACCATTGGCTTGGGCTTAAGATTTGTTTCTTCAGCTAATCTTGTTCCAAGACCTCCAGCTAATATAACTGCTTTCATATGTCTTATCTCTTCTTTATTTTAAGTGGTATTCTAACATTAGCAGTCTCAAAGTCATTGAACCGAATAAAATAACTTTATTTTAATAAGTTCTTATCAAATTTGAAATAAATGAAATATAATTAAAATTATAAAAATATTTTTTGAGCAATATTTAGGCTTGTAACTGTTATTTAATATAAATTTGGATAAAATAATATGAAAGAATTCATTAGAGTGCCTTATGGATCAACCGTTCACGGCGACGAGGAAATAGCAGCTGTAGTCGAAGTATTAAACACTACAACTCAAATGTCTAAAAACGTTCTAGCATTCGAAGAGAAAATTGCTGCATCGTTTAATAAAAAAAATGGAGTTATGGTTAACTCTGGATCTTCTGCTCTTTATGTTTTAATCGAAGCGCTTAATTTACCCAAGGGGTCAGAGGTTATAACGCCAGCATTGACATTTGCAACTACCGTCGGGTGTTTAGTAAAAAATGATTTAATACCTCATTTTGTGGATGTGGGAGTTGATACCTACTGCATTGATGTTGAGCAATTAGAGCTAGCAATCAATGAAAATACCTCCGCGATTATTGCGCCAGATTTAATGGGTAATATTTGCGAATGGGAAAAAATCCAAGAAATTGTTTTAAGAAAAAATAAGAATATTAAGATCATCTGTGATTCTGCGGATACCCTTGGAGCTTCGCTGCTTTCAAAGTCAACCGGCTCATACTGCGATGCAGCAATTACAAGTTTTTATGGATCTCATGTTATTAATGGTGCTGGAAACGGAGGAATGCTTGTCACAGATTCTGAAGAGGTTTTTAATAAAGCAAAGCTTCTGAGATCATGGGGAAGAAGCTCTTCTTTATTTAGTGAAAGTGAGGCAATTGAGAACAGATTTAACATTCACTTGGATGGAATTCAATATGATGCAAAATTTGTGTTTGAAGAGATAGGCTATCAGTTAGAGCCATCTGAAATTAGTGCGGCATTTGCCTTGGTTCAATTTAATAAACTAGACCATAACATCAAGGAAAGGCAGATAAATTTTGAGAAGCACACTCAATTTTTTCAAGAGTATGATGAGTTTTTTATGCTCCCAAAACAGAATCCAAATGCTGAAACAGGCTGGCTTGCTTATCCGATGATAGTTAAAGAAGAGTCTCCGTTCAACAGAACTGAGCTCCAAATTTTTCTAGAAAAAAGGAATATACAGACAAGGGTAGTGTTTACAGGTAATATTTTGCGACAACCAGGTTACAAAGATATTGATTGTATTGGCAAGGCGGATGACTTCGTGAATGCTGACAATGTAATGAGAGGTGGTATTTTGCTTGCACTGCATCATGGTTTAACTGATGAGATGATAGATCACGTGCATTCATCTTGCGAGATTTTTTTACAGGAATTTAAAAGTTAACTCAGGCTAATGAATTAATAATTTGTACCAGCAACTCTGATTATTTTATTGCTACTCACATTTAGCTGATATCAGCTTACTTAAAGCAAGAAATTTATGCATAAGCCAAAAGTCTCTATTCTCATCATGACATACAATCAAGATGCGTATTTGGCGAGGGCAATTCAAAGTG
>ENA-ORXF01002031-ORXF01002031.1-marine-metagenome-genome-assembly--contig:-NODE-2031-length-12409-cov-10.273678_pt1 | contig 12409 bp, 3 predicted proteins | sample MGYA00237864_ERZ511476 | MGnify/ENA primary metagenome ERZ511476 (study PRJEB26306, sample SAMN06343908) | marine metagenome | isolation source: coastal waters | place: Atlantic Ocean: West Antarctic... | reverse complement strand
ATTTTCATTTTTGCTCACCTTTATCTTCTCATACTGTGTCTAAAGTTGGTAAATATATTTCGAAAACTGCACCTGGAGTCTTGTTATTTCGCGCAACTAAGCGTCCACCCAAGTCTTTTATTATCCCAGAAGAAATAGCTAAACCCAAACCAACCCCATCACCAGGTTTTTTGGTTGTATAGAATGGCTCAAACAAACTTTCCAAATTATCGATTCCTTGCCCATTGTCTTTTACACTTATAACCGCATTGCTGGTTATTTTTAAAATAATTTCAAGTTTTGGTGTTTTAGTATTTGCCATCGCATCTAGAGCGTTCCTTAAAAGATTGATCATCACTTGCTCTAAGCGTATTTGATCTCCTAGAACGATCACAGGTTGTTCTGGTAAGATTTGGGAATATTCAACTTGGAGTATGTTCAATTGAGAAGACATAATATTTAGAGCATCAGAAATTACTATTTTCAAATCAACTTCAACTAATTCATCACTCCCTTTACGAGCATGGGATTTTAATTGTTTTGTAATGGTCGCCATACGCTCGATTAAATCATCAATTCGTTGAAAACTGGATAATGCTTCGTCTGGTCTTGATCTTTGTAATAATAATTTTGCACCTGCCAAATATGTTTTCATTGCAGCCAGTGGTTGGTTTAATTCATGACTAACTGCTGCTGACATTTCACCAAGTGCTGCCAGTTTTGAGTTTTGCGCAAGACTTTGTTCAGCAACTTTCAGATTCTTTTCTGCTTTTTCACGTTCATTTATTTCATTTTGCAATCTTGAGTTCATGTGCCGAAGATTATTACTCTCTTCCATAAAGATAATTGACTGGATGCGAGAACGGCGCGATTATAAATAAAAAATTAATGTGAAATATATAAGAATTCATGTATATGAGTACACAGAACGGGTATTCGCTAGCGACCTTCCTTGTCGAGACAGAAAGCCGAAATGCATAAGTAAATTCTAAAAAAAATGGCGGTGATGGCAAGCGATGGCCCCTCACCCCATTCCCCTTCCTTGCGCCTTGGCCTTACCGCCCCCCAGCCATCGAGACGCCACCTCGCCCAGTCCCTGCTGGGCCTCTCATTTCATGACCCAAAGACGCCTCATGTTCTTGAATCCCACCCCGAGCGAGCCGCGCCTCTCTCCCGCCGCGACGATGAGCGATGACATGCTATCGGCTCTCACTCCACCCTTGCACTGCGCCTCTATCTTGCAGCCTGCAACCCCTCCTCAAGTTGTCGCTCTTGAGTCTTGGACCATCTCTACTCCAATTTGTCTCAATCGTTTCACTCTTGCTGAATCACGGAAACCCGATCTGTGTGTGTGTGTTTACCTTTTCCTCTTCTGCCTTTGCTTTTCTGATAGAAATGAACTTCAGCTTTAAGTCCCTGTTTGCAATTTGGTCGTTATCACCACAGCGATTCCACTATTACTTTTACCTTAGTATAGTTTCTTGGCAGTATCAGAAATATTCAACCATTCTGATACTTGTGCTGTGCCTTCTGTGTGTAACGCCGTTGGTTTGCTCATCTTACTCAAGCTTTGCCCCGTCTTTATCTTTCTTCAGCAGCTGATGACAAAAAAAGGAAAATGTGAATTATTTACACATACACTTGTCCTCCAATGTTCTCCATCGACGTCGTCGCGTCAACCCCAGACGACCCATGTATTTGCTGATAGTAGGATCGCATTACTGTGTCATGCGCTTCGCAAATTCGTTGCACATGTGCCAACAGAATCTTTTCCTTTTTCCCTGCTTGTACATTGAGCTTTTCGAGCTTGTCATAGAAGTCATCTTCCACTACTGCACCACGCCTCCCTGCCACAAAATTGATCTGTACAAACGTCCATTCCGGGGCAGCCGCTTTGAGCGCCTCGATGATGCTTCTGTGTTGCTCGTTAGCCTCATCTTCCTTTACCCTCAAAAAATCCTTATTTCTATCAGATGACCGTTTGAACTCTAGGATGTATAGTGTTCGATGATACTTGTTAATCACTATGCCATCTGGCCTCCGATTCCAAAAACGATTTTCATAAAACATTGTCGGGTCGAAATCGTAGCGTTCCCTTTCGTGCTCTTTCACAGCAATCGTTTTTTCAATGTCTACTGCCTTTTCCGTCAGCAATTCTCTGCTGCATATCTGCTCAAACTCTTCCTCCTGCCACAACGTGCTCATACTACTCTCTTTATCAGGTGTAACAAACCTGAGCTTACTCGCTGGTGTTTGTGCAGCTTGCATGCTGGCGTACAGATGTCTCCAGATGAAGTGGTGGGCAGCCGTGACGGTTGTCGCCATTCCATCGCAGAAAGCACTGTTGATGTGCCCGTACGTCTCTTCCGGCAAATTTTCAGTGCTCGCACCGCGTTGTTCTCGTGCCCTTCTGCATAATCTGCAGCTTATATCTGATCGCTGTTTGATTTTTGCAAGCCATTTGGCTACCGGAATGATCCCTGCAATTGCCATCATTTCTCGCCTTTTGTGTCTCCAAGGGACGCTCGGGTCGTTCAAATACTTCCCTAAGAACGCTCTGCTTTCATTTTGCCGTAACATGAAGTCTGCCGTCCACGTGCCATATGCAGGGTGATTGATATTGTCTTGCTCTGCCCTAGCTCGCACACATGATTTCAAGAATTTTCTGTCATCAATCCAAGTGTTCTGCTGCAAGACCTTCACCATGCTTTGGTACGATGTCTCATATCGTTGCTTGTGTGTGCAGTCCTCTATGTCATCACCTTTGCACCATTTTTCATATCGTCGCCTGAGTGTGCTCATTTGTCTCCAAGCACCTGTAAGCCTCTCTTCATGTTTTTGCACCTCATTCTCTGCTACCCCTCTTCGTATTGCATCCCTCACGCTATTATTAAATGTCGAATGACGATCTTGATAGGTTACTTTCCCTGCCTCGCGGCACGGTTTTTTCCACGTGAAGACTGCTCGATTCGTCCGTTGGCACCACTCTTTGCCTACCTTCGGATCTGAAATAGCCTTATCCGCTAGAATGTCGGCTCCCTCATTTGCTGGTTCTCCTCGATGCGCTTTCACTTTGACCAAGAAGGTTGCTGTCCCTGCTGCAATCCTCTTTCGTAGTATCTCGATGGCTGCTGCCAGAATATCCGCGTCAGGTGCCCCCACCAACGTTGCCTTTCCACCTTCGCCAATCCACCTATTGACTGCCTTCAACAATGACTGGTTGTCACACAAATACAGCAACGGCTCCTCTATCAGCGTGTCACGAAGCGCCAGTAAAAACGCTGCCAATTCAGGCCGATTTGAGCTGGAGCCCTCTTCCTCACGTCCCACTTTGCACTGCTGCTTTTTCTTTTTTCTTCTCAAGTTATTATATCCTGCTCCCATTTTGCCTTTTTTGTCTGAACCGTCACCTGCCGTTACTTGGCCCTGAAACCCATAACCTCCGAGCATGCCTATCTCTGTGCCCATCCAGTAATCGCGTTCTCCCCCTTTCAATCGCACTTGACATTCGTCTTTTCCTCCTGATACTTCGGCCGCTTTCTTCAAAGCTGCTTTTTTCTCGTCTGCCACATGGCAATCTTGGTGAACCCAACACGAAGCATACTCTTCGCTCACTGCACATTTGATGTTGCTCTGTCGCCACCACGCTTTCCAGCGCACTGACTGCCCTTTGCCTCCTTTCTTATCCATCTTCTCTCCTGCTTTGGCTTTTGTTTGCTTGCTGCGGTTTGAGAATATTTCTTTTCCATTGACTTCAAACGGGCGTTGCTCTTCGTCTTTTTTCCTCGACCTGCACCAAACCACCCAATCCTTCGACTTGTCCATCTTTTTCGAACACTGCTCCTGCTCCGATTTCGATAAACTTTCCCATACTACCACAGTAGGTCCGTCATCCTCTCCCCAGAACTTTAGGTCTCCTCGTCCCGCCGACTGAAAGAAGGGAGGGGCTGACATTACAGCCTCGCCTTCAAGTCTCTTGGCTTTGTTGATCTTTTGCAGTGATCGTAGTATTGACCACGTTGGTGATCTATACCCAGCTACTTCCTTTTCCTCCGTGCGCTTAGTTTCCTCTTGGATGACCGTGATCAGTTCTTGTTCTCGGTCCAACCATCGCTTTCGTAAAAAATTCCAACTGCTGCTCGCAATTGTCCACCCTCTGTGCGGCTCCATGCAAGTAGTGAGGCCCTCTGTAGTTCTTATTCTTGTTTTACCAAGGCGTTCTTCCCAGAGTAGCGACTCTGCTAGGATTCTTACATACCCTCCTTTCGGTATCTCTTGATCTAAGAACCAATTTATGCCGATTTCTGCATGCACTTCTCGTTCCGGCAGAAGCAGAGGGTCATCAACAGCCAGCGGTTTGGAAGGCGCTTCCCACTGCATCCGCCGTTTTGCCCGTGCTGGGCCATTTTTGTTGAACGCATTTCCTCGGTGAAGTGGATCGGTGTTCAACCGGTTGCACTGCGTCTTGGTGTCATCGTCTTTGCTCCATTCCAAATCTAGCATTTCAAGCGCATTTTCGAGCTTTTCATCATAGAGTTCCCTTTTTGTGTTTCGAATGAAATCTGTGATGATAGGCGCCAAAAAAAATGCGGTTTGATCAGTATGCTGGTCATTGCATTGTTTCGAACTTCCGGCTTCACCGTGATTCTTATTCGCAAATTCCGACTGTAACGGAAACCCCATCTGCTCCGACGTTAGCCAGATCCAACTTGATTCGTCTTCCATCTCTTGATTGACCGTCATGACTTCTCTTACCTGCTGCATCAGCATTGTCGTGTCACCTCCTTGCAGATCATCGAGTTTCCCTGCATATCGCGGATCGGCATTGGTGAAAACTATGCCGTCCAGTCTTTTACCTTTGATCTGCATTCGCTTCTTACACCCATGACACTTGTTACTTCTAAAACTAGTATTTTCTACGAAACCGCAGCAGTGACAATGCTTACACTTTACTCGCGTTTGTGGCCTTTGCCACCACCCTTCACTTTCAAATTCTGGCAACGTGTCAGGCCACCACCTGGCCGGTAGTAACAAGACCGGTTGCTGGTCATCCTTCGTCAGTTTTGTCGCAAGCTTTTCGTCAGTCCAATTTTGCCATCCTTGCCATTTGTCTTCATACTCTCGCTGGTTGTGTCCTTTGATCTGGACCTGAAACTCAACTATGCTTTCGAGTCCATCCCCCGCCTCTTGCGAGTGCATCGACCACCGTGCATTCTTCACTGATTCTACAAAACGCCCCCCCATGTTATGTGTGTTTACCGCTAAGCGCGCGCCAAGTGGCATCCGTTTAGGCGCCACTTGACGGTCTTTGTTGATGATACTCTTAACCTCTGTGTTTTGTTGCGTTGTATGCTCGCTAATTGCTTTGCCTAACAGTGCCTGTGCCTGTGCCAGAAACGTGGTTTGATTCAAAGCCGCCTCCATTGGCTGAATTAACGTGTCTCTGAGTGTGGGACACCCCCCCCCCGTGACCTGTTGCTTGACTATGTTGACCCAGTAGTGCTGCACCGTCTTTTGATGCATCTGTCTTGCCACACTGTCTGTCCCCATCTCTGGATTGTTTTTGTCAAAGCTTTCCAAAAGTGCCAGTAGACATGACAACGACTCCCACATGTTGCCCCCTGCTAGCGCTCTTCGTCCGAACTCCTCTCTGCTTGCATCCTTCTTTGTTGGATCCGGACTCAGTTTCTTGCGCTTGGCTGGTAACAATTCCGCTGGAGGCAGCTCTTCACCAAGTGTTGCGAGTTCTTTCTTAAGACGTATCCAGTCTTTCCACACTCCGACTGAGCGTTCAAAACTTTTCAAACTATCTCGTTTTCTCCTCTCAGCTGACGGCAGCTTGAGTCCTTGCCAATCCACTAGTTCAAGGTACTGTTGCATGAGCTGTCTCTGTTTCTGTGACAGTCCTTTCACTACCGGAATTAATACCTGAACTCTTTGCTCGCCGTTCGACATTGCACATATCCTCATCACCTGTGGTATCACCACCAATGCTTTCGAAAAAAAACTCTTCTGAATTCTAGGCAAGTCGGAAATACTTTCGTATCCAGCTTGCCTTAGAGCGGGAATGCTCTTTCGCATAGCTGCTTCTCCCGCCCACATCAGCTCCCATGTTGTTTGATCGAGACCCCATACCTCTGAATCTGTATCTAGGCGCGACCCTCCGATTCTTTCAATCCTCATTTTGCATTCCCTAATGGATCTAGTTGCTGCAGCCCAGCTTATTTTTTCAGTGGTATGCACTAATGCCAGTCTACTGTCCAACTGCTCTGCCCACGTGACTGAGATGTTGCTCTGCTGCAGTGCTTTTGCTAGTCTCGACCAAAAGTCTCCGGTTGCGTCATCCCACTTCCACAGTTCCATTTCCTCAATTAGTTCAGCAAAAGAGTCGCATAACCACTCGTCTAAGGTGCGGTTTAACCCTGCCAGCATGATTTTTTTAGACACATCCTCATGTCGCATGCATCTCTCGGCATGCAGCAACAACTCCTGTGTCAGTACTGCCATGGGCAGTGTGCTTTCCTTACCTGCGTGTGTTTTTGGGAAGATAAAGAGAGCACTTGCTGTTGACCGTGGCAAGTGCCAAGCGTTCTTGTAGGCTTGGACGCACAATCGTTTCACTTCGTTCAATTCACTTTCAGACCACTCAATGAGTGCCGCTGAGAAGCGGAAGACTCCCATACCTTTGCTTGTGAACAATTCCGTTGCTAGCTCTGGTGTGAGAGGATGACATTTGATCAGGTCACGTGCTGCAATGATCTTTTGCCTGACCACTTCCTTGGTTGCTCTCATATCGCCGTTTCCCGTGCCCCAATATCCCAGATATCTGCACGCGTCATCGAGATTCATCGCTTGAAGAGTTTCTCCGTTGATTGTCAATAGCGGCGCTGGCTCTTGCTCTCTACGCTTTTTATCATTATCTATTACCAACAAATACGTTTTCTTCACATTGATTTGCATTCCACACCAGGCCGTAAATTCCTGCACAACGTTTAGCAGCTTTTGCATGCCCCCTGGTGTGTCAGCAAAGATTGAGATATCGTCAATGAACCCTATGTTGTTGAATTGATAACCGTTTTCATCTTGCTGGTTGTCTCCTTTCTGATCCTTACCAATCTGCAGCCCGTGACTAATATTCTCATTCTGTCCTGTAACCGTGAGCATGCGTAGCAGGGCATTAATGAAAATGTTGAAAAGCTGCGGAGACGTGATACTACCTTGCGCTACACCTGTGTTAAAGGTGATTGTCGCACTTTCCTCATTGTTTGGGGCCAGCCTAACCGTGGCGCCTTCATATATCTGCTCTAATAAGTCAACATCTGGAATTTTAAACATCCTCATCACCTGCCAGAGCGCTGCTTGAGACATGGCGTTGAAGGCGTTTTTAAAGTCAATGTCGACTCGATACACTCTCTTGCCCTGTCTCCGAGCTTCCTCTTGGATGAAGTGCACCTTTTGCATGTTAATGCCGACGCAACGTCCTTGCCTGCCCCCACCTTGCCCTGGTTCTAAGATGTTAGCTGGTTCGACAATTTTTTTCAACCGTTCATTGATGACATAGTTCAGCAGTTGATACACGCTGTTTAGCAAAACTACTGGTCGTTGGTCCGACGTTTTATTCGTGCTTCCACCTTTGTGAAGCTGCGAAATGGTGCCGTTCATCGTTGCTCGCTGTCGACTTGTATCTTCTGTCAAAATTTCATTCACCCACATTTTCACAATTTGGAACTCCTCGTCCGTCATCGTTTTTGTGAGTTCATTAGGGCATCTGTCTGGACCTGCGCTTTTACCTGGTTTCAAACACATTGCAACATATTTCTTAATCTCCTGGCTGGTGAGTTCTCCTCTCAAACGGCCTGGTTGATGCTCTGCTGTCCTATAAGTGTCAATCAGTAATCTCACCATCAAAGGCAGGATGCCTATCTCGCCCTTATTATGCCTGAAGTTCGTAAACTGCCAGCATTGTTGACAGAAGGCGACTAACTCTCGTCTGTTCTGCTCAACAGTCGCTTGAGGCAGACTAGCCCGTGTCTTACTTGCATTGCCTCTCCTTGGGGAGACGCCACCTCGCACCTGTTGCATTGGTGAGCATGGTGAATCCACGCCTGGCACCTGGGAGCCTGGAGTAGAAGGGGTGAAAGGGGCGTGCAAAGGGGAAGAAGGACTAGTGGAGGGCAAGGCAGCGGACGTTAGCACACAGAGGTCTTTGCTTCTACACTGATCGTCACCACATGTTGCAAAGGGCGAGTAACCCTGTACTTCATAGTAGTTTTCCCATGCTTTCTCAATCTCTTCTCCCATCCACGGGCCCTCACTCCAAAGGATCTCTTTAACGCTTTCTGGTCCGTCTTGCAACGTTTTCACTATATCATGCATTCGCGTAACTCGTGTTGTTGTAATAACCATCATGCCTCCTTCCTTTGTTTCAGTGATTTGAAATGCTGATAGTGGGGAGACCCTCTTGGGCCCAGCGTCCATAATCTGCTCAGCTTGCAACGCTTGCTGCCACTGTCGCATTTGCTCCACCGCCGACCGGCCCGAGAGTATCCACTTGATGCGGTGTTTTGTGACCGCTCCTAGTGACCCTGCTGCAAACTTGTTCATATTCTGCGGATCCTCTGCTGTTTCTGCCTGATGCCAACCTGATCCCGCTTTCAATATCCAAGCTCGTACACTGTCCCAGTCTCCCGGCTTGTAATTAACGCTGAGTGTTGCACGCTGACCATAAATTCGATGCACTGTGGTGTTCGCTTCCTCCTCTGTGAAGTTTTCAATTATACATTCCCACTTCTTACAGTGCACGTCCTTGTCTTCGAGCTCTACCCAGCAACCCCACGGCATTGTCCAGATCAGTTCTGTTTGCTGAGGTTGCGGTGCATACTTACCTGAAAACTTGCCAGTGCCTCGATGCTCTTCCAGGAAATCTTTGTGCGCCTGTCTATCTTGCGCTCGTTGGTTCCACCGTTCTTGCTTCGTCGTTCTAAATGCTAGATCTGCTCGCCGAGTTTTGATCATCACTTCCAGTACTGTCGTCCATTCCGGGAGATTGGCCACCCTATTCACTTCTTGCGGTGTCATCTTGAAATCGCTATAGAGACCGAATTGTGTCATGCATTGCTGAACTGCTACAGATGCTCGGCCTGGCCTTCCTCGAGTCGTTCGTGCAGCTATCAACGTTGCTAATTCTTTCAAGATTTCTACCTGCTCCTGGCTTCTATGAGGGCCGCGTTCCCGTGCTCGGTTATCTCTCCCTAATGGATTCTTGTGCTGCAGCATCCCTGCTGTCGCAACTCGGCTTTCAACTACACACCGGAGACCCATCTCTTTAATACACTTTCCCTCGTTAATGTCAGTGATGATTTGTTGGGCAATTGGGCGCATGATTGCGTCGAGTTTTGATTGAATGCGCGGTATTTGCGTTGGCTCGATTTTTTTCGCCTTGATCGCTCCTGTTCGGCCTCCTGGGTCTCGCGCCTCAGGGTCTTTATAGCTCAACAATTGCTCATCAATTGTGCACGATATCAACGCATGATCGTTCTCACACGCTCCTACCCAATGCACTGTACTCTTCGGCGTCGGCATTTCGACCGTGTCATCATTGAAAAAGTTCCATGTGATGATGTGATCAAGTGTTGCACTTTTGATATCATCAAGTGATGCGCCACCCATCAGATCTTTGCGTGTGTGTGCCTCAGATTGAATCAGTGATCCTCCTGTTCTTTGAATAAATTCTTGGAACTGATTATCTACTTTCTCAAAATGAGACTTTGTTGAGATGGAATATCCTGTACGCGACGTCGCCGCATTCAAGTCCCCGCCCATGATTCTCCGCCGCCCGTCTGACTTTTTCATTTCTGCCTGAATGTGAGTATTCACGCGTCTTTGAAGGTCCGGCCGTCTCGATGTTGCTTGATGGATGTTAATAATGCTCATACGCTCTCCCTCATGCGTCATCGCATCAAGCCACAAAACGCGTCCATGGGCCATGTGTTCCAGCGCCTTTTTTTCTCGGGGTTTATGCCAATTCACAACGAGTGCTTTGGGGCGAAACACACGTTTGTGCAGAAAGGTGACTACTGTGATATGCGCTCTTCCGTCGTTGTATCCATCACTTGGCACTTGGTCACTGTCCGTATCTGCTACCAAGTCAATATCGCTGCCTGCAGCAATGTAATATTCGTACTCTGGATATTTCCGCCTGAAATCTCGCTGAACTCTAAACTTGCTTCCTCGAGGAATCCGGATCTCCTGCAGCATTACAATTGCTGCTTTCTTTCGCATGGCATGTGCGATGTAAGGTTGCGCCGCATGTATACCAAGTGGTCCCAGGTTCCATGAAATCACATTACCTGTTGCACTCGTTTGCGGCTGCCATCTTTGACACAATTCCAACGACCATTGCCACTGCCATTGCATCCAACTTGATAATGAACTGAGATCTTTTTGTTTTCCATTTTTTTCTAGCAAGATATCTTGACCCCATTTTGCCATTAGTGCGTGCCCTCGAGCTTTGAGTCTGCCGAGGAATTCTGGGACATAAGTCCGGCCTAACACGTGTCCCTTTCAAAGTACCTTTGTCACACAGAAGTAGGGCGGCACTCACATGGTCCGGCCTTTACCAACATATTTCCTTTTCAAAATAACCTTCTTTGAGACACACAAATTGGGCGGCACTCACATGAATTCGGTGTTTCGGTCTTTTTTTTTTTTCTCAGGCCTAACATGTTTTCCTCTTCGGAAACCTTCCTTGAAACACAGGAATCGGCCGGCACTCACACAGCCCGGCCTTTACCAAAATATTTCTTTTCAAAGTGATTACTTCGAGACACACAAATTAGCACTCACATCAGTCTGGTGTTTAAAAGATATTCCCTTTCAAAACAACTTTCGTTGAAACACAGGAATCGGGCGGCACTCACATAAGTCTGACCCTGACTTGCGCGAGAAAATCTCGGGGTCGTAGTCACCATTCTTTGAAGTAAAGAGATTGTGCTACACCCTACTGACTACAACAGGGTTGTCTACAAATATTTCCTTTCAGAGTAACCTTCTTTGAGACACAGGAATCGGGCGACACAAAAATGGTCCGGCCTTTAACATAAGTCCGGTCTTTAAACATATTACCTTTCTTTTTTCAAACCCACCTTCTCTGACACACACAAATCGGGCGGCATTGACATAAGTCCGGCCCTAACATGTTTTCCTCTTCAAAGTCACCTTCCTTGAAACACAGGATCAGGCTGTACTCACATAGTCCGGCCTTTACCTAAATATTTCCTGTTGCAAGTAACTTCTTTGAAACACACAAATTGGGCACACTCACATGAGTCTGGTGTTTAAAAGATATTCCCTTTCAAAACAACTTTCTTTGAACGCAGATCGGGTGGCACTCACACAAGTCTGACCCTGACTTGCGCGCCAAAACCTCAGGTTCAAAGTAGGGGTTGTGCTACACCCTACAAACAAAGCTTATCTACAAATATTTGCTTTTCACAGTAACCTTCTTTCAGACTCAAGATTCGGGCGGCACTAAAATGGTCCGGTCTTTAACATAATTTTAGTCTCTAAACATGTTTCCTTTCGAAACAACCTTCCTTCACACTCACGAATCGGGCGGTATTGACATAAGTCCGGCTTTAACACGTCTTTTCCTATTCAAAGTAGCCTTTGTAATACAGGAATCGGGCGGAACCGACATAGTCCGGCCTTGACCAAATATCTCCTTTTCAAAGTGCTTTCTGAGAGACACACAGGTTGGGCGGCACTCACATGAGTCCGTACCTTTGAAACACAGGAATCGGGCGACACTCACATAGTCTGGCCTCTACCAAACACAATTCCTTTCAAAGTAATTTCTTGGAGATACACGAATTGGGACGCACTCACATGAACCCGGTGTTGACAAGATTTTCCCTTTCAACACAAGCTTCTTCGAAAGGTCAGACCCTGCACTGCGCGAACAAACCTCGAGTTCAAAGTTCCCATTCTTTCCAGCAACGGGTTTGTGCTGCACCCTGCTGACTAAGGGCGCCATCCACAAAATATTTCTTTTTTCGAAGCCACCTCTTTAATCAAGGGGGGGGAGGTCACATAAGATTTTCGGATGTCGCTGTATTCCACGAAAGAATTCACGCTGGATGGTAAACGTAAAAAAACTGTTTGCCACTCATCCACAACCGACCCACACACTTGCTGCAGCCTACTCGGCAGCAGCTGTAACAACCTGAATATTTTATTCAGCTTGCACGCGGATGGTGAGATCAAGCTGCATGAAGCAAAACGGAAGGGTCCTGTCCCCCGTCTCGCGACATAATGCTCCTCCCCGGCCGCGGGCGGCAGTGGAGTTTGAGGAAGGGACTGGCATAGGTGCCGTCGAGCTTCATTGTAGCTTCGGCTAACAACTCTACTCTAGGCTCCTCAATGCTTCTGG
>ENA-ORXF01002027-ORXF01002027.1-marine-metagenome-genome-assembly--contig:-NODE-2027-length-12437-cov-13.116909_pt1 | contig 12437 bp, 11 predicted proteins | sample MGYA00237864_ERZ511476 | MGnify/ENA primary metagenome ERZ511476 (study PRJEB26306, sample SAMN06343908) | marine metagenome | isolation source: coastal waters | place: Atlantic Ocean: West Antarctic... | reverse complement strand
TTATTTTGTTTGGCCACGGCGGCTAATGACAATGCCGCCAAGAATGAGCATCAAGCCAAATAACATGGGTGCTGTGATGGGGGGAGTCGAACTTGCAATATAACTTTTTGTAAAATAACAATTAATTAGTTATCGATGGTTCTAGGTACTACAAACGGTACTACTAAAAAGAAAAGTCACCATGGTTCAGGGAGCCATAAGCGTCTATCTTTTGGTGTTCAAAGTGTTCAAAGTGTTCAATTATCTAATAACGTCCTACAAAGTTCATCTAAAATCAAATATAGTATAGATTAGTCGAAAAAAGAAAATCTATGATGGTTTGAAGCTACCATTTACAGGATGTAAAAATAGATGATATTCAACGAAGATTCCAGAGTGAAGATCCCAACTATCCTGCATCTTATGCGCTTAGGCTACGGTTACTTATCGCTTAAAGACCCTGATGTCATATGGGACGAATCAAGTAATATATTCACCAGTATCTTCAAAGATAGTCTTACGCGAATAAATCCACACATTAGCACTCATGATGTTGAACAAGCCTACGTCGACGTATTACTCTCTTTAGAGAATGAAGACTTAGGAAAGGCTTTTTATGAAAAGCTAACAGAACAATCAGGCATCCGTTTAATCGATTTTGAAAACTTCGATAATAATAGCTTCAATGTTGTTACCGAACTCACATACAAAAAAGATGATGATGAATTCCGCCCTGACATCATATTATTGATTAACGGTATGCCACTAGCCTTTATAGAGGTTAAAAAACCAAACAATCGCGATGGTGTTTTAGCTGAGCACAAACGCATACAAACCCGCTTTCAAAACAAGAAGTTCCGCAAGTTCGTCAATATTACTCAATTAATGGTGTTTTCTAACAACATGGAGTATGACGACAGCTCCCCAAAACCCATTGAGGGAGCATTTTATGCCACCGCGTCCTACCAGAACCCTAGCTTTAACTATTTTCGTGAAGAGCATACATTCAATTTAGAGGCCTTACTTAGCGATGTAGATGATGCCAACGAAACCGCGGTACTTAAAGACAACAATCTGCTCAGCATCAAACAGTCCCCTGAATTCACCAAGAACAAAAGTGCAAGCACACCCACCAATAGAATCTGTACGTCTCTATTCCAGCCTGAGCGCTTGGCCTTTATGCTTGAGTTCTCACTGGCCTATGTAAAAGAACGCACTGGCTTGCAAAAGCACATCATGCGCTACCCACAGGTATTCGCTACACAAGCCATTGAGAAAAAGCTAGAAGAAGGCGTTAAAAAAGGTATTATCTGGCACACCCAAGGCAGTGGTAAAACAGCACTTGCCTACTACAACGTCAAATACCTCGCGCACTATTTTCAAAAGAAGCAGGTTATTGCCAAGTTCTATTTTATTGTCGATAGGCTAGATTTGCTGATTCAAGCAGGCAAAGAATTTAAAGCACGTGGCTTAGTGGTTCACAACATCGATTCTCGCGATGCCTTTGCTCGCGACATCAAACAAAGTGCTGCCATACATAACAGCTCTGGCAAAGCCGAAATCACCGTCGTTAATATTCAAAAGTTTAAAGACGACCCTGACGTTTTAAAAAACAAAGACTACAACCTCAACATACAGCGAGTATTCTTTTTAGATGAAGTGCACCGCAGCTATAACCCCAAAGGTAGTTTTCTAGCAAACCTTGAACAAACTGATCAAAACGCCATCAAGATTGGCTTAACAGGCACGCCGCTATTAGGTGATGAGTACAACTCCAAATCCCTATTTGGCGACTACATACATAAGTACTACTACAATGCCTCCATTAAAGACGGTTACACCCTGCGTTTAATACGTGAGGAGATTGAAACCAACTATAAACTTAGCCTGAAAAAGACCTTAGAAGAAATAGAAATCCTTAAAGGTAACGCCGATAAAAAACAGGTGTATGCCCACGAAAAGTTTGTTGAGCCAATGCTCGATTACATCATCAAAGACTTTGAGCAGGCCCGAATCACCATGAACAACAATACTATCGGCGGTATGGTGGTATGTGATTCGTCTGAACAAGCAAAGATGATGTACAAGATTTTTCAGCAACAATACGTCAAAAAAGAACAGAGTGAAGGGTCTACTGAACCCTACTTAATGGCCGCCGAGCCTAAAGCTAGTTACAACGTAAAAAAGAAGCTAGACAGCGCCGTAAATACTGCTGCTGTGATCCTTCACGACATTGGCACTAAAGAAGAGCGAAAACAACTGGTTGAAGACTTCAAAGAAGGTAAAATCGACATTCTGTTTGTGTTTAACATGCTCTTAACAGGCTTTGATGCTCCACGTCTCAAAAAGCTCTATATAGGCCGTGTTATAAAATCGCATAACTTGCTGCAAACCCTTACCCGTGTAAACCGCACCTATAAAGGTTTTGGCTACGGTTATGTAGTGGATTTTGCCGACATCGAAAAAGAGTTTGAAAAAACTAACCAAGACTACTTTAAAGAGCTGCAATCTGAACTGGGCGATGAAATTGAACATTACAACAACCTATTCAAATCTAAAGAGGAAATCGAGTATGAAATAGCTGAAATAAAAGACGTACTATTTCAGTTCGATACCAAGAATGCCGAGGAATTTTCTGACCAAATTAGTCAGATAAATACTCGCTCAGAGATGGTCAACCTCACGAAAGCCCTTAATAACGCTAAGAGTCTCTACAACCTCATACGCTTGTCGGGCAACTACGAAATGCTCGATAAACTCGACTTTCAAAAACTTACGATATTGTCCCGCATGGCCAATGACCGCCTTGCACTCATTAATACGAAGGAAGCTTTAGGAAGCAGCCTAGACACCAGCAATTTGCTCAATATAGCGCTTGAAGATGTAATCTTCGCTTTTACCAAAGTCAAAGAAGAAGAGATGGTATTGGCTGATGAACTTAAAAATACCCTGCAAAAGACTCGTGAGGGCTTAGGTGGAAACTTCGACCCTGCCGATCCAGAGTTTATTTCTCTAAAGGATGAGCTAGAGCGTTTGTTTAAAAAGAAAAACCTCAGCGAAGTTACCAAAGAGCAAATGGAAGCAAACATAAAGGCACTCAACGACATATACAGTCGAGCAAAAGAGCTCGAACGACGTAACCAATTGTTACGAGCAAAATACGACAACGATGAAAAATACGCTCGCCTACACAAACGCCTCATGGAAAAAAATCCACTAACCGATAATGAAAGCAAACTTTTTGAAGCTCTAAGTGGTTTGAAATTCGAGGTGGACAGACAAATTGAACAGAACGCTAAAATGCTTGAAAACGAAAAATTTGTTGAAAAAATGGTACTACGTCTTGTAATCGACCAATTCAAAAACAAACAGCACATCCCTATAGATACATCTGCCACCAAGCGAATTAACCGCCTAGTGGTAAGAGAATATATGAATGAATACTACGGCCGCGCCGCGTAACCAATTGCCCAGACAGGCCACACAGAGAACGACATGACTCAAACACAGCAATTTGAACAACAGACAAAAGCCCTTATCGATGACTTAAAAAGTATCTGCGCCACCTATGGATTAGGTAATGATGGCAATGAATTTAAAATTATCACTCAAGTTTTTTTGTATAAGTTTCTCAACGATAAATTCGTCTACGAGATCAAGCAGCTAGATGACAGTATTGCCAAGGCTGAAAGCTGGGAAGATGCCCTAAAAGTCCTCAACGAAGACGATTATGAAATGTTAATGATGCAGCTCGGCGAAAGTACCGCGCGTATTAGTCCAGACCATTTCATCTCGTCACTGTTTGCTCAGCAGAACGAGCCAAATTTTGCTAATATTTTTGACAGTGCTTTACTGGATATTGCCCGCGAAAACAGTGACATTTTCTCGGTACTAACCAACGGCGGTGAAAAAATTGTACTGTTTGAAAACCTCAGCAAATATGTCACAGACAAACGTGATGAGTTTTGCAAGGCCATTATCAACAAACTCACTGGCTTTAGCTTCGAGCATATCTTTCACGAAAAGTTCGACTTCTACGCCACCATTTTTGAGTATCTAATTAAAGACTACAACACCAACAGTGGTGGTAAATATGCTGAGTATTTCACGCCCCATGCAGTGTCTAAAATAATGGCCCGCTGCTTGGTTTCCACAGATCAAAAGGGCACAGTGAATAACGTTACCTGTTACGACCCATCTGCGGGATCTGGCACCTTGCTAATGAATCTTGCTCACCAGATTGGTGAAGATAAATGCACCATCTATTCGCAGGATATATCACAAAAATCTTCAGGCTTATTGCGCTTAAACTTGGTCTTGAATGACTTGGTGCATTCTATTCACAATATTATCAAAGGTAATACTATTCATGAGCCTTACCATAAGCAGGCGAATGGTGAGTTAGAGCAGTTTGACTACATCGTTTCAAACCCGCCCTTTAAACTGGATTTCTCAGATTATGTTGCGGACCTAGACTCCAAAGAAAATCACGACCGCTTTTTTGCAGGTATCCCTAAAGTACCTGCCAAGAAAAAGGAATCTATGGCGATTTACTTGCTGTTCTTGCAACATATTATCTTTTCCTTGAAAGAAGGTGGCAAGGCCGCCGTGGTAGTACCCACAGGGTTTATTACGGCACAAAGTGGTATTGATAAGAAAATTCGCCAAAAGTTGATAGATGAGAAAATGCTCGCGGGTGTGGTTAGTATGCCTTCTAATATTTTTGCCACTACCGGCACTAATGTCTCTATTTTGTTTATAGATAAAACCAATAAAGAAGATGTGGTGCTTATTAATGCCTCGAGCCTCGGCACTACCGTTAAAGAAGGGAAAAATCAAAAGACCGTACTTAGCCACGAAGAAGAAGACCAGATCATAAACACCTTCACCAGCAAAGAGGCGGTGGATGATTTTTCAGTGGTGGTGAGTTATGAGGACATAGCAGCTAAAAATTATTCGCTTAGTGCGGGGCAGTATTTTGAAGTGATTATTGAGTATGAAGATATTACTCGAGATGAGTTTGATGCCAAAATTAATAGCCACCATAAGAGATTGGTTGAATTATTTGAAAAGTCAAAGAATGTTGAGGTGGAAATTTTAAAAAGATTTAAGGGGCTGGGTTATGAGTAGTGTCCCATATGTAAAACTGAAGGAATTGTGTGATGTTAATCAGGGTCTTCAAATACCAATATCTAAGCGGTTTCGAGAAGACGGGGAGAATAGATACTTCTATATAACGGTTCAGTTTTTGAAAGACAGTCATTTAGAAAAGTTTTATATCGAAAATCCCTCGAAATCATCCATCTGTCATGAAGATGACATTATCGTTGTTAGAACTGGCAGCACTGGCCAAATCATTACAGGTGTTAAAGGCTGCTTTCATAACAACTTTTTTAAGATCAATTATGACAAAACAAAAGTTCATGGAAGATTTTTGTACTACTGCTTATTGACTAAAGAAAAACAACTGGAAATGAAAAGGAGAGCTGGAATAACAACAATCCCAGATCTTAATCATTTTATGTTTCTGGATATGGCGATTCCCTATCCAGATTATTCATATCAGCTAGAAGCCTCAAATATCCTTGACCTTATAAACCAAAAAATAGAAATAAATAACAAAATCAATGCCCAGCTGGAAGCCATGGCTAAGCTCATTTACGACTATTGGTTTGTGCAGTTCGATTTTCCCGATGCTAACGGCAAGCCCTATAAATCCTCCGGTGGCAAGATGGTTTATAACGAGGAGCTAAAGCGTGAGATTCCTGAGGGGTGGGATGTGGAGTCATTAGATTATTTTGTTGAGCTTATAGCTAACACAGTTTCTCCAACCCAAATGTGTTCAAAAACCCTCTACATCGGGCTAGAGCATATTCCCCGTAAAACAATTATTATGGCTAACTGGGTATCTGCTGATAAAGTTAATAGCAATAAGATTGCTTTTAAAAAGATGGACATATTGTTTGGCAAAATCCGACCATATTTCCATAAGGTTGGCGTCAGTTTTATTGACGGTGTTACATCGACAGATACAATTGTTCTAAGAGCAAAACAGCCGGAATATCATGGGCTTGCTTTGCAAACCGTGTTTACCGAAAGATTTGTAGCGACTGCAAGTAACTCATCTACGGGATCTAAGATGCCAAGGGCGGATTGGGAAGTATTAAAAAGCTACAAAGTACCAGCCCCGTCAGTCAAAGTTTTATGTAGTTATCAATCTATGTTTGATAATTTTCTTGATGAAATGGAAAATAATATAACTCAAAATAGAGAGTTGATTGAACTGAGAGATTGGGTCTTGCCCATGCTAATGAACGGTCAAGTAACGATTAAAGAGCCTTGATGTAATACTACCCAGCCACTGAATACGAGACAACCAATGGAAGAACTAGATTACTGGCGACTTTGTGAAGAACTAAATGTTGTACAGGCTTCGCTATTAATAGTGGGAGAAGACCCTTCCTGTGCTGAATATACCGAAGAACAAGAGGTTCAAAACCGACCCAAAGGCTACGAAGCGGTCAAAACTGCTATCTATGGTGGGCTTAAAAATTTTGAACGTTATGAGAAAGAGGCAGAAGACTTTGAACGGCAAGCTGATTATTTATTCCATGAATACAACCGATCAGAGGGCATAACGGCAGAGGAGGATCAATATTTAATGTCTCTTCTTAATCGAGCTATTTCAGGTACATTAGTGCAGCAAACTGAATATGATCCTAATGGTAATGACCTAGGTTTTCTCGATGGTACTGCCGACTTTCATAGGTCTACGGTAAATGTAGAGTCATTAAAAAAATGGCTTCGACTAAAAGGTTTTACAACGGGTTTCTTCTTTCCTACATTAATCGAAACTATGGACTTTTTAGATCTGCTTAATCAGCGCTATGCGCCTAAATTGGCGGCCGCTGTAAAAGCTTGGCAGGCAGTCACAGATACGGGCAAACGAAGCCCTAAACAAGCCCTAGATAAATGGCTTCGAGAGCATGCCACAGAGTTTGGATTGACCAATGAAGACGGCAAGCCAATAGAAAATGCCATAGAGGAATGTAGTAAGGTAGCCAACTGGAACACCAAGGGTGGGGCTACTAAAACGCCAACTTAACCCTCCCATAACTTTTTGTTTTATAACAAAAAAATAAATCCATTCATGAATATTTTTTCAAAAAAGACCTCAAAAACCCCTCATTTATTAAACTTAATGGGGTACGTTTTTGTAAGTGACCTATCTATTCAATACTCCTTAAATCATCAATTATGGTTGCATGTTCAACAACGCCTCAAGGGGTATAAACATGTCTCACACCATACTAAGACTTCCGGAAGTTATTAATCAAACGGGACTTTCCCGTAGCAGCATCTACCTGCGAATCACCAATAATCAATTCCCCAAACCCATTTCATTAGGAGGCCGCGCTGTTGGATGGGTGGAGCAAGATGTGGATGAGTGGATTGTAGAAAAAATAGAAATAAGCAGGATTAATGATCATGCCTAATACCTATTTTATTGTTATGGAGGCGACGCTATGAACGTACAAGAGCTACTAAGCAGGCTAGAAAGTGTCTCTGGGGGCAAAGGTAAATGGATGGCATGTTGCCCTGCTCACCTTGATAAATCCCCAAGCTTGGCCGTGAGTGAAGCGAACGACAGGTTTTTAATTCATTGCTTTGCAGGCTGTGTGCCTAAGGACATTACAGCGGCCATTGGGCTAGACATATCAGATCTGTTTTATAACCAACTAGCAGGTGATGAGCTAACCCAAGTGAAGCGGTGTAGGTTTGAAGAAGTGCTAAAACATGAGCGCTTACAGGTGGCTATTATTAACTCTGCTGAGCGAATCGAACGCCCGCTAACCCCCAACGAAAGGCAGCGCCGCACACTTGGGCAACAACGAATTATGAAGATTGAAGGGGCGCTTTATGAATAGTTCAGCAACACGAATTAAGACTACCTTAGCAGAGGTGGATGCACTACCCATCAAGCCTGCCAAAGTAGAGCTTCAATATGGCTCTACAGGGTATGACCAAGAGCAATCTTTTGTGATCAAGGGGCTTATACCAGAGTGTTCGTTTGCTAGCATTTACGGGCCAAGTGGGAGCTTTAAAAGCTTTTTAGCATTGGACTGGGCTTGTCATATTGCTACAGGTAAAGACTGGGATGGTCATAAGGTTAAGCAAGGGGCGGTGCTCTATGTTGCTGGTGAGGGTGGCTTTGGCGTTACCCAAAGAGTAAGGGCGTGGGAGTTACAACACAAAGTGAATAACCTAGATAACTTAGCTCGCTTACCTGTTCCCATATTTCCAGCCGATAACGACCAAGTAAAGGCAACCATTGAGTATTGTTACGAAATAGAGAGTAAAACAGGCCATGCAGTAAAACTTATTATTTTTGACACATTGGCGCGATGTTATGGAGGCAACGATGAGAACTCATCTAAAGACATGGGGGCGTTCATTAAGGGCTGTGACACCATTAAGCAGCTTACTGGGGCCACGGTATTGGTTGTCCATCATTCGGGCAAGAACGTTGATAATGGAGGGCGTGGGTCGAGTTCTTTACCTGCGGCCCTTGATGTTGAATACCGTGTGAGTCGAGAAGGAGAAAACCTGCAAGCCTTGATACTCACGTGTTCAAAAATGAAGGACGCAGAGCAGCCAAGTACCAAGGCCTATGATTTAAAGAGTGTCTATATTCGCACAGACACCGATGGTGACAAGGTTGATTCATTATGTGTCATCCCTTTAGGTAGGCCGCCTATTGAAGATGAACAACGACCTAAGACTAACAATATGAGTGGGAACCATGAGGCAGTATGGCAAGCGGTGCGAAGCCGCACACAAGCGGGCCATCCTACAACAAGGGCTGTGATTATTGATGACCTAAAGGCGCAAGGGTTAAACACCCAAAAGTTTAGCAGGTGGTTAAGCAAGCTTTTAGATGATGGTTTAGTTTATATGGACGGCGACACTATTATCATGAGTGACGCAAGTGGCAAAAAATCTGGCAACCAAGTGGTAAGTGATCCCCTAAGTGGCAACTAGGCTCTTAAATAGCCACTTATTCTGTATACATAAAAAAGGTGGCAAATAGAGGCTAATTTTAGGCTACAGACCACGTTTTCAAAGGCTTTTAGAGCTAGCCACTAAGGTGGTTCTAGTTGGCTAAGTGGCAAGGGTTTAAAGTGGCCATTAGGTGGCAAGCGGTTTAAATTTCGATTCATAGTAAGGATGCAGCAACATGAGCACATCAACTGATAAAAAGCTGGCAAAGAAGACAAAAGCATCTAAGGAACAGCAATTTTCATCAACACAAGCAGTTTCAAACAACAGCGCCGACAAAGAGGCAGAGACAATGAAAGCATTGTTGGAAAACATTGGCTGTAAAAAATATCGGATGGAAATGGTAGAAAATACGGCCTTAGTGCTTGCCGAGGTTTTGCCTGTTAGGACTAATAAGATACGGAATGAAAGCAGTCAACTTACCAAGGCTGCCGTGATGATCAAAGCCTTTGACCCAGTAACCCCCTTGGAAGCTATGCTAGCGACTCAGATGGGGGCAATGCATACTTTGGTGATGGCAGAAGCAAAGCGAGCTTCCCATGCCACGTACTTAGATAGCTTAAAGCAACACACTAACCAAGCGACAAAGTTGTCCCGTTTGTTTCTTGAGCAGGTGGCGGCATATGAGCGGCTCAAAGGTAAGGGTCAACAAAAAATTATTGTGGAAAAAGTGACAGTTGAATCTGGTGGGCAAGCGGCCATAGGTGTTTACGAGCCAAGAGGGGGGGGTGATGTTAAAAAGTAACCATGAACCCCAAGATGCAATAGCGCTAGATGGTGTTATTCCCAATGATCTTAACTTACTACCTTTGTGTGGAGCTAAGACCAGGGCAGGAGTGCCTTGCAAGCGTTATGGCAACGTCCGTAATGGACGATGTAACTTACATGGCGGTGCATCCACAGGGCCTATCAACCCTGTTTCAGGGGCTGGTCACCCGCGCTACACCACGGGCAAGCGCACTAAAGAGGCCATTGCCACACGCAAGCAAATAGCCCACTTCAGGCAAAGCTTGAAAGCATACGCATAGCCAAAATTGAATTAACTATGAGGTATCCTCTGTTACTAACTAGCAACGCGAACCAGTGAAAGGTTTTTTTTGCTAGTTAGGCTCATGTTCCCTGTTGCTGATTGTTCGATATGTTCACTCCACCAGCCCATCATGGGTATTCGCCGTTTGATGTATTCAGATCGGTTATAGGCACTTCTTACTTCGTTGTCGCCCACATGGGCAAGTGCAGCTTCTATAATATCAGCATCAAATGCTTGTTCATTCAGCGTTGTGCTGGCGATTGATCGAAGCCCGTGAGCCACTAATTGGCCACCAAAACCCATTCGCTTGAGGGCAACGTTGGCAGTTGATGGGTTGATATGCTTATTAAAGTGACGATCAGAAGGAAATACAAATTCTGATTTACTGCTAATGGGGGTCATTCGCTCTAATAGTGCAATACTTTGAGAGGTTAAGGGTACGGTATGGCTCTTTTTCTTCTTCATACGCTCCGCAGGTATCTTCCAAAGTTTTTGTTCCAGATCTATTTCGTCCCACCTTGCGCCTGCAGCCTCACTGGGTCTAACCATCGTGTGTAATTGCCATTCAATTAAACAACGGGTCGTTATTTTTATACTGGCGATGGATAACGCCGCCATAAGTTCAGGTAGTTGCTCTGGCTTTAACGTGGGCAAGTGTCGTTTAACTGGATTCTGGAACGCCTTACTAATCCCTGTGAGGGGGTTTGCATTGATTAACCCCACATTAACAGCGTATAGCATTATTTCGTTTAGCCGTTGGCATAGGCGTTTGACTGTTTCAAGGCTTCCTTTTGCAGCAATGGGATTAATGGCGTCAATGGCTTTTATAGCGGTTACTTTGTGGATAGGGTGTTTGCCTAAAGTGGGGAAAATATGTTTTTCAAGTGAACGCCATGTATCTTGTGAATGTCCTTCTGATACTGTACTTTTCTTAATGATTAGCCATTGTGCAGAAATGTTTTCAAGAGTGTTGGTATTGGCGCTTTCGTTTGTCCTTATTGCATCATCCCTATGTTCTTGGGGGTCGATGTTATTAAGGAGTAACTTTTTGGCCTCATCCTTTTTGCTTCGAGCTAGAGCCAGTGTGACTATGGGATAACTGCCCAAGCTTAAGCTTGTGCGCTTCTTTGTATACGGGCGCTGATAATCCAGTAACCATAACTTTGAGCCATTGGGCTTAACTCTTAATTGCAATCCACCACCGTCAGATAGGGTGTATACCTTATCCTTTGGTTTAGCCTGCTTTATTTCGGTATTAGTTAAGGGTTGGGTTATTCTAGCCATTTTTAGTAGTACCAGCTTTGTAGTATTGGCACAGTACTACAATGAGTACTACTAAATCAACTGGATGCTATAAGACTGTTTAGAATCAGTTAGGCATAAAAAAGCCCGCAATCACTAGGATCAACGGGCTTTTTAGGGCGTTTTAGAACCTTCTAAAACGTATGTGTGGTGGAGATGGGGGGAGTCGAAACTTGGCCAAAAACCTATCTATATTGGACTTTTGTGATATTTATAGTCAATAGGGTGCCAACTAGGGTGCCATAAAATTTATTCGACTAATTATTATAGGGATCAATGAAGGTCCCATCAGGCTTATAAAATCGCGGTTCGAACTTACCATGAAGCCGCACATCATCAGCCTTCTCGTAAAACATACCGCCACAACCTGGATGCTCAAAGTCAGTACTGTGCTCCCCATGATACATAAAGTCACCCCTATTCTTAAAACCGCCCCCTTCCCTGGCAGGCTTGTAAGGAATAACAACATAACTACTGCACTTCCAACATCGATTAAGCGCCTTAGAGCTAAGCTGTGGGCAGCGTTCGCTCATTCAGCATTACATTGCTACCAATGCTCATTAGCTCTTCTTAGAAAATGCTGTAAGGCTTAAATCAGAACCTTTCTTAGAAATTAAGTGTTACTGTAGCCTTAGAATTAAATTGCAAATTTGGGATTGGTCATAATGAATTTGAATATTCGGTTAGTCTTGGTACTCACTGTATCATTAATGGCAACACACGCTTTGTCTCAGGGCATGTCTGGCTGGTCTGATAAGACTGTTTGTCGTTTAGTTAAAGCGACTCCTGACAATGTTGAGTATCAAACCGAGTTGACCAGCCGTGGGCTAAGTTGTGGTGATGCTATCACATCTTCACAATCTGACGATGATCCTGTGCCAAATATTAATTCTGAGCTATTTGATGGATGGGTTTTAGCAGACGAAGCCAAAGAGATGTTTGATAACCATGTTAAGCAAAGCGCTCTTCTCAAGGTGCCACTTCCAAGCTCCAATAGTGTTATCAAAAATTATGAGCGTTATAAAGATTATCGAAAAAATATACTCGCAAAAAATTACCATTTTAC
>ENA-ORXF01002025-ORXF01002025.1-marine-metagenome-genome-assembly--contig:-NODE-2025-length-12450-cov-11.911824_pt1 | contig 12450 bp, 10 predicted proteins | sample MGYA00237864_ERZ511476 | MGnify/ENA primary metagenome ERZ511476 (study PRJEB26306, sample SAMN06343908) | marine metagenome | isolation source: coastal waters | place: Atlantic Ocean: West Antarctic... | reverse complement strand
GATATAGGCCTCAGGTAGCTCAATAGATCCTGATGGAGGGGTTTATAGTAACTTATTGATATTCCTAGACTTAATGATGGACCCCTTAACCCCGACATTGGCTCTTACACCTTGATTTATATCCCTAATGCACTTGCTTTGGTTAGTATTATAGCGTCCCTCAGGAGGCTTGTATGGAGCCTCAGGGGTAGTTCTGATGGTGGCTATTACCTGTCTAACTAGGGGGGCTAGAAGCTATTAAGGTACCCCTAGTATGTGAGTGACTTTGGGGTGTTGTTGAGGGGGGAACGCTATAAGTCATCCCCTATAGAACTACTTCAGGATACCTGTTGATCCAGAGAAGTCTTCTGCTGGTGGAGAGAGAGGGTAGATCAATAAGGGTAGGAGTATATAGGTCCTTAAGGATCCACTGGGTATGTGGAAGATAAGACATAAGAAGATGGTTGTATAGTAACCTTCCTGTGTTCTCAGTGGAGCCTTAAAGGAGACATCTACAGCAGCCTACTTAAAGGAACCTACCTTAAGGAACTCTATAGGGTTCCTATAGTATCCCTAAGGTATTAGCTTATATGTGTATTGATAAAGTAGTCTGTAGGTAGACCTTAAGGGTTAACAGCAGCAGATACCATGAACCTGTATCAATAGGAACCTTCCCATGTCCTCCAGTAGGTCCTTAGGGGAATCAACTACTGCTATAACCAAAGAACCTGTCTTCTGTGAGTCCCTGGGGATACTGAGGGTAAGTTAGTTATGGTATTGCCTACTGTTTCAACACCAGTAAGGCCTGTAAGCCAACACTCCCATAGCCTCCCACAACCACATTATCCAGTGATAACTACATGACTTCACACATGGCAAGACTTCTAACCGTCAACACATTCAGCGTGTCCTAGTGGGCCAGTACAGAAGCTGTTTAAGCGTAATTGATGGCATAACCGACAGGCTATATATGGGTCTCAGATGGCCCAGTAGGAGTCGAGGGATGGTTCATTCTTACTGTGCCTAACCTATTGATAAAAATAGAGATTCTGATGGATCATATGAGGGCTTACAAGCACCCTAAGGGGTTAATTTATATCGCCAATACACAGGCTTAGGTTGGTATTTTAGCTTCCCTCAGAGAGCTTGTATTGAGCCTCAGCGGTGGTTCTGATTCATGTCAAATCGTGTCTAGCCTTTGGTATTTGCTGGGCTATTTGGTGGATCTGGGGGTGTAGCAAATCTAAAGACGGTACCTTATATAGAAGGTGTAACTGATGTGTTCTTGAGATCAAGTTACACAGCACTCGATGGACTTTAGCTTCTTTTGGATCCATCGGGGGGGGGCTGTGCTAATCATAGGGTATTCTAAGAGTGTTTTCACTTAGGATTGTCCTGTTGTTTAAATTAATCAAATCTAATTTAGATATATCTAATAGTATCTTTTTCCATTGAAAATATATATCATTTAGGTATAAGCTTATTCCTAAATTTAATTTGAAAAAGTAGCCATCCAAAAAGAAAGGACTATATCATGCAAAAAATCAACTGTGATGTCTGTATCGTTGGTGCAGGTGCCGCAGGCATCGCTACAGCCAGCAGTCTACTGAAGCGTCAACCCAAGCTCAAAATTACCATAGTCGACCCATCACAAACACACGCTTATCAGCCAGGCTGGACCCTTGTAGGGGCGGGTATTTTTACGCCACAGCAGACGATACGCAAAATGCACAAGGTGATCCCAAAAGGGGTTATATGGATACAACAATCTGCGCTAAAGTTTAACGCTGAAGAAAATACGTTAATTTTAGATAACCAGGACAGTGTTGAGTATCGTGCCTTGGTTGTAGCTCCTGGATTGAAACTCGACTTTGACGCAATTGAAGGCCTCAGTGAAACCTTAGGAAAACATGGAGTCACTTCTAATTATCGTTTTGATCTAGCGCCTTATACGTGGAAACTAGTTCAGCAACTTAAGCGCGGTACGGCATTATTCACCCAGCCACCGATGCCTATTAAGTGCGCAGGAGCACCTCAAAAAGCACTATACTTGTCTTCCGACTGGTGGCAACAGCAAGGCCTACAAACAAGTATAAATGTGTCATTTCATAACGCAGGTGGCGCACTGTTTGGGGTGCCGGCCTACGTTCCAGCGCTAATGGACACTGTAAATGGCTATGGCATTAATTTACAGCTTAATAGCCAGCTGGTAAAAGTAGATGGGGCCAGCCAGACTGCCACTTTCAACCTTATAAAAGATGGTGTTGTAGTAGGCCAAGAAAGCATAGTCTTTGACATGCTGCACGTTTGCCCGCCACAAACGGCTCATGATTTTATGCACGGACAACCCATAGTAGATGCGGCTGGCTGGGTTGACGTTAAGCCTGACACACTTCAAAACCCTTATTATCATAATGTGTTTGGCCTAGGCGATGGCGCAAATACGCCAAATGCCAAAACAGCGGCTGCAGTCCGTATGCAAGCACCCGTAGTGGCACTAAATGTGATTAGCCACTTGGCCCAACAACCTCTGACTGCCAGTTACGATGGTTACGGCTCTTGCCCCCTCACCGTATCCCGCAACAAAATAGTACTAGCCGAATTTGGCTATGGAGGCAAATTATTACCTTCGTTTCCAAAATGGCTGCTTGATGGAACACAACCTACACGTAGGGCTTGGTGGTTAAAAACCAAAGTTTTGCCTTCTATCTATTGGAACGTCATGCTCAAAGGAAGAGAATGGTTAACAAACCCCTATAAGTAATTTAGGCCGCTGGCTCTAATTCATTTAGCAACTGACCTACGCTTTAGAGGTAAGTCTACTTTAGTTTAGCTTAAGTCAATTATTCATTTTTTATTGTAGGTTTCCATGGAATCAGAATTACTTAATACATTAGCTCTGTCGCGCATTCAGTTTGCTGCCAACATCAGCTTTCACATATTATTTCCAACCATTACTATTGGCCTTGGTTGGTTGTTGTTTTATTTTAAATTACGTTTTGAAATCAGCCAGCATCCAGTTTGGATGCGTATTTATCGTTTTTGGGTGAAGATATTTGCACTCACCTTTGCGATAGGTGTCGTCACTGGAATTACAATGTCATTTCAGTTCGGCACTAACTGGCCTGGATTCATGGAAAAAGTAGGTAACATCGCAGGGCCTTTATTAGGCTATGAAGTTATGTCAGCATTTTTCCTTGAAGCGACATTTTTAGGCGTAATGTTATTTGGTATTCACAGGGTGCCTAGCAAAGTGCACACCCTAGCCACTTTGATTGTAGCCATAGGTACCAGCCTATCTGCTTTTTGGATTATTGCTCTTAACTCGTGGATGCATACACCCGCCGGATTCGTCATGGAGAACGGAGTGGCAATGCCAACAGATTGGATCGCTATTATATTTAACCCATCCATGCCCTATCGCTTAGGCCACATGATGCTGGCTTCATTTTTGACCGCTAGTTTCTTAATAGCTGGAGTCTCAGCTTACCGTATATTAAAAGGGGACTTGAAATCCGCACCTAAACTTGCCCTTAAACAGTCTCTTCCTTTGGCTGCATTCTTAATTGTGGTGCAAATAGCTGTGGGGGATATGCATGGCATCAATACGCTCAAGTATCAGCCAGCCAAAATAGCAGCGATGGAAGCTGTTTGGCACACAGAACAAGGTGCACCTTTGGTGCTCTTTGCCTGGCCCAATGAGGATACCCAGCGCAATGATTATGAGATTGCTATACCTTACGGTGCCAGCCTAATATTAACCCATGAACTAGACGGTGAAATACAAGGGATTTCAAGCTTTGGCGAAGATCGTCCTGCCGTAAAACCCTTATTTTTTGGGTTTCGTATCATGGTGGGTACTGGGGTGCTAATGTTAGTGGTCAGCTGGATCGGAGTGTGGTTGCTATGGCGCAGAGATACTTTGCCTCAGTGGATGTTAAAAACCCTGGTTGGTATGACATTTTCTGGCTGGGTAGCAACTATTGCAGGCTGGTATGTCACAGAAATTGGCCGTCAGCCATGGCTGGTCCAAGGGGTACTAAAAACCAGCGACGCCGTTACAAATATTGCTAGCCACAATGTAGCCCTATCTTTAGCAATGTACCTAGGGGTTTACATCATATTGATGGCCGCCTATCTGCACACTTTATTTAATCTAGCACGCAAAGCCGTTGTGGTGGATGAATATGAGACCGGCAACTTAACAGACGTAGCTTTAGCCGATGCAGTTTCTAAGGAGAATCGACATGTTTGATGATGCACAATTGCCACTTGTGTTTTTGGGGCTTATGGGATTTTCTGTATTAGTTTATGCCATCCTAGACGGCTTTGATCTTGGTGTTGGTATTTTGTTGCCTATGGATAACAAACAGCAAAGGGATAGAATGGTCGCCTCTATTGGGCCATTCTGGGATGCAAACGAAACTTGGTTAGTATTAGCCGTGGGCATTTTACTCATTGCATTTCCTCAGGCCCATAGCTTAATTCTTAGGGAACTATACATTCCTGCCGCCTTTATGCTTATTGGACTCATTGTGCGGGGTGTGTCTTTTGACTTTAGAGTAAAGGCCGTTACACGCTTTCAACGCAGTTGGGACTGGGCCTTTAAGTTGGGATCCTTATTTGTGGCCCTGAGCCAAGGCTATATGCTTGGCCGTTATGTTTTGGGATTTGACCAACAAACTATCGCCTATGGCTTCGCAGTTTTAAGTGCTCTGGGCGTTGCCGCTGCCTATACTTATATTGGCGGCGCTTGGTTGGTTATGAAAACTGCTGGGCCATTACAATTGCGTGCCAGCATTTGGACGAGACGAGCAGGCTGGGTTGCTGCTGTAGGTATTGCTTTGGTAAGCATAGCGAATGTTAGTTTAAGCCCAACTGTAGCGGCACGTTGGCTTACTATGCCTAATGCTATTTTATTATTTCCACTACCAGTGCTAAGTGGCGCTATTGTTGTTTTTGTTGATTATTATTTACGGAATCAGCCTCATGCTGAGGATTTTGGTCATAGCTTACCGTTTTTTTTCATAGCTCTGCTATTTAGTTTAAGCTTTATTGGACTTGGCTACAGCTATTTTCCTTACGTTGTCCCACATGTGTTACTTGCAACCGAAGGAGCATCTGCGCCTGTATCTTTGAGGTTTATTCTTACGGGCATCCTCATTATAATGCCAACAATTTTACTTTACACTGCTTTCACATATCGTGTCTTTTGGGGAAAAGCCACGGACTTAACCTACCATTAAAGGCGAATTAACAAGCTTTTACAGCCTACCAGCCCGTTCAGCTGCATTAAAATAGATTGGTACACTTTGCCTAATAATATAATACAAGGTTACGTTATCGTAGAGTATTTATTTTCAATACAATACATTAAGGGTTAACTGAAAGAAGTTTTCTTTTAGTGGGCCAGAAGAAGCAGCCCCTTTTAACCACCTAAGGTGCTGCTTTGTTAAATAGATTGAAAATAAACTAAATAATGACCCTACCTAATTGCTAAGTGGCTCAATAGCTCTTCAGGCCCCACAAGATGAAACCTCTTATTTCCTCTGCAATGCAGTGGTCAACTAAATTTGGTCACAAGTTAAGCGAGTTCTTATAATCCGTCTTTGTTTTGCTTAAACATACTGCTGAGCACACCATCCTTGTCCATTAAAGCGTGCTTTAGTGCGCCTAACACATGTAATACAAGCAGCGGTATCCATAAGTGTGAAAACAACTCATGCATCACCTCTAGCGTTTGTGCTAAGACTTCGTTGGTAGTCATAAAACTAGGTATGATTAAGCTGCCAATCACCAAATCTTTACCTTCTGCCCAGGGCAGCGCAGTGCCAGTTAACACAGCACCTGCTATACACACTAACAAGCCAATTTTCACAATTTTAGCCAATAACTCCAGCGACCAATGTTGCGGCGGCGTAGCTGCAAAACCTTGCTTGTAACGCCACGCAACACGAAGCAATAAAGGCACGCCTAAAACAACACCCCAAAACACATGGCTGTGCATTAGTTCGCCGCGCAGCTCAGAGGTTGCTGAAGCCATCTGCTCACCATTGATAAATAGATATACAAATGCAGCTGCTGTAAACCAATGTATGATGATAGAGGCCAATTTATAGCCTTGTAGTTGACTGTTCATTTGTATTTCTCGGGTAAACCTTAAATAGCACATGTGGTGACTGTAATATTGGTTCGAACTATTTCACCAGAAGCTATAAAACCTAACTTCCGGGAGAGAGTTTATTCTTTGCCAACGTATATAGTGCCAGACTCGAATCAGGACGCTAGTGCGTCTTTTTTGTTACTGTATTAATGATCGCCCTTGCTACCTTGGCCTTTTGGCTTTTTAAAATCTGACTTATACAAATACTCAGCAACAAGTCGAACTTGGTCTTCAGGATAGCCAAGTTTAGGCATCAGGCCAAACTTATCAACAGCGCCAGTCATTATGGCTTGATCTGCTTGAGGCTTGGCTACCCAATCCACTATGCGAGTTACAAACTCAACTTTACCTGGGTACATGTCCCTTGTGTGGTCTACCAAAGCAAACACAGGTGGTGCAATTGTAGCGGGTGGTGTTTTGACATGGCAAGCTGCACAAAGGGTATCGTAAAGCTGCTCCCCGCTTGGGTTGGTCGATGCACTGCCCATAGACATGGTGGACATTAGGGTCAGTGAAATAAGTGATCCGATCAATAGATTACGTTTGCTCATAATAGCTCCTCAAATAGTTATAACATCTTTAAAAAGCGATTATACATTAGACATATCTAAATTAGATTATATTTACATTATATTGCAGATTTGATTAACTTAAATAGCAGCTAAATGACTTTTAATGGGATGGAAAAGCAATACTTATGTAGCTAGGTCAGTCTATATTTCACCAGAAATGGCTGGTTAAGTAGGTCTCTCAGGCAGGCTTACAGAGCCTCTGAGGACAGTGATTAAGTGTCACTTTAGACATTCCGAGATTTGCCCCTCCCCCTAATTTCAGACATCCAATATATCCCTCTGATGTGTCTACGACTATGGATACACTTACTGGTCTACACCATAAGGGGTCCCCCCCTCAGGCTCAGTGAGCAATGGACGGGATTGCACTTCAGTAGACCAATGAGTAGACCATTTAACGCCTTAGACAATGAACCCAACCTGTGGGAGAATCACTAAACACGCTATTTACATCAGTTGCTGAGGCCTTAGTCAGGCCCCAGTCTACATAGGGTTAACAGTGCCAATCTAGAGTCAGCAATCAGCTGAACCTAAGATTACCAGAGGTAGCTCAGAGCACTCCTGGCGCGCCACTTCTATAGTGTTAAGTTATTGATATTAATCGTATTTTTATCTATATATTGTTTCTAATACCCTACGATATACCCTAAAGATAACAGGCTTGTGGCGTTCGTTATCGGATTTTCTTGGACAGTAGTTGGTTTAACTAGATCGTAAGGAAGTATTGAAGCTAGCTGAGATATTGTTTGATTGGGCTTTATTTCCTAGCTCTAATAACAGTTCAGACTCAGGGTGCGGAGATGCCGTTGCTATCAATTACGAACCGGCATGGTAGATACCCACCCACAAACCATCTCATATTTCACGGTAATATCTGTGTGTTTAGCCCTCCATTAATCCTTAAAGTGGCGCATTAGTATCGATGTTTGCTCATAAATGGGGCTCCTGAATCAGGAGTCAGTGAGGTATTAAAATCTCCTGCTAAACTTAACTGTTATGACCAGCTCGCCAAGGAAAGGCAATGTCTTATGCGATTACCTACAGCTGTGCCTATGTGGGGGGTTACCGAGCAAGGTGCCTTTTTCGTTGATTCACAAGCTTAATAAAACACCAAAAAAGTCGGTGCATCAATGGTTGGTTCGACAGGCTGAGATTAGATGATTGTTGTATTAAAACGTATGCGGTTAAATCTTGCGCGCAGGCTACTAGTTAGAAGGAATAATATGTAATAGGTTTACCAATGCTTGCAGGCTCACAGGGTGACGTAACTGTGCTGAATCAGGATATGTGCCCTAAGCTAAACGATTTGATGCATCTTGCAGCAAATTCTTCATTGCCTCTCGTGCCGCTAGGGTATCACCCCGCGAAATAGCATCAGCTACTTTTTTGTGAAACGGCAATGAGAGCTTATTCATAGCTGTATTAGAGTTGGTTTTATGAATACTACTTAGTAATCCAGCGTAAAGGACGTTTCGAAGGGCATGTAGGTACGTATTGTTAGATGCTTGCAAAATTTCAATGTGAAATTGCGCATCCGCATGAACAAAATCATTAGTCATGCCCACGGATACTTCCATTTTATTATAGGCGTCCATAATCCTAGCTTTGGACTCTACGGAACCTCTCCGTGCTGCAATTTCAGCAGCATGAGGCTCAAAAACTGAGCGAATTTCATTAAGATCATCAAAATCATCCGCCGAACTACCCGCCTCAAACATCCAAATCACAACATCTTCGTCTAGCACGTTCCAATATGAGCGCTGTAATACTAAAGTACCCGCACGAGGTTTGACGCTAAGCATACCTTTTGCTACTAAATGCCGTACAGCTTCACGCACTACTGTCCGGCTCACACCATATAGTTCAGCCAAATCAGGCTCAAAGGGTAACTTATCACCTTTGGGGTATCGTCCGGACGCAATTTCAACCCCTAATCTGTGAGCCAAACTGCGGGCCATGTTTTTGCTCGCTGGAATAACACCAGTAGCGAGTATATGTTGTAATGGTTGCATGCAGTGTTATGTACTCTTAAGTTATTAGTATTACATATTATGTGTTGTTAGGGAAAAAAGCTAAAGAAAATTCATACATAACTTGTCACTCAACGCATATCATAGTTGAAGCTGCCCGACCTTAGCTTGCGCTACTAATTTGTTGGCTGCTTGATGTAGCTCCTCAATTAGCTTTCCTTTCTTATATAAGCTAGACCCTACTCCAACTGCAATAACACCTGCTGCAACAAAGCCTGCAATATTACTTACTCCAACACCACCTGTTGGGCATATCCGGACTCCACCGGGCAACACGGCTGATATGGCTTTAATGAAAGGTAAGCCCAAGGCTTCAGCAGGAAACAGCTTTAATATATCCGCACCAGCATGAAGTGCAGCAAAACACTCTGTAGGGGTAAAGCATCCAGGTGCAGATATTAAATTAAGTTCTTTGGTTGCTTTTATAACATCCGTATTCATGTTCGGAGAAATTATGATACGCCCCCCATACTTTTGGACCTCTGCAACTTGCTCGGGATGCAACACGGTACCGGCTCCAAGCAGTATATTGGACCCATGTCGTCGATGGAGACGGCTAATGCATTCTTGCCAGTCCGGTGTGTTAAGTGTCACTTCCATACAAGTGACACCAGCCTGCACCAGAGTATCGGACACGGCGTCTACTTCAGACACAGAGATGCCTCGTAAGATGGCAATTATTGGCATTTTAGCCAAACGACGCAAAGCTATATCATTGGTCATAAATAGTTTCCAATTCAGTTAGTTGTATAGGTACGATTGATCCATTTGCCGTAATTACTTGTGCTGCAACACAATGACCGCGTCCTAACGCAGTACGATACGACTGATTTCGCAAGCGAGCTTCTAAATAGGCCGCAAGAAACGAATCACCAGCGGCAGACGAATCAACCACTGTATCTACTTCGGAAAAATTCAACTGCATTTCAAGAACACCTGCACAATACGTCGCGGCACTAGCTCCGCCGCTGGTGAGAACCCATTCAGCCTTAGGGTGTGCCATAGAAAGCTGCTGCAAGTTTGTATGTGGGAACAATTGAGTCAACTCCTCATCAGATATTTTCACAAGATCACACAATGGCAACAACATTTGCGCCGCTACCCTCGCTTCATCGACGCTCCATAACAATTGACGATAGTTAAAATCGAAGACTATTCGAGCACCCTGGTCACGTGCATGCTGCAAGCTTTGTATAAGGTTATCTTTATTTTTAGTAATGGCTAAGGTGATTCCAGACAGGCAGATCCACTCATAACCGGTAAGATCCTGCGGTCTATCAAACAGATAGCGAGTTGCCGAGCTATCACGCCAATAAGCGTATTGCTTTTCCCCTTTGTCATCATTGGTTAAAACAAACAACCCTAAAGTATGAGTACTTGAACGCAAACAGCGTCGTGTTGAGACACCATGCTGCCGTATGAAATCAAGACACTGGTCACTTTCTCGATCATTGCCCAGGGCTGTTAAATAATCGACTTGCACGCATCCCAATGACACTTTGCTTAAGTAGTGAGCAGCATTAAATGTGTCTCCGGCAAAGCTCTTTTTGTAGAGATCTTTCTCTACTCGGGCTATTTCCACCAAAATTTCCCCAATAAATAATATGTTAATCATACGCGTATAATAATCCTATCATTGTTAAAACTAAAAAAATTCAATTATTTATAATATTCATTATAGCCTTGATAGCTATTCTATGGATATTTCAAGATAATTTTCTACACCTTTTGCGAGACCAAAAAGCTGGAGATCAGTCAGCATCAGTTACTGAAGAGATTAAAGAGTCTGCTTACTTAGAAAAAATAGATAATTTCGTTCTTAAGGAATATTCAAAAGAACAGATTCTAATGCATACGATACAAGCTGACACTTACTATAGTTATAAAAATTCTCCAGTACAGATTTTTCAAGTTGTTGTTAAATCATTTAATGAACTTCAAGAAGAGGGACTAGTAATAACATCAAACCGCGCGGAAATTCTTAAATCAGGTGAGATATTTTTTAATGGTGAGGTGAAGGTTCAAACTAAGATTGGAATTTCACATGAAATTGACACTGAGTCACTAATAGTTCTAAGCAATAGTGGTCAAATCAAAAGTAATAAAGAGGTTACATATTTGGGTGAAACAGCTAGATTCGTTTCTGAGGGGATGGAGATGAATATTGATAGTGACACAATGTATTTAAAGGGCAATGTTAGAATTTTTGAAGATTCTGGTAATACGGTTGATACAAAAAATTTATATGCTAGTCATAATGCAGGTGAAAAAATATACAAAAGTAAAGAGGAAACAGTTTATCGCTCTAAAGATACTATTGCTAATTCAAAAAGTGGCATTACTATTGATATGAATTTACAACTTATTAATTTGCTAGGAAAAGTAGAAATTTTAACTGGATCTGGGGGCATTCTTAAAAGTACTAATGTTGAAATTGACCAGTCGAATGATGGTGAAATCATAAAATCCAATTCACCTACTTATTTTAAATCAAATACTGTTGACATCAAGGCAAAAAAAATGCAGTATGATAGTGTTACGAAAAAACTTGAATTAATGAAAGAGGTTATAGCTGTTTATGAATAAAATTATTTTATTAATTTCTATTTTCTTTACGACATTTTCCTTTGCGCTCATGGAAGATGCAAAGCAACCTATAGAAGTTGAAGCTGAGTCTGTAATAGTTGACGAGATATCAGGTTTTAATGAGTTTAGTGGAAATGCTGAAGTTAGGCAGGGCTCACTTTTGATGACTGCAGAACTTATCCAAGTTCAAACCAATGTTGATGGTGTTGAAACTATGAAGGCGCAGGGAACAGTTGATGCTCCTGCCAAGTATATTCAAAGTCAAGAGAGCCAGGCACGTTTTATAGAGGCAACAGCGACATTAATTACCTATGATGTGAATGAAGGCATGATTTTTTTAGTTGGGAATGCCTATTTAATCCAGGGATTTGATTCATTTAGTGGCGAAACATTAACTTATGACATTAATAGCGATAAAGTAATTGTTAAAGGTTCAGAGGATGGAACTAAAAGAGTGAAGTTTAAAATTGATCTCTAGAAAAGTTATAACCTAACTAATTAGTGCTAATGTAATTCTATCCTTAACTTCATCAAGTGAGCCAACACCACTTATAGCTATAAATTTTGAGGCTGAGGCAGCAACATTTGCATCATCCTGATAATATTTAACTAATGGTTCTGTTTGTTTGTGATAAATTTTTAATCTCCCTCTAACAATATCCTCCTCATCATCAACCCGTTGAATTAAATCTTCACCTGTTAAATTATCCTTACTTTCTTCTTGCGGTGGGTTGAAGGCAATATGATATGTCCTTCCTGAGGGCAAATGGACACGACGACCAGACATTCTTACTACTATGTCATCATCTGGAACTTTAACCTCAACAATATAGTCAATCGTTATGCCTTGTTGTTTAAGTGCATTGGCTTGAGTAATGGTTCTAGGAAATCCATCGAGCAAATAACCGTTGCTACAGTCTGGCGATTGAATTCTTTCTTTGACTAAAGCAATGATTATCTCGTCAGAGACAAGGTTGCCTGCGTCAATAGTTTTTTTGGCTTCTATCCCAATAGAAGTACCTGTATTTACTGCTGCTCGCAACATATCTCCAGTAGAAATCTGTGGTATATTAAATTTTTCACAAATGTGAGACGCTTGAGTGCCTTTTCCAGCGCCTGG
>ENA-ORXF01002022-ORXF01002022.1-marine-metagenome-genome-assembly--contig:-NODE-2022-length-12459-cov-12.175254_pt1 | contig 12459 bp, 15 predicted proteins | sample MGYA00237864_ERZ511476 | MGnify/ENA primary metagenome ERZ511476 (study PRJEB26306, sample SAMN06343908) | marine metagenome | isolation source: coastal waters | place: Atlantic Ocean: West Antarctic... | reverse complement strand
AGTAAGCCAATATCACTCCAGTAAAGGCAGTCACCATCACTTGCCATAGTTTTTAAAATAAATGGCTTGGCAGTCTTCAGGAGGTCAATTAACCGAGAGGGATGATCCAAGAACGTAAACCAATCATCTATGCCAGATGAAGCGACCAACTCGTCTAAGTGCCCTTGGGCATAACGACTTCTAGGGATCTCCATAACTCTAAAATCCTTCTTAAGGTTTCTGATATTCTGGTCGTTGGCTAGCAATAGTATACTAAACCCCTACGCCCCCTAGTCCACCAGAATCAACGCCATTGGATACTGGTTTGAGAAGACGTATGAATAATGTTTAATGGTATTGATTCAGCTTTAATTGTAATTAATTATTAAATCTAACTTTTTGTGGCGGCATTGTCAGCATTTCTTTATCAGCTCGTTGCAAATAGCGCTAATTTTTTCATTCCACGCCAAGCCTTGTATCCATTTAGCTGGAATAGCTTCAAGGCCATAATAGGCTCCTGCCAACTGCCCATATATGGCTCCAACAGTGTCCGCGTCACCGCCTAGGTTAACCGCCTTCAATAAACCTTCGGCATAGGTGCCTGTATTATAAAAGCTCCACAGGGCCGCCTCTAGGGCGTCTATCACAAACCCAGTAGAATCCACTTCGGCTTTTTGCTTTGCCTTGTAGTCGCCTCTGGTTAGGCTTCGTAGCTCATCACACAGAGGGTGCTGCTGGTAGTAGTTTTTAACTGGTGAATAGTTGTCAGATAACAGTTCATCTTTACTGACACCGTTTAAAGCGCCCCATAACATACCTCCAAAAAACCCTGTGGTTTGAAGGCACATTTCACTGCCATGCGTTGTAGTAGCAGATTGGATAGAGTTATGTATAGCTAACTCTGCGTCATGGCTATAATAAATAGGTACTGGAGCCAAGCGCATGATACAGCCATTGCCTGACCTTCTTGGATTTGTATCACCTTGAATAGGATCTTGGGTTTTATTGTAACGGATCATCGCCTTTAATATGGTTTGCCCTATACCTACAGCCTTGCCAGTGCAGCTAAGGTAGCCATCATCAATCCAACGACTGTATTGCTTCATCTGGTGCGCTGCGTCAAAGCCGTTACACTCTATTAAGCTTGAGGCTATACACAGTGACATGGCTGTATCATCAGTCCACTGGCCAGCCTGTAGCTTAAATGGCCCACCTGCTCGATACTCAGTTACAGGTTCAAACTTACCTCTGGGGCGAAATTCAACAGGCATGCCCATAGCATCGCCAATTGCCAGCCCAAATATTGCTCCAACCGCTCTGTCCCGATTCATAGCCCCTCCATGCTTAAGAACTAACTACCAACGTGTTGAATAAATTCAGTGCCTACAAAATTCCTGCTGCTTTAAGCCGATCCATTATATATCCGCACAAACCAGCAGCAATTGTGAATGTGCTGACAAATAAAGTTATGTCTATTGCGGCTGCAGAAGTAAGCTCCGGTAACAAAACCACAAAACCACAAAACCACACAATGCTAGTACCACTGTTATTAGCGCTATCTTGATTTCAACAAAGCCTTTGAAGAGACTTATTATTGTTAAGGATTGCGCTATTAAGTGCCAGACAAGAACAGAAGGGATCATCAATATAGCTCCTGTGAAAATCTTATCACCGAGTGTTACAGGATAAATATCACCATAACCTACAGTTGTTAGGGTGGGTAACACCCACCAAAGGCTATCAAAAACTGATGTAAATGTATCTGGTTGGGCGGCATTTTCAAATTGGTAAATACCGAAGCTAGCTACAAACAGCATGATTGAAGCGCCGATGAGGGCCAACACAAGGTCATCTTTCGCTATCTTTAAAGCTAACCCAAGACGAGCAAGAGATCTGCTATAACGGGCTAGTTTCAAAATTCGGATTATCCTAAGTAGCCTAAACGCTCTAAATACTATTAGATCAAAAACCCACCCCAGAGCCAATAAATAACAAGTAATAAAGCAAAATTGCCAATAAGTCGATAACCCCCAAAAAGAAAAAACAAAACATATCTTTAAGTTTATATATTTCCCTTGATAGCTCAGCTACTTCTTGAACAGTAGGTCATACATCTCGCCTTTGAAGAACTCCTTAGTAGCTTTACAACCTTCTCTATTCATCTGCTCCCAACCAGCGACGAACCCAGGGTAGTCGCCTAGATCTTCAAGGTCTAGTCCAGCTCTCTTTGCTATATGGAAGGCGACACTGTCACCACTCTCGGACAGCTTTTCACATCCTGAAGAGTAAGCAGCGACCATACCGAATGTCCACTGTTGAAAGTGGACACTGTCGACATCAGCTTTTGCTGCGTTAACGTAATGCGACATCAAAGTTGCTGACATAAATACTGCTGCAATAGTCTTTTTCATAATAGTTAAGGTTTTCGTATTACAAGGAATTAGTATAAAGAGTTTCATCTTAAGCTCCCTCATTACTTATGACAACTACATAAAACGCAGCTCAATAATATTGGAGCTTCGCCTTGAAAGAAAAACTAATAAATAGACGTTAATCACATTAATGAATACTTTTTACTAATTCGTTACAAATAGCGATATAGGCCAATCCTAAGCTGAGCCTGAATCTGTGTAAGCCACCAACCGAATTTCCGTAGGCACAGAAAGGTGCGTTAACTTCAAGCGTCGTCGTTTTTGTTCTCCTACCATACCCACGATCAAGTATCGCAGTAGCTACTGCAATCTTGGCCGAATCTCTCTGGCTTGACTGCATGACATCTAACAGCGTGTCCAAGGCGTCATTGGTATGTTGCCGAGCAACTCAGACAGGTTGAATTTAAGCCCTGACGTTGCCTTATTAACTGCTCCTGCAGACCTACCTAAACTAGGCGTATTTTAACATATGCTGATATAAGGGTAAAAATCAGAATTCTTCTTATATTAATAATAAGCTTTTGGAAGTAGTATTAATGTTGATTATCGTGAGGTTTGTGGAACGGAATCATGGATGTCAAAAAAGCACTTCTTGAGTTAACACTCTTCCAATGTACTTTATAGAAACAATTGTTTGGTGGGGTAAATTATAAATCTGTTTTAAAAACTGCAATTTTGAATTAATAGGAGCTAATGCCTAATGAAAAAAATCATGCGTTTTATTTTGTTTTCTTCTCTAGTAATAATTACAACTTCGGCAAATGCATCTATTCGTGCTTACCTTGCATATGATGATTATGAGTGTAAATCTGATCATATGATTTTTGAAACCCCCCAAGGATATATACTAGCAGAATGGTATTCGGGCACCCTCCACTCACCATATTATTTTTATGCTGATTTTCATAGCTATGGGTTCAAAGATGTTTACGAAAATGAAGAAGATGCTGACAATTATGAAAACACTAGCGGTCGGATTTATATTGAAGATTATATGGCAAGTGATAACGCTGCTTCGAACTGGTGTTACTAACACTGAACTGAACTTAAATTAAGAGTTTCAATTTAATCAATGAGCTAATGCCACATGGCGAAGGCAAAGTGACTGCCTACCGTTGTTTGGCTGGTGACTATAGGTACTTTAATTGACATACTAAACAGAACGGAAGGTAATTATGAGTAAGAGGATTAAGGCAGTGTCATTAATGACGGCAATACTTCTATCAACTAATGCATATTCGGCTGTTGATGAACTAGTTGGTTACTTTTATGGTGCAGTAGGAGGGTACTCAGTTAAATGCGAAAACTTTAGGGATGGTGCCATGGTAAAGTATGGTAAAGATTTGGAAGGAATGGGGTTGTCACCTGGTAGTTATTTCGATGAGCCAAGCTTTAACGAGGGGTGGTTAGCTGTAAATGAAATGAGTTGTAAACAGACAAGAGAAGGTTTAATCGAAACTGGTCTTTATAGGAAGTTCTTCTGATAAAATGGACACCTAAACCGCCAAAAAATAACGCCTATGAAGGAAGAAACTGATGCTCACAGTAGTGACCCGGAAGAGGTGACAAAAACAATCTATTTCCTGTGTAGTGATCAACCTTCATATATAAACGGCTCAGAAATACATATCATAAGTACTAATCAGGTTTTTAAACCTTACTCGACTGCCAGAATAATTATTAGTACCCGTACCACCGTAGCCCTTGCCTCGTGCCTTGGCCAAGTATGAACATCTGAGAAATGCTTCTGCTTTAGTTAACACGCTATCCCACGTCACACGTCTTCCAACATCGATTAAGCATCTTGTAGCTAGGTTTCGCTTATCTGGCACTAGATACTAGCAATACTCACTTGCCCTGCTTAGAAACTACTGTAAGGCTGAAAATAAGAACTCTTCCTATCTATAATGGTCTTTTGGACGTAGTATTTGGGTTAACTATTATTAAATTTTTAGGCTAGACAAATGGATCTCAGAAGCACAATTCTTGGGTTAACACTTTCTTTATTATTAGGTAATGGGGCCGTGGTTGCTGGCGCTAATTATAATAAAGGAATGGGGATGATTGCATCAGGAGATGCCGAAGCTGCCTTAGAATTTTGGATTCCATTGGCAGAGCAGGGTGATGCCGACTCTCAAGTGGGTTTATCTATTCTTTATAGTATTGGGTTAAGTGTCCCAGAAAATCATGAGACTGCCGCAAAATGGGTTATCTTAGCAGCTGAACAGGGGCATCGTCTGGCTCAATATAATCTTGGGATTTCTTACGAAACGGGAGACGGAGTCCTACAGAATGATAAGACAGCCTTAAAGTGGTATACCAAATCTGCTGAACAGGGGTTGGACATTGCTCAATATGAGCTGGGGATCAGGTTCATTGCTGGAAACGGTGTCCCACAAGACCTAAAGACAGCCTCCAAATGGTTCAGGTTGGCTGCTGAGCAGGGACATGCTCAAGCTCAGGCTAATCTTGGGCTTATGTATAATAAGGGTGACGGTGTATTGGAGAACCATAAGACAGCGGTAAAGTGGTACGCCAAAGCTGCTGAGCGGGGAAATGCTCAAGGTCAAGTTAGGCTTGGGTATATGTATCACAATGGCATGGGTGTATTGGAGAACCATAAGACAGCAGTGAAGTGGTATACCGCAGCTGCTAAGCAAGGGGAGGCATCTGCGCAGGGTTATTTAGGGGTAATGTACGCAATTGGGGCTGGTGTTCTAACAGACACTAAGCGAGCTTACATGTGGTTTAGCATCTCTTCCTTTAACGGTAATGAAACAGCCAATGGAAATAAAGATTTAGCAGCTGAGAAAATGACCTACGCTCACTTGCTCGAAGCACAAGACATGTCTAGCCGTTGCTTGGAAAGTAACTATACAGATTGTTAAGGGCGGAAACATGAAGCTTAAAAAGGTAATAGTTGGATTAACGCTTTTATTGCTATTGGCTAGTGGAATAGCTGTTGCTGATTACGATAAAGCTGAGAAGGTGTACGACTCAGGTGATTTCAAAGCTGCTCTAGCAGAGTTGAAGCCTCTGGCTGAGCACGGAAATGCTAAGGCTCAAAACCTTTTGGGGGTTATGTATAAGTCAGGAGAAGGTGTTTTAGAGAGCGATAGGACAGCCACCAAGTGGTACACCAAATCTGCTGAGCAAGGGTATTCTGCTGCTCAATATAATCTAGGGGCTGGGTACGCTTTTGGTGATGGTGTTGTGCAGAATGAGAGGGCAGCGTACAAGTGGGTTAAATTAGCTGCTGCACAGGGATATGCTGAGGCTCACTCCCTTCTTGGGATGATGTACATGCTAGGCATTGGTGTTTCTGACGACGCGATTCGTTCTTATATGTGGCTCAGCTTGGCTGCCTACAATGGCGCTGAAGCTTATAATGATGCTTATACAGTTAGTGAAGTTAAAGAGGTTGTTAAGTTGTTAATGACAGTCTCTGAAATAGATAAGGCACAGCAAATGGCCAGCCGTTGCTTGGAGAGTGGGTATACAAATTGCTGGGAGACTGATAAAGAAATAGCAGACAAAAAAGCTACAAAAAAGAACGTAGTCGAGCAAAAGTTAGCTGCAATTCAAGAAATCCTAGGTAGCTTTTCAGATGACTCTGAGTCAGTAGAGCAACAAGCCATTAGTGGTTCAGAGGTGGTTTCTTCAGTCCTGTATATAGTGGATGAAATTCGTCAGCGATGGGTTATGCCAGCTAATGCTCGAAATGGAATGGTAGTAGAACTTGTTATCCAACTTGAACCTACAGGTGAAGTCATTGATATTGAGGTAAGTTATCGTGATGCCAGTGCTACGGATGCATTTGTGGCTTCGGTAGTGAAGGCTGTGAAGAAAGTTGGACGGTTTGATAAGTTAAGTCAGCTTGACTCGGAGTTGTTTGATGCAAACTTCCGTCAGTTTACAATTAAGTTTAAACCAGAGGATTTGAGGTTATAATACGTTTAAACAAACTAGCACTAGCACTAGCACTAGCACTAGCCTTAAAGCCTAACCACTAAGTCTGCTTTTTACCCTACTGACTGCCAGAATAGTTATTAGCACTCAAGCTGCCATGGCCCTTACCTCGCACCTTGGTCAAGTATGAGCATCTTTAAAGTTCTTGCTGTTTTAGCTATCGTACTACCCCATGCCACACTTCGTCCAACATCGATTAAGCACCTTGTAGCTCTGCTGCGGGCTGCGTTAGCTCATCTAGCACTAGCGTCCACCTTGAATAGATAAACACCAAGCGTGCAAAAGTCTTCGCTTTATTAGGGTTAGATCGTAGTTGCATAATTTGTTGTTTGGGGCACTGATGATGCCACCTCCTGGTTAATTTTTTGTACTGGCCCTCCTGATAACTTTACCCTAGCCATAGTAGTATCAACTGCATATTTTACAATGAGAGCAAAACAACCACTCACATTTATTACTTCCTTTATGTGTTCTAGTGCTTAGGCCTTGCCGGTATTTATAATGCAGTTTAGACTTCACAGTTGTGCGACTCAGCTCACCGTCTTTTTTTGTATCTTCAGATTAAATATCCCATTCACCATCTTCGACATGGAGCACCTTTCACTCGTAATCTGAGCCATCAAAATCATCTGAGTTATCTTCGTAATCAGGCCCTGAATCTGTTCCCGTAACCTCCCAAATAGACCCTCTTTCACTATCCGTAACCTGCTCAATTCTAGCCTCTTTTACATCTGCAACTGATTCAAGACGAAGGTTACTGGTGTTGTCCGCTTTTAAAGCTCTACTATCGTTCCGACTGTCTAATTCAGGACTCAGTACACTAAGGGAAGCTGTTTCGAAAATACTGACGTTAGCTGCAAGTTCAGTAATATGATTTTTTTCCTGATAGGACAACCAATACTTATGCCAAGCCTTTTCTTTCGATGAGCACGCAGACCCCTTGCCTCCCACCACACCTAATAAATGTTTTTCAAATCCATTGTTTGGCTTTGCACCTTTAGCAAGGCTTTCAACACGTAGCTTTTCATCCGAACTTAACATCCAGCCAAACTCCTCGTTGCTTGTTGGTCCTCTTGGTACATTGGCGGCCTATCAAACCAAGCACGTTTTGCGTTGAGCAACAATCCTACCAAAAGGGTTACGGATGCTACAGGGCCTACAAAGGGCATCGACAGAATGGCTGTAAGTAAGGCAATTTTAGCGACTTTTAGGCCTGTTGTGAGCGCCGCAAGCTTCCTGAACTGTGCTTCTTCAAGATCACCACGCCTGTAGCGGCCCCACAGTTCATAAAGCACTAAGGAAATAGATGCCAAGGATAGCATTGGGAAGTAGGACCAGAGGCTTGAAGTTTCACCGAATGAAATCATTTTATCAACAAAATCAGTGACACTGGCAGTGACTTCTTCGTTGGAAAATCCACTACTTAACAGCCCCATTTTTTCTGCAAGCTCGCTGGTCACTAGCATTTCACCATCCGGGTGCTCATTGATCCATTCCTGAGCGTAAGAAGCGTTGTCTGTTGCTTTAAGTTGAGCATCCCACACTTCACCTGTAACTCGATCTGTGAACTGGACATCTGTATCAGGATGATTAGAAGAGGCAAAAGTAGAGGCAAAAATTGAGTCTCCATCGCTGTTTTCAACCTCTACAAAAACCATTTCGTGGAGAATACCCTTAACATTAGATATTAGCCCAGTAATCTGACTCCCTTCAAGATTACCCAGGTACAGCTGAATATCTTCAAGGGGTACATCAGCTAATGCCGGATTTGAACGTTGCAGAGCCTCCAGAACTGAGTAATCCATTTCATTCAGTTCAGATGAATGACCAGACGATGCGATAGCTAACAATGCAGCAACCACACCCATTTCGTCAGCATTATTTTTTGTGAACTTTTTAGCGGCGGAAAACTCAAAACTATTTTTTGCGTTAGTGGCTGTTTTTTTAAGGTATTGAAATGCTTCGCGTCCCGGATTAAGGATCTTGGTGAATGTTTTTCCATCCATGTTATCGCCCTCCATAAGCAATAATTAATAGTACACCTGCCTATAGCATTCGACAAGATTATAATTACTGGCTCTTAGTGTGGGCAATACATACCCATGCAGGGCCAGTAAAAGGCAGATATAGCTTAAGCAGATGATGAACTAGAAGTGTTTGCTGCCTTACTTATCCCCCTAACCAATACCACACCTCTTCCAACATCGATTAAGCACCTTAGAGCCATGCCGTGGGCTGCGTTCACCCATCCAGCACACATTACTACCAATGTTCACTGGCCCTGCTTAGGAACTTCTGTAAGGCTAAAAATCAGAAGTTTTCCTATATCAAATCCGTACTTACATTAGTAGTATTTATAGTAGGCATATAATAAAACGGAGCGAAATAAATGCACTTCATAGAATCCACCAAAAATTATTTTATTAAATGGAACAACTTCAGTACTCGAATTTCACGATCAGAGTTCTGGTGGGGGAATTTGGGGGCGACTATTACTTCAGGTATAGTCGGTTTTGCAGTGGCTTTTTTGTCAGTCCTGATAGGGTTTCCCAGTGAGTTAGCTCTTCTTCCACTTCAACTATTCTTATTGATCGCAAGTATCGCCTTGTCAGTGCGACGACTCCACGACATTAACAAGTCTGGTTGGTGGTTGTTAATTTATCTTACTATAGTGGGGATATTTGTTTTGTTTTATTGGGCTTGTTCAAAAGGTGATGCAGATGAGAATGTATTTGGCCCTAACCCACTAGATGGATCGTTAGGGTCATAAACATGAACATTAAAAATATGTTTTAGGGTGTAAAGTTTAAGTATGGAGTGAGGCATTTTAAATATACAAAAAGAAGGCAACTACATGATTAAGCATATAGTTTGGGTTTTTCTTGCAACTATTGTTTGGGGTTTCCTTGTAATGGAGGTTCCCTCTGGGGTTGCACGTTTAAGTGCGGATGGACTCACGATAGCATTAGCTGGGCCAATAATGCTTTGCTTTCTTCCAAGTCTTATTATCGCGCTAATTCTCGCCGGGGTTTACTACTTAATAAAAAAGACAGAATTATCATCATTTAAATACTTTTTATGGGGAATATGGGCAGTTCCTGCGCTGACAATGACCTTGGGATCTACAATAAATAATGCTGATGCTGGTAGCTTAATAGAGGATGCAAAATCAGGGTTAATTATCCAACACCCAGGTAAAATCTGGTTAAGTGATGATGAAACAATTGGAGCTTTTTTTCCATCAAAACCAGAAGTCATCAATGTATCTTCTTCAGGAGTTTCTTTAAAAAGATTTTTTTCACTAAAACAGTATTCTGAAGGAAAAGCCCAATTTTCTATAACCATTATCCCGTTGAACGATGAGTTAAAATCTACTAGCAAGCAAAAGCAGTTTTTTGAAACAACACTAAACACAACAATTGCTTCTCTTGGTGCAAACAAGGAAGCAGCTAAGCAGCAATGGAGTCAATTTTCTGATGGAAGACCGCAGCTATTTTATCAATATGAATTTTTAGAGCAAGGTCACAGTATTTCATTAAGAGGATTTTATGTTGCCGATGGAAAACGGGTTATAAACGTATCTGTTTTGTACTTATCAACACTTCCATCAGATGAAGCAAGAGAGGTTTCAAGTTTTTTGGGAACGTTTTCTTTAATTCAATAAAAACACATAACAAAAATATGCAGTCGTATGACGCAAAAATAATGAGCATGGCTATGCAGATGTTCAATGCCATACACTATACTGCCACAACTGTCCTAAAGGGTGAAAAGGCAGTTGTTAACTTAAAAAGGATTTAATATGCCATTTTTAATAAGCTTTTTGATAGAGTCCACAATGGTCCAGTCAGGGGCAATTTTTTTTGCAGCCTTAGTTGTCGGATATATCACAGGACCATTTCTAAAAAATATAGGCCTTAACACATATCTGCGCATAGTTTTATATTCTTTAGTGGGGGCAGCAGCTGGCATTTGGAGCTACTCAAACTATGACATTCCAGATCGTTCAATAGAGCTAATGGAGTCAATCTACTTATCGTTGAGTATGCTTGTTTACTCACTATTAATTATTTCACCGATAGTATTATTTAAAAATCGCGTAAAACAAGCTTAACCTGTTAGATCATTTATAGATGCCACTGACTTTGTTAGCTCACTTTTCAACCTTACCCGACTGCCAGAATAGTTATTAGCGCCCAAACCACCGTAGCCTTTGCCTCGTACCTTGGCCATGTATGGGCATCTTTAAAATGTTTGCTGTATTAGTTATCACCCTCCCCCATGCCACACTTCCTCCAACATCGATTAAACACCTTAAAGCCTTGCTGTGAGCATCGTTCGTTCATCCAGCACTGTAACGCTACTAATGCTCAATAGCTCTGCTTAGAATCTGCTGCAAGAGTCAAAATCAGAATTCTTCCTATATCAATGTCGATCTCATATTAGTAGTATTTATAGTAAGCATTACAGAGTTATTCGAGGACGCAAGCATCAGAATCAAAACGGTATTAATATGATTCAGAAAGCAGATGAATTTTTTGAAGGTGCTTGTTACAGGAGCGTTTCATATGAATTGTCCATTTTGTGATATGCCGTCAGAAAGAATTATTAGAAAAAACAAATACTTTTATTTAGTGAAAGACGCTTACCCAGTAACTGAATACCACACTCTTATAATATCGCATGGTCATGAGGTGGTAATGGATTCTATGGATGAGGAAGAAATACTTGAACTTTCTAAAACAATAAAAGATATTAAAAAACAGGTACTTGAATTAGATTCAACTGTTACTGGCTTCAATATTGGTATAAACGAAGGCACTGATGCTGGTCAGACTGTAATGCATTTCCACTGTCATGTAATACCACGAAGAAATGATGATACTAATGACCCGCGGGGAGGTGTTCGTGGGGTTATTCCAAATAAACAAAGATATTAGATGTAATTATGAGTGTGCATGAGAAATTAGAAATTGGCAGTAAGCATAGTAAAAAAGAATTGGCAGAAATTTTAGGTGAGGATGGGCTTCTGACTGTTCGTGAGGGTGTATTTAGTTGCAAGAACTCTGATTCATATTTTTTATTTGTAGACTTAGAAAAAGAAGGTAAAGAAGACAGATTTCATTTTAATGACTATTTTGAAGGTGAGTACTTCCACTGGGATTCCCAAACAACTCAGCATATCAATAGCCCAAAGATACGTAGTTTAGTAAATGGAGCGTTAGAGACATATTTATTTGTGCGAACTACTCAGAAAATAAAAGGAAAAACTCAACCATTTTTTTATTGCGGAAGAGTTAAATTTATAGAACATGACGACACTACAGAAAAACCAGTTCATATAATTTTTCAAAGTATTGATTATGACGATTTTACGGAAAATGAAGAGCTAATAGACATATATTTATGGAATCCAGAAAAAGCAGGGATGACAAGTGGGGCAACAATAACTAAAAAAGGAGTTGTGTCACCAAAACGAAAAACAAGCTATGCCAAACCAACGACAACTGAACGAAAAGGATTAGTGACTTCTAGGGTAGGCCAAGGTTATTTCAGAAATCAACTTATAGAGCGGTTTGATAACAAGTGTGCTGTTACTAACACATCTATAGTTAGCATATTGATAGCGAGTCATATTGTTCCATGGCGCGAGGCAACAGAAGAAGAAAGACTTGATGTCAATAACGGCATTCTTCTTTCGCCTCTTTATGATGCTTTGTTTGATAAACACTTAATAAGTTTTGCTGATAATGGCAGCATTATTATCAGTAACAAAATTATTCACGAAATGGAGAATTTGAATATAGACACTGAAGCAAAAATAACTGTGGCAGGAGAGATGAAACCATTTCTTTCAAGACATAGAAGTAGATTAAAAGGCGCAGAACATGTCTAGCCGTTGCTTGGAAAGTGACTATGCAGATTGTTAATTGCAGTTATTAAAGCACTAAGCCAAGTTTCATCTGCACCCTACTGCCAGAGTAGTTATTGGCACCCGTGCTGCCGTAGCCCTTACCTCGCACCTTAGCCAAGTATGAGCATCTGTAAAATGCTTCTGCAAAAGTGTCGTCGTCACCTC
>ENA-ORXF01002021-ORXF01002021.1-marine-metagenome-genome-assembly--contig:-NODE-2021-length-12459-cov-22.811339_pt1 | contig 12459 bp, 8 predicted proteins | sample MGYA00237864_ERZ511476 | MGnify/ENA primary metagenome ERZ511476 (study PRJEB26306, sample SAMN06343908) | marine metagenome | isolation source: coastal waters | place: Atlantic Ocean: West Antarctic... | reverse complement strand
AAGCGCTTTATCAAAAGAATACCGAAAAAGGCACTAAAAAAGGATTACAAAACACACTAAAACCAAAAAGGCGCCAATGGCGCCTTTTAATTAACAAGTACTACATGCAGATAAGTTAAAAGCTACATCACCAAATGGCGAATATCACCTAACAACTTACCAAGGTATTGCGTAAAACGAGCAGCATCAGCACCATTGACCGCACGATGATCATAAGATAAAGACAAAGGCATCATTAACTTTGGCTCAAACTCGCTACCATTCCAGCGCGGTTGCATTTCAGCTTTAGACACACCCAAAATCGCCACCTCTGGCGTATTCACTATCGGTGTAAACGCAGTACCACCAATACTGCCTAAGCTAGAGATTGTAAAGCAACCTCCCTGCATATCTGCAGGCATTAGCTTTTTATCTTTTGCTTTGGCGCCCATAGCTATGAGCTCTTCTGAAAGCTGCCAGATAGACTTTTTATCAACATCACGAATCACAGGTACCATCAGTCCAGCTGGGGTATCAACAGCAACACCGATATGGACATAATGCTTTTGAATAATGTGCTCGCCATCGTTATCTAAGGAGACATTGAACTGCGGAAACTCTCGCAAGGCCATCGCACAGGCTTTTAGCATGAAGGGTAAAGGTGTAACTTTGGTACCCTTTTTCTCTGCTTCTGCCTTTATGCTTTTACGGAAGACTTCAAGTTCAGTAATATCCGCATGATCAAACTGAGTAACGTGAGGTACGTTAAGCCAACTACGGGTCATATTTTGCGCCGTAATACGTTTGATCTTACTCATTTTAATATGATCAACTTCACCAAACTGACTAAAGTCGATCGCTGGCGGCTGCTCTATACCCACACCTTGACCGGCAGATAAAGCAGGCTGAAGCATTTTCTGCTTCACAAACACCTGAACATCCTCTTTAAGCACACGGCCTCTAGGCCCTGTTGCAGAAACCTGACCTAGATCTACACCCAGCTCTCTAGCTAACATGCGCACAGCCGGGCCTGCATGAGCTGCACTTCCATCCCTAACTGGCGCAGCTGCAGATACTTTAGGTGCGGGAGCTTTAGCAGGCGACACAACTTTTTGGGCTACAGCGGCCTTACTAACTTGAGCCGTAACAGCAACACTTGGAGCTTTCACTTGAGTTACTGGCTCATCAGCCTTAATGGTTTCGTTAGAAGCAGCCATTAGCACCGCAATGGTATCTCCTACATTAACTTTTTGGCCCTCTGCTACTTTAAGTTCTAGCACAGTGCCTGCAAAATTGACTGGAATTTCCATAGAGGCTTTGTCTGTTTCAAGTACAACCAGACTATCGCCATCAGACAGCTCGTCGCCCACCTTAACGGAAATCTCAATGATTTCTACATCAGTGGCGCCACCTAAATCTGGCACTAACGCTAGACGCTCAGACTCCACCGAACTGGCAGACTCAGACTCTTTTACTGCCAAAACTGGTGCTGGCGATACAACCTCCACTTCGGCAGTAGCAGCTGCAACCTCTTCAGCTTTAACATCTATTACTTGTGCATCGGCAGAATCGCCGTGCGCAGCTTCAATTTCTATCATCACGTCACCCATGCTGCAGGTGTCGCCTTCTTTGAGTAGGATGGCTTTGATAGTGCCCGCACTTGATGCTGGAATCTCCATTGACGCTTTATCAGTCTCAACGACTATAATAGAGTCTCCTTCATCTACCACATCCCCAACAGCTACACAGATTTCGATCACTTCTACACTTTGCGCGCCGCCCATATCTGGGATCATCATATTACTTGTTGCCATGTCTTTGTCCTCTTTTCGTCAGCAGCTTACAGGTGAACAGGATTAGGCTTGTCACTGTCGATATTGAACTTTTTAATGGCTCGCGACACCTCACTTACCTTTATCGTGCCATCTTCTGCCAATGCTTTTAACGCTGCAACAACAATGTAGTAACGGTTAACCTCAAAAAACTCTCTTAGCTTTTCACGGCTATCACTACGACCGTAGCCATCTGTACCAAGCACTTTATAGGTAGCAGGTACAAACTCACGAATTTGCTCAGCAAATGCTTTCACATAGTCTGTGGCAGCAATTACTGGGCCTGCATGAGCTGAGAAGCACTCTTCTACATAGCTTTGTTTAGGCTGCGCCTCTGGATGGAGCATATTCCAACGACTAATATCTTGGGCATTGCGACCCAATTCGTTAAAGCTCGTTGCACTCCAGACATCTGAACCAATCTCAAAGTCTTTCGCCAAAATTTCTGCAGCAGCTTCAACTTCTCGTAAGATAGTGCCACTACCAAGCAACTGCACACGCTTTTTAGCTTTAGGCTTAATTTCTTTTAATAAGTACATCCCCTTAATGATGCCTTCCTCACAGCCGATAGGCATATCAGGCTGAATGTAGTTTTCGTTCATCACAGTAATGTAGTAAAACTTATTTTCTTTTAAATCGTACATGCGGTGCAGGCCATCTTGAATGATGACAGTAAGCTCATAAGCGTATGTAGGATCATAAGTAACACAGTTGGGGATTAGGTTACCTAAAATATGGCTGTGTCCATCTTCGTGTTGCAAACCTTCGCCGTTCAAAGTGGTACGACCAGCGGTGGCACCTATGAGGAAGCCACGCGCCTGACTGTCGCCAGCTGCCCATGCAATATCTCCAATACGCTGGAAACCAAACATAGAATAGAAAATGTAAAACGGAATCATGGCGTAATTGTTATTACTGTATGAAGTAGCACACGCCAACCATGCTGACATGGCGCCTGCTTCGTTAATACCTTCTTCTAAAATTTGCCCAGCCTGATCTTCTCGGTAATACATCACCTGATCCGAATCATGAGGCACGTATTTTTGGCCCTCTGCGGTATAAATACCTAGCTGACGGAACATACCTTCCATACCAAAGGTGCGCGCTTCATCTGGCACAATAGGCACAACACGCTTACCAATTTCTTTATCTTTAACCAAGGTGGTTAGGGTACGAACAAATGACATGGTCGTAGATATTTCACGCTTGCCGCTAGATTTTAATTGCCCACCTAATGATTTTAAGCTGGGTGTATTAAGTGATTCAAAATCACTACGACGACTAGGTAATACTCCACCTAAAGACTCGCGTCTTGCGCGCATATACTTCATTTCAGGCGTATCTTCTGCAGGCCTGTAATAGGGTACATTTTTAATTTGATCACGCGTTAACGGAATATTAAAACGCTGACAAAAGCTTTCCATTTCATCCATATCAAGCTTTTTAAGAGAATGGGTCGGGTTCTTTGCTTCACCTGATTTACCCATGCCATAGCCCTTAACGGTTTGGGCTAAGATCACTGTAGGGCGACCAACAGTGTGAGTGGCTTCGTGGTAGGCTGCATAAACCTTATAAGGATCATGCCCACCGCGGTTAAGCTTCATAATATCTTCGTCAGAGTAATCTGCTACCATTTCTAGTAGTTCAGGATACTTACCAAAGAAGTGCTCACGCGTGTAAGCTCCACCCATGGCTTTATAGTTTTGTAGCTCTCCATCAACCACTTCATTCATGCGCTTTTGTAGTAAACCTGTTGTGTCACGCTCTAATAAAGGATCCCAATGGCGGCCCCAAAGCACTTTTATCACATGCCAGCCTGCACCCTTAAAGATGCTCTCAAGCTCTTGTACAACCTTGCCGTTACCACGCACAGGGCCGTCTAAGCGTTGTAAATTACAGTTGATTACAAAAATAAGATTGTCTAGCTTCTCGCGAGCTGCAAGAGAAATGCACCCCAAAGATTCTGGCTCATCACATTCGCCATCACCCAAAAATGCCCAAACCTTACGGTCGCCATTATCTACTAAACCACGCTGCTGCTGGTAGCGCATAATGTGAGCTTGATGAATCGCCTGCAACGGACCTAAGCCCATAGAAACCGTAGGAAACTGCCAGTAGTCAGGCATTAGCCAAGGGTGTGGGTAAGAAGATAAACCATTGCCATCTACTTCACGGCGAAAATTATCCATTTGCTCATCACTTAAGCGCCCTTCTAGATAAGAACGTGCATAGATGCCAGGAGAAATATGGCCTTGAAAGAAGACCAGATCGCCTTCTTGTTGATCTGTATTACCACGGAAAAAGTAGTTAAAACCTACATCATATAAAGTAGCCGACGAGGAGAAGCTAGCAATGTGGCCACCTAAACCATCGTCATTATCATTTGCTCTCATTACCATAGCCATGGCATTCCAGCGAATTAATGAACGAATACGACGCTCTATAAATAGATCACCCGGCATAAGCTGCTCATCGCCTGGAGCAATGCTGTTTACGTAAGGTGTAGTAAGGGAATTTTCTACTTTTGCACCCTGCAACCGAGCTTGTTCGCCCAACTGCGCCAGAATAAAACGGGCACGATCAGCACCTTCGTTTTTTATTACTGATGTCAAAGCATCCAACCACTCTTGTGTTTCGATTGGATCAATATCTGAATGAGACTGCAACACATTACTCTCCTGTCTACTTCTGCTGAAGCTTTTGCTTCCGCACACTAAAAAGATATGTAGTAATACTACAATATTTACATAAATAATGCCAATTTAAGCTGGTTAAAAGTCGCTAGAGTAAATGTTTTACATTTTATTACTAAACACCATAACGCCTCATACCAAGCCTATAAGGAACCAATACTTCCCCCTGCCTCTTAATAGACTCTTTAATAAATGTCAAATGATAAACCAGTAAGTTAAAAGCTTTTTTACCCACTTTATAAACCTACACACCCACACATGCGTATACTTTACTTACATTTAATATTGGCATTAGCATACCAGTAACGTTAACATTTGTACTCTAAACCTTTGTAAAGGCTGTGGTATCATATTGCCCGTTACACCACACCTCTAGCACCTAGCATGGAATCTTCAATGCCTACAAATAACGATCTTAACAACCATTATCTTAAAGCCGACCTACAAAGCAACGTAGCCGCAGCTTTGCTAGAAGATGTAGGTGAAGGAGACATTACAGCACGTCTTATTCCAGCAGATGAAATGGCTTGTGCGACGGTAATTACCCGTGAAGAGGCTACCATTTGTGGTGTCGACTGGGTGAATGAAGTGGCACTGCAAGTAGATCCTAGCATCGTCATAGATTGGATGGTGTCTGACGGTCAACACGCACAAGCTAATCAAATATTGTTCAAAGCCACTGGCAATGCTCGCAGCCTACTTACCTTTGAACGATGCGCTCTTAATTTTTTACAATGTTTGTCAGGCACTGCAAGCACTGCCTATTATTACGCCAATTTGGTAGCTGATACACAAGTAAAACTATTGGACACGCGCAAGACGATTCCAGGCTTACGCAAAGCCCAGAAATATGCCGTGGCTTGTGGCCAGTGCTTTAACCACCGTATTGGGCTATATGATGCGTTTTTGATCAAAGAGAACCACATAGCAGCTTGTGGCGGCATAAGCCAAGCCATTGCTACGGCTAGACAGCAAGAGCCGACTAAACCTGTGGAAGTGGAGGTGGAATCTATGGATGAGCTAAAACAAGCACTGGATGCCAATGCAGATCGGATCATGTTGGACAATTTCACCTTAAGTGACATGACAGAAGCTGTAAAGCTTGCAGCAGGACGAGCTCAACTGGAAGCCTCTGGCGGAATTACTGAGCATACTCTGCTCCCCATAGCTCAAACAGGGGTAGATTATATTTCTATTGGCGCATTAACCAAAGATTGTCGCGCCATTGATTTGTCTATGCGCTTTGTTTAAAACAACATTAGATGATCAAGCGAGAGCTTGATACCAATTTCTTCACCAATTTCATGATTATGGTGGGAATCAGCAAAGCAGGAGATGGTCTGATTTCCTGCTATTAACACCCGATATAAAAAGTGCGTTCCCCTAAAGCGCTTACTGATAATACGACCTGTTATAGGGCTATTATCTAAATGAAGCACGTCATCTGGGCGAATAAACACTTCTGCACTTTGTCCAATGGGAAAACCATGAGGACGGTCACTACACAATTCACCTATGGGTGATTGCACACAAGTGTCACTAATAACATTACAGGCCAAAAAGTCGCCTTCGCCTATAAAATCAGCTACAAATCTGCCATCTGGCTTGTGATAAATATTGTAAGCCGTATCCCATTGTTGGATACGGCCTTGGTTCATTACGGCCACATGATCAGCCATGGTAAAGGCTTCAGTTTGGTCATGAGTCACTAACAATCCTGGAATCTTCTCCTGCCTTAAAATAGCTCTCACTTCAGGCACTAGCTCTTCACGTAGCATGGCATCTAGGCCTGAAAAAGGCTCATCTAATAATAGCAAACTTGGTTTGGGGGCCATGGCGCGAGCCAGCGCCACACGCTGTTGCTGCCCACCTGATAATGCATGGGGATAACGCTCTTGATAACCACTCAAACCCACCAAACTCAACAACTCTTCAACTCGCTGCACCTGTTCGGCCTTGGGCCATAAGTGCAAGCCAAAAGCCACGTTTGCAGCAATATTCATATGAGGAAATAACGCCACATCCTGAAACACCATCCCTACGTTGCGAGTTTCAGCTGGCAGGCAAAAATCGTCTTTAGCCAGAGTTTTACCTGCCAAGCTGATACTGCCAGACTGCAACGGCACAAAACCAGCAATAGCGCGCAATAACGTGGATTTACCACAACCACTGGGGCCCAATAAACAGCCTATTTCGCCTATTCCCACTGCCAAGCTTACATCATGCACGATTGCATGCTGCCCATAAGCAATGTTTACCTTATCCACCAGCAAATGCTGGTCCGAGTTATCAAAAGACAGAGTTGACATAGTCATTTATCATTTCTCATATTAGTGAGGCCTGCGGCGAGATATAGAAGCGTGTAACATCAAAACAGGTATGAGCCCTACCAACACGATCATGATAGAAGCAGGCGCGGCATCTACAAGCCTCTCATCTGAAGCTAATTCATAAGCCCTCACGGCCATGGTATTAAAGTTAAAGGGCCTCAATATTAATGTTGCCGGTAGCTCTTTAAGCACATCCACAAAAACGATCAAGACCGCAGTGAGTATAGAACCACGCATTAAAGGCACATGAATTTGACGCAAGATAGCCCAGGGACTGTGACCCATTGAGCGACCCGCGTGATCTAAGCTCGGTTTAATTTGGTCTAAACCTGCTTGCACACTGCCAAGAGCAACAGCCAAAAAACGCACAGTGTAAGCAAACAATAACGCCACCAAACTGCCAGACAAAAGCAGCCCAGGATTATCCCAACCCAAACCTTCAAACATGGCGATGATACTATGATCCATCCACGCCAAAGGAATCAATACACCAATCGCAATAATAGTGCCAGGTAAGGCATAACCAAACCCTGATATAGCAATCACAGTGCTAATGGGCTTAATGGGTTTATTTCTTTTTGCATAAGACAAAATGATAGCTAATATTACCGCAATAAGTGCAGCCATAAAGGCCAAACTAAATGAGTTCCAGGCAAGCTCTACAAAGTCCCAACCCAAAGGCTGCGCTTCAAATATAGCCCAATATAATAACTGTGCGGCTGGAATCATAAAACCAAAAAGCAGTGGCGCAAGGCATAAGGCAAAAGCTATGAGTGCCTTACTTCCATCTAGAGGAATTAAATCAGCGCGAGCTTTAGACTCTACTGCAGAGTGGTAGCGAGCACGACGGCGCGAATAGCGCTCTAGCAACACCAATAACATTACAAATGCCAATAAGCCCACAGCAAGTTGAGCGGCAGCAGCCGTATCACCGTATCCGTAGAAAGTTCTAAAGATGCCTGTGGTAAAAGTGCTCACACCAAAATATTGCACCGTGCCATAGTCGGCTAAGGTTTCCATCAGCGCCAAGGATAAGCCTGCAATAATAGCTGGTCTTGCCATGGGTAACGCCAAACTCCATAAAGCACGCCACCTTGAATAACCTAAGCTGCAGCCTACTTCGATACTATTAACAGACTGCTCCAAAAAAGCAGATCTAGCTAAAAGATAAACATATGGATACAACACGAGTGACATCATCACGATAGCGCCGCCCATGGATCTAATTTCAAAAAACCAATAATCGCCGTAACCTAAACCAGTTAACTCTCTTATAGACGTTTGCACTGGCCCTGCATAGTCGAGTATGCCGGTGTAGGTATACGCAATAATATAAGCAGGCATGGCAAGGGGTAATAATAACGCCCAACTAAACCATCTTCGACCTGGAAAGCTGCACATACTGGTGAGCCATGCTGTGGGCACGCCCAATAAAAGCACGCCTGTACCTACCCCAAACAACAACAGCAAAGAATTAACTAGGTATTCACTTAACACCGTATCAAACAAGTGCTGCCAAAGTGCGCCATCAGCAAGCATGGCATAGCTGCCAATCACAATCACTGGAAGCAATATAAAAACTGCAATCACAACAGCAAAAGCACTTAACCCATGGCGTTTAAACATTAACCTTTATTACCTATTTCCAACCAGCGCGATCCATTAATTTAATCGCTTTTCGATTATTGAGACCTAAAATTTCTAAATCAATCGGGTCCATCTTGTAATCACCAAAGCCTTTAAGTGCTTGTGAAACCTCTACACCGTCAACCACAGGATATTCATTATTGATCTTGGCATACCATGCTTGTGCGGGCGCAGAAGCCAAGTATTCTAACAGAGCTTGGGCTTCATTGTAGTGTTTACCATATTTAGTAAAGGCTGCACCACTTACATTGACGTGGGCGCCGCGATTTGCTGCACCTTCGCCCTTTTGATTAGGCCAAAATACTGCTAGTTTGTTAGCCACTGCTTGATCTTCAGGCTTGCTACTATTGATCAAGCGCGCAAGGTAATACGTGTTTGCAATGGTCACATCGCACACCCCTGCTGCCACAGCCTTTAACTGATCTGTATCCCCTCCAGAGGGTGATTTGGCTAAATTATTAACCATACCTTCTATCCAGCTTTGCGTGGTTTCATCGCCTAATGCATGGATAGCGGCCGCTACTAGAGACTGGTTGTACACATTTTGAGAAGACCTAAGGCAAATGCGACCTTGCCATTGCGCCTGAGCCAATGCCTCGTAGGTAGTTAATTGGCCTACATCAACGCGGTCTTTGGCATAAATAATAGGCCTTGCTCTTAGGGTGAGCCCATACCAATAATGTTCAGAATCTCTTAGCGCTTGGGGTATAGACGCCTCTAATGCAGGCACAGCTACAGCCTTTAATACACCTGCCTCTTTAGCACGATGTAAGCGACCGACATCTGATGTGATAAAAATATCTGCTTCAGTTGCACTGCCTTCTACTTGCAAACGCTTTAATAATGCATCAGCTTTGCCTGTAACAAGGTTAACTTCAATGCCTGTAGAGGCACTAAATTCATCCAATAAGGGCTTAATCAACGCTTCCTTGCGGGCAGAATAAACGTTAACAACGTCAGCTGCTTGGGCGACGTTTGCACACAAAAACCCTGCAGTAAAAGTGGAAAATATAAGCTTATTAATAAGATTCATGGGATCTCCTGTCATGTCTCGTTTCAATGTTAATTACGTCATATAAATAGACTGCCACTTGCCTTTAAATAGCTGGCAGACCATTCAATACCAAAAATTATACCCAGCAGTTAACGCAAATGCAAATCATTCTTATTAAGATTTACAATAAAGCTTTAGTTTGCATTGATTAAGGAAAAATAGTTTTATTTACACACTTTGCTAGTAATGCAGCTACACATAGAATTGATCAACTGGTAGAATGCGCGGCTACAACGTCCCAGTAGCTCAGCTGGATAGAGCAGCCGCCTCCTAAGCGGCAGGTCGGAGGTTCGACTCCTCTCTGGGACGCCATTTCCCCTTATTTTCCGGTTTCATCCAGTATCACCACGCTATAAATCCGCTTGAAAATGCCATATATCGGGTTATTCTCTTCCCATGCGGTATTTTACGGTATCGTCAAAGCCTAAAGTTTTAGGTACACAGGTTGGTACACAGATTCATGGAAGCCGTTTCGTGTACCAAAAAATATCCCACTTGATAAAAATCTGTGTACCTAAAACCGCTATTTAAGGCCTATTTAATCAGTGGAGAATGGACATGCCAGTATTAGCGAAACCCTTAACAGACAACCAGTGTAGGCATGCCAAGCCCAAAGGTAAACAGTACACCTTGTCACATGGTGCTGGAATGGGCCTAAGAGTGATGCCTAATGGAAAAAAGGAGTGGCTTTTTAGGTACACAAAACCATACACCACCAGCCGAACGGCTATCCAACTAGGCACCTACCCTGCCACCAGCATCAAGCAAGCCCAACAAAAGCGCGATACCTACCTCACTCTCCTAGCCGATAATAAAGACCCACAGGAGTGGCGCTTGAGCACAGAGGTGGAAGCCGAAAAAAGCAAACACAATACGTTAAAGGTGGTTGCTCAACTGTGGATAGAAGATAAAAAGCGCAAAGCAAAGGCAAACCCACAAACCACTAAAGACATTTGGAACTCACTAGAGAATCATATTTTTCCCAAATTAGGCAATCGCCCTATTAATGAGCTAAAGCCTAAGCTGGTGGCAGACACCATCAAGCCACTAGAAACCAAAGGCTCACTAGAGCTAGTAAAACGACTATGCCAACGCATTAATGAAATTATGGCCTATGCGCTTAATGAGGAGCTGATTACAGACAATCCCCTTGCCCACATTAAAGGCAAGTTTAAAGCGCCAAGCACCACGCACAACCCATCATTGCAGCCTAAAGAGCTTCCCGTATTAATGGCCGCTATTGAAAGCGACACAATGGCCATACCAACGCGCTTATTAATTGAGTGGCAATTGCACACTATGGTGAGGCCAAACGAAGCAGCAGGCACTAGATGGGCCGAGATAGACCAAGACGCTATGGTGTGGACCATACCCAAAGGGCGTATGAAAAAAGTAGGCACCAACAACCAGTGGGAAGAGCGCAAAGATCACGTTATACCACTCACTTGCCAAACCTTGATTATACTTAGCCAAATGAAGCCGTTTAGTGGACACCTTGAGTATGTATTTCCTAACCAACGTGACCGAGATGCAAAGGCTGGCCCTGACTCGGCAAACAATGCGCTAAAGCGAGCAGGCTTAAAGGGAAAACAAACGGCCCACGGCATGCGCACAATGGCGAGCAGCACACTAAACGAAGAGCAGTTTAACCCAGACGTGATTGAAGCCGCGTTGTATCACCTAGACCCTAACGAGCAGCGGCGCACGTATAACCGCACTGACTATTTTAACCAAAGGCGTGTGATGATGGAATGGTGGAGTAACCGCATAGAAGAGGCCACCAGAGGTGACATGACAAAAAGCACACGAGGTTTATGGGCCGTTAATTAACTAGTTTTACTGTGTCTAGCTTAGCTAGCTAAAAGGTGGCAAACCTACCCACTCTGGCACGATAATTTTATATGTAGGTCGCAGAGGTGCGAGATGGCAAGAACAGTATCCAACCGCAGAGTAGGTCCAAAAAATAAAGAAAACCCCACTGGGAAGCATAAGAGCTTAGTTCAGAAAGTCACCTATTCTTATTCATCCCACACACCTTTTGACAAAGATGAATGGGATAGGAAAAATAAAAAGTTTGCGAGTGTGGATTCTTGGGCAATTAAACCACTACTTGAGCGATATAGGCGCCTTGCTATAACTTACTTAGAAAACAGCCCGTACGATCACACAAAATGCGAAAACTGGCAGTGGGGCCTTAAGAGTTCCAAAGAATCCAAAGCAGCCGCTGAATTGGATGGAGGGTTTGAAGCAGCTTTTCAGATGCTTTTTGGTATCTTTCTTATTAATAAAGAGCTAGCTGGTGGGGATACGGAAAAGGCAGTTATACACTCACTACGCCTAATTGAAAGTGCAAGGGTTATTTTAGCTGCTGAATTAGAGCCTCTTTATCACGCTGGCAAGATCAAAACCGATGCAGCAAATTATGACAAAATCCAAGCATTTAACGAATACAAAGAAAAGGCTAGACCAATATTTCAAAGCCACCTCGACAAGGGCCGAAGTAGAGCCAGTTCAGCAAAATTGACGTCCACATATTTAGAGCTAGAACACAACATTATTAAAGCACCCAACACGATTCGCGGTTGGTTCAAATCACCTAAAATCAAAAAAAACCTTTAACCTAAAAAACTGATGGGACTATCGTGTCATCAGCCTGAGGCCACTCATCATAGTCACCTCAAGCCGTCAAAAGACGTGCTGAAGCTTAGTTACAACTTAGAGGATGACATGATGATTGTATTTGATAGCCCATATCAAACCCGCCAGCAAATCGAAAAACTATTTCAGATTTCACGCCCCACCATATATCGTTGGATCAAAGAAGGTAAATTTCCAGTCCAAATTCGCATAGGCCCCAATATGGTGAGGTGGAAAACCTCACACCTTGAAACATGGATGGCGGATAAAGAATCTACCAATCTTAG
>ENA-ORXF01002020-ORXF01002020.1-marine-metagenome-genome-assembly--contig:-NODE-2020-length-12464-cov-13.079196_pt1 | contig 12464 bp, 11 predicted proteins | sample MGYA00237864_ERZ511476 | MGnify/ENA primary metagenome ERZ511476 (study PRJEB26306, sample SAMN06343908) | marine metagenome | isolation source: coastal waters | place: Atlantic Ocean: West Antarctic... | reverse complement strand
ATTAACCCTTGAAAACCCTTATTAATTATCTCTTTTAAAGCCTCAAAATAAACCATCGTTTTACCAGACCCTGTAGTGCCTTGTAAAACATGAACTCTAAATTTTTGATTTAATACATTCATTTTTTTTAATGAATCTTTTTGCTCTTTAGAAAGTTTTATTTCATTTTCTTTGATATCAATTTTGAATGGCTCATAAGCTTCTATTGGTAACTTTTCTATGGCACCACTACTTAATAATAATAACTTTAATGCCATACCTTTAGGGGTCATATTGTATTCAGAAAACCAATTTAAGAATTTAATTGTATTTTTCTTTAGTGATGGAACATCCAATTTTCTTAAAACTTTTTTAATTGCAAAATTTTTATTTGTTTTTTTTTCAAAGTCATCCCATACAACTCCAGTCAGTTCAGATTTTCCAAATGGTACAACAACATAATCACCTACTTTAAGTTTTAAATCAGAATTATAGGTAAATGGATGATTAAAAATATTTGGAATAAGAATCGGAACTTTCATAATTTCATATTATGGAAAAATTACATATGTGTATTGTTATTTTTTAAAGTTATGCAACTAATGGTTCGATTAGGGTGGGGGATTTACGGTCCTGCACTTTTCCATTTATTATTCGCATTAGTATTAAAGTGGCAAAAAGAATGAAGGGTATTGCTTTCCACCCAAGTAATAAACCTATACCTGCCATCAACTTAGCATCGCCTAAGCCCATGCCATCAGTTTTTTAATTATTATATAAATATAAATAATAATCCAAATAAAAAGATAACCGATCATTTCGCCAATAATTGATTGATTAATATCATAAATAAAACTTGCGTTAATATTAGGTAAAAAATTTTTAGATATTGCTAGAAACATTAGAGTAAAACTTGAGCTATCTGGAATGATAAAATGCTCTGAATCAATAAAAAATATAGTTATGTATAATAGAAATAATAAGCTCAAAAGACAATTGAAGTATAATTCCTATAATTTAAAAAATTAATATAAAACCAGCCTCACAAATACCCTCTACTATAAAATATTTTAATGAAATATTTTTATAACACTTTCTGCATTTGCCCCTTAATAATAAATAAAAATAATCCCATATTAACTTCTTCTAACTGTTATACTAATCATTCAATTATTCATTTAACAAGGGAACGAGGCTTGATACTAAACGTCGATGTCCCTGAGGACCCACATGACAATAATCAATATAACAATCTGTACAATGATCATAGAATCCAGTCATGTCGACAAATCTGATATTTTTATTAGCTGCGGCCTCAATTATTAAAGGATATACTGCCTGGTACTGCGCTGCAAGGTTTCTTGAACTTGTTAAATCAAGATAACTAACATCAGGATTTCCATAATATGCTACAGGCTGCAGAACAGCTGTAAATTTTCCCCCTCGATTTTGTACGATCTCAGATGCAAGCTCCCATGTGTCAACGAGTGTATCAGCCACTTCTCTAGCGCGAATTTCATCAGATGCACAATCATACAAAGAATTACCAGACACAGGATCTGAATTATCTTGAGACAAATTTTGGACTATTTTAGTCAAAAGGTTCTGAAGCTGATTAAAAGTTCTTCCGAAACTAAATTGTTCATAATTTTTTAAATTATTTTGTATCTGGGCTTCACGTCCTGTTCCAAGTCCATCAATTTCGCGTCTACACCTGTTAGAAACTTCATTAACACCATCATAAAAAATAACATTAATATCAGACATGTTGTGAATTGCATTGTTCAGCAAATAATTATTAAGGTACGCTAATGATTGTCTTGCAATGTATCCTGACTCACCAAAGTTAATTACATAACTACTTGTTTCTTTAGAAAATAAGGATGGATATGTGTGCTCGTCGTTGACACCTGTTCCCCAAGTTGTAGACCCACCAAAAAACCAATACTTAGGAACATCATCATTCACATTAGTTATATTTGATGTTTTTCTTAAACCATTATTTATGTTTATAGTGCTCCCACTATAGTCGTTACGGCGCCAAACAATATAATCATGATATGAAGTGGGTAACTCTGCGAATTCGAGAAAGTGTTGCTCAGCCCAATCATAACTTGCGTAAAGTTCTAACGACGATCGTACGTCTGAGCTAGTAAGATTAACAGTTTCAGTTTTTGCCATTTTATATAACGAGTAGACAACTGGAGGGGCTATTAAAACCATTCCTAGTAGAGAAAAAGTTAAAGCAATATTAATAAAAATGATTTTAATCCAATTCATAATGTTCCTCATAATTTTTTTTAAGCTCCATGTTTTGCTCTTCTTTTTTAAGTAAATAGCTCCCAATTGCAAGGACATCTAATTCAGTACCCATAAAACATTTAAAAGCATCTGTCGGTGTACAAATAATTGGTTCTCCACGAACATTAAAAGAAGTATTTACAACAATTGGACAGCCTGTCTTTTCTTTGAATTTTGAAATCATTGCATGGTAACGAGGATTTGTATCAACATGGACTGTTTGAATACGTGCCGAGTAATCAACGTGTGTAATTGCTGGAACCAATGAACGTGGTATGTTAAGTTTATCAATTCCAAACAATGCTTCTTCTTCATCTGTCATTTCGTGTCGCTTATCTTTTTGAATATCTGCCACTAAAAGCATGTAAGGACTATCTATATTAAGCTCAAACCATTTGCCCACATCTTCACTTAGTATACTAGGAGCAAATGGACGAAAACTTTCACGGTACTTAACTTTAAGATTAAGTTGCTTCTGCATTTTAGGAGATCGTGGATCAGCAATGATGCTTCGTCCACCTAGTGCCCTTGGTCCAAACTCCATTCGCCCTTGCATCCAACCCACAGCTTTTTCATCTGCTAATGATATTGCAACTTGGTCAATTAAATCACTTTCTGAGAGTTTCTTATAAACAGCACCATTAGTTTTAAGTTCAGCCTCAATTTCAGCATCACTAAACGCTGGTCCAAGATATGAGCCTTTCATCGCATCACCTAATGAAGGTATTTTTCGTTCACTCTGATTTTGTAAATACCAAACAGAAAGCGCCGAACCTAATGCACCACCTGCATCACCAGCTGCAGGCTGGATCCAGATGTTGTCAAAGATCTTTTCACGTAAGAGAATACCATTTGCAACACAGTTGAGAGCAACACCACCAGCTAAACATAAATTTCTTTCACCTGTTTCTTTAGCTATACCTTTTGCAAGTTGAATAATGATATCTTCTGTAACTTTTTGAACTGATGCAGCCAAATTCATTTCACGCTGTGTTAGCTCTGTCTCAGGTGTGCGCGGTGGTCCACCAAACAATGTGTCAAACTTTTTATTTGTCATCTTTAAGCCTGTTGCATAATCAAAGTAACTCATGTCTAGCTGGAAGCTGCCATCATTTGCAATTGTGATCAAATTTTTTCGTATTAAGTCTGCGTAACAAGGTTCACCATAGGGTGCTAAACCCATGACTTTATATTCACCAGAATTAACTTTAAAACCCGTGTAATAAGTGAACGCTGAGTAAAGCAGTCCTAACGAATGAGGAAAATGGATTTCCTTTAAAACTTTTAAATCACTTCCTTTACCTATTGCTAATGATGTTGTTGTCCACTCACCTACACCATCAAGAGTTAAAACAGCCGCACTTTCAAAAGGTGAAGGATAAAATGCACTTGCAGCATGTGATAAATGGTGCTCTGAAAATAATAGTTTTTCATGCCAATTAATACCTTTACCAAGTGTGGACTTAAGTTCTTTGATAATTGCTGATTTTTGGAAAAGCTTATCTTTAATCCATGCGGGCATCGCTTTTGCAAAACTTAAAAATCCTTTTGGTGCAAACGCTAGATATGTCTCTAATAATCGCTCAAATTTAACAAAAGGCTTTTCATAAAAAACAATACTATTAAGAAACTCTGGTTTTATTTTTGCTTCTTTTAAGCAGTACTTTATTGCGTGATGTGGGAAGCTTGCTTCATGCTTTTTACGTGTGAAGCGTTCTTCTTGAGCTGCTGCAATAATCTCACCATCCTTCAGCAAGCATGCTGCACTATCATGGTAGAATGCTGAAATACCTAAAATATACATTGGTTCATAACTAAAATAAAGTGTAGATAAATGGTGCTACAACTGAACCTTGTGCAAGAATTAATAATCCACCCAATATCAATATCACAAAAATAATAGGTGCGAGCCAAAGTTTTTTTCGTACTCTAAGAAATGTCCATAGTTCTATTAAAAATTCCATTTTTCTAATTTACTAAAATTGTTGCCTAAAATTATTTTGATTCATCAATTGTTCTCGATGTTTCCAGTGGCTTTTTCTTTTTACGAATTTCAGTCTAAGTTCATCTCGTCCAAATAATCGCATTACTAGACTATATGGAGTGAAAAGTGCAAAGAAGATAATTCCTAAAATAATTGGATTGATTATCATACCTAATAATTGGCCTAATCGCATCCACAGTTTATTCAAAGAAAGCAAGGCATCTGAGTTAACAAGTGTTATCAATAAGAAGGTCATTGCCAAAAAGAAAAAAATATAAGCTATTATAGTGCCATCACTTAAAAAAAAGTAACTTGCTACAATAAAAAACAAAAAAGTGAAAAAAAATCCAAATTTTTTGTTAGAGGGAAGTTCTATTTCAGAATGTTTCATTAGATTAATTATTAATCTTAAAATACCACAATTAATCAAAAATTATAATGAAAAAACGTATCAACTCAAAAAAATATTAGCAGCTTACTAGCTGTTAATATATAGACTTATATAACAATGATAAATTAAAAACTTATTTTTATGTCATTAAAAATTTTTATTCACAATTTATTTGAACCAATTTATTTCTTTCTTTCAAAATATTACTCTAAGCTAACTTATATTCGTCATTATGATGATTTTAAAAAAAAAATTATAAATAAAGATATCTATATTATTGGAGCCGGACCATCATTAAACAATTTTAGAATAAATAAGGTAAAAAATAGTACTTTCATTCTCATAAATGGATCCTACGAAATACATAATAAAATTAAAAAAAATAATACTATATTTTTTACTACAACAGACGTTAAAAGAATTCATGATTTTATCCACAAATTACCAAAAAAAATAAAATGTATAGTTAGCACATCAAAATATAGGGGGGTTATTGATCTTATTATTTCAAAAAATAAAATATTATATTTTCACCCAAAAGCATCTGTGGTGTTAAAAACGTTTAATTTTATGTCAGTTCTTCAGGGAAAATTCCCTATCTTTTGTCCAAAAGTTTTAGCTTTACCAATTAAAAACTTAGAAAATTTATTGTCAAAAAATACTATCACCAATCCAGGTAGCACTAGTATGCTCACTATATTGATTATAATAATGAAAATGAGTCCAAAAAGCATTAATCTTGTTGGTTTTGACATGGGCAAGATTAAAAATAAACACTATGCAAATTTAAAATTTTATCAGAATAATAAGACTGGTTTCAATAAGAAAGATTTAAAGAACACTAAAATTATACTAAAAGAAATTTTAATTAATCTAAATAAAAAAAATATAAAGTTTAAAAATTATTCATCATTCAATATAGATAAAAAATAATTTGACTTAAAAATTATTTTTTTTTATTTCTTCAATCAATTGGAGTAGGCCTTGGCCAAGATCAATATGCTTCTCTGGCGAATAAGTTTTTCCTAGATTAGACTCATAAGAGTATGGTGTGCGGATATAATGATCTGGATGATCAATTTGTTTAAACTCGATTTCATCATCCTTATAGTTTAAAATTTCAGCTAACATTTTTAATAAATCATAAACTTTAAGCGTATTTTTTCCTACTAAATTAATTTTTTCATTTGAAAATTTTCCATTAATAGCTTCAACAGAGGCATGGGCAGCATCTTCAACATGGATGTAATCACGCATTGTTTCTTTATTTCCGTGATAAATAACTTTTTTGTTCTTTAAACTTTCTATAATAATTTTTTTTAATCCATTGTTGTTCTGGGATCTTGGACCATATAATGATCCATATCTAAAAATTACAAAGTTTAAATTGTATTTTTTATAATATTCATGAATATAATTTTCTACTGCTAACTTGCTACACTTATAAAAACCACCAGATTTACTATAAACATAAACTGTACTAGCAAAAATGTGTCTTTTAACTTTATTAATTCTACATGCTTCTAAAATATTAATTGCACCTTTTATGTTTACATCTACAGTTTCTATTGCTTTATCTGAGGCTTCATTTAAATCAGCAATAGCTGAAAAATTATAAACAATTTCAGATTTTTCTGTAGCTTTTAGGACTTCATCAAAATTTGTAATATTTCCGGTTATTTCTTTTTGGGTTTTCTGAAGAAAGGGAGACTTTTTATTATCAAAAATTATTACACTATGACCTTTTTCGGTTAGCTTGTCAGCAACATGAGAACCAAGAAAACCACTTCCTCCAAAGACTACTATTTTCATATTTTAACTGGTGTACCCTTTGTAGGCAAAATAGTCTATCAAAAAAAAGTTATTTTTTTTTGATAATATGTTGTTTAGAATTGATTCTTTGTTTGAAAGAGACTTTTTTAATTGCTTACCTTTTTCAAAACCAATAACAAGAATGATTAAAACTTTTGTCTTCTGAATCTCATTAATTGTTACACTAATTCTGTGTGGATATTTATTTTTTACTTTACAAAAAAAAATTTTTTTTAATCTTCTTTTTCTATTAAATATTGATGCCAAATGACCATCCTTGCCAAGAGATAAAATTCCTATATCAGTTTTTTTTATTTTCTTACAATAATTATTTAATTCATCTAAAATATTTTTTGGATGAGAGTTGATTTTAAAAAATTCATATTTAGTTCTAATTAAATTTATTAAAAAATTATTATGAATATTATAACTATTAGTCTGTTTACTATTGACGAACAATCTTTCATCTGAAACGAAAAAAATAAATTTTTTTTTGTAGAATTTAAAATTTTTACCCCAATAAGTATATAACTTTTTTATAGTACTCCCACCAGTTAAAAGAACGTTTATATTATTTTTTGTATTTTTCGAAATTATAGAATTAAATAATATTATAAAAATTTTTTTCCAATTTTGGTTTTTCTTAACAACTAAAAACTTGTACTTTTGCATAAATTTTGGGTTCGTAATAATATTCGTGAAGTAATTCATGACCTAAAAAACTTATTATTAATAAATTTTTTTTAACAAATAGGACAGTATTATTTTTTTATCTATTTATAAAATATTTTTTTTTAACCACCATTTTATAACAGGTATCTGCCATTCAAAATCAATATCTCCAACACAATTATCTTGAATCATATATCTAGATTTCTTTCCAATCCACCTAAATGGAAATGGATTCTTTTTTAAATTTTTTAATATTTTTGCAGTAGATATTGTAAATGAACCTGTACAAAAAAAAGTATCAATACTTTTATCTCTGTCACAGGATAAATCTGTGTAATTTTTTATTATGTTATTTGGAATATAAGTTTCTAAAAATTTTCCACTGATTTTTTTTGCTCTGACTGGTGAAAACATATTAAATTTAGATATGGTTGTAACAGAGTCTGGTTTAAACTTTTTCATAATTTGAAACCCCTTATCTAATTCTTTGGAAGAGATGCAGATCGAATTGCAAAGTAAAATAATAAAGTTTTTAACTTTTTTATTCTCATTATAGCAATAATTAACAGCGTGTTGTATAGCATCTTCTAATAAAGCATTATCAGTGCATAATCTCTTAGGTCTTTCAATAATTCCACAATTTTTTTTTTTACAAAAATTTATAATTTTACTGCTATCCGTTGACACATAAGTTTTATCTATGAATTTGCTATTTAGCGCTGCTTCCAGTGGGTAACTGAATGCTGGCTTTCCAAAGAAATTTAGTACATTCTTATTTTTTACACTTTTACTGTTCTTTCTTCCAAATAATATAGCAATATTCATGCAAAATTACATTTTATTTTATGATATTTTTTATTTAAAGGAAATTTAATAATTTTCTTTTTGTGCGAAGATGCAAATACTGCAGATATTATTTCTGAGACAACTAAGTTTCTTTGAAAATTAGATTTATCAAATTTTTTTGAAAATATTTTTTTAATAGACACAGCTGTCATGTTTACAACGTCAAATTTATGAATGAGTTTTAATTTATATTTTTTTGGCTTAAATAGATAATAATATAAAGGTTTTGTCCTAAACGTTTGAGGCCTTTCTTCAACCAAAAGTTGATTATTGATTTCATCCAAGACTAATTCAAAGTTTTTTGATTTGAATATTATTTTGTATGGTAACCCAGTATCTTCACTTAAATCAAAAAAAACTTTTGTATCATTTTTATAGTTTATTACTCCATAAGCACCTGGATCCTTAAAATTTTTTCCTCTTGGATTTGGGGTATTAGATTTATCTAAATTTGCATAAATTGATTCTGGTTTTTTACCAATAAAAAATTGTGCAAGATCAAAAAAAGTTGAGCCCATATTGCCTATACCTGCAGCAGGAGAATTTATAAAAATATGCGATATCTTCTCTTCTTTTTTTTTAAAAAAATCTTTAATAAGTAAAAAATTTTTTGAATAAGATCGATGTGTATTTACTAGAAATCTTTTATTTGTTTTATCAATTGTTTTCTTTAAAATTAAACTCTTTTCGTAAGAAATTGCCAGGGGTTTTTCAGTAATAATTTTTTTAATATTGCTTTTTTTTAATAGATCTTTTGTAATTTCAAATCTATTTTTAGTATTAGCTGCAACACAAACTAGGTCAGCTGATAATTTCTTATAATTCTTTAAATCTTTAAAAACTGGAACTTTATCTACAAATTTTTCATTGATCTTAGAGTCGTATATTTGCAGAACTTTAATATTGCATTGTTTCAAAGCTAAATGATACCTTTTACCCATACCACCGTAGCCAATGATTATTGCAGTTTTCATGTGTTATATTTTTTTAAATATTTCTAAGAACAATTCTTTAGCTTTTTTATCTTTTGTCAAAAATTTATAATTTGAGGTTTTATTTTTTTGATTACTTTTTTCACACAAAATTGTTAAGAAATATATTTTTTTATTTGAGGCTAAATATTTTTTTTTGTATGGCAATTTATCAAAATAAAAAGTTGCATTATTTATTTCATTTTCCAATAGAGACTTATTTAAAAAAATTAAATAATTCTTTAAGTTTACAGTGTAATTATTTACCAAGTTTTCTTTTTTAATATTTGATGGAAATCTTTTAGTAAGGTTTAAATTTGACTTAAAATCTTTACCAAAATGTACTCTGGGCGAGTCTATAAATGTATATTTTTTTGAAACTCTCAACATTTCATTTATTATATTCTTATAGCTTTTGTTATGATTTAAAGTTCCTGTTGAAAAAACTAAATCATAAATAGAATTTTTTTCCTTTAACTTCATATTTTTCGATATATCAAATTTTATATTTTTATTTCTTGGAAATCTTTTTCTTGCGCTCAAAATCATCTGTTTCTCTATGTCTAAGCCATGATATTTAATTTTTTTGTTAAATAGCTTTATAAAAATCTCATAAAATCCACCCGTAGCACACCCTATGTCTAAAATAGTTGAGATTGTTTTTTTTTTAATTTTTTTTAATAAATTTATTTCGGATGGATAAAGATCCTTAACTCGACATCTATTTTGTAAATAAAAATCAACACTGTTTTGTTTTCCCCATTGAGACATGAAATTACCTATTTTCTATAAATTGTTTAGTGTTCATTATTTTTTTCATATTTTTGACAAAATGTTTCATTGTTTTAACATGTCCTAATGTACACCTAATATACCTATCATCACCATCAATAGTCATGGGTCTAATAATATATTTTTTTTCGTACAATTTTTTAATCATAATATCGACTTGTTTTTTCGTGTCTAATTTAAAAAGAACTGTATTAGAAAATTTTCCAATCATTTTGACACTGATCTGTCTTAAAAATTTTTCAAAATATAATCTTGATTTTGATATTTGATCTACATGATGTCTCATAATATTTATATTCTTTAAAAAAAATTCTATTATTCTTGTGTTAACTCCATTTACTTCATAAATAGGCTTTATAGATTGTAATAAACTAATTAGGTTTTTGTTTGCAACTGTATAACCTATCCTGGCTCCTGCTAATCCAAATGCTTTTGAAAATGTTCTTACAACTATCAAATTATTGTAATCTCTTATTAATGGAACTGTGTTGACTTGATTAAAGTGCGCATAAGCCTCATCTATTACAACGATAGATTTTATTTTTTTTGCAAGCTTTAGTATCATCTTCACTTCACTAATTTTTAACATGGCCTCTAGTGGTTGATTTGGATTTGCCAAAGCAATTATTTTAGGTCTATCTTTAATAATTTTTTTTTTCAATTCAGTAAAATAATTAAAATCTTTAGAAATTTTTAGTTTAAAAGGCAGATATTTTGCTTTAAACATTTGACAGTAAACTGGATACATTGCGAAACTTGGTTCTAAAGCTAAAACTTTATCTCCTTTGTCAGCAAAGACATTAAAAATTCTTAGTAAACCACCATCTGCACCATCAGATATAAATATGTTTTCTGGTTTTACCTTCAGCCATGTAGAAAGTTTCAAATAAATATTTTTAGGATCAGGATAAGTTCTTAAATCAAACGAAGAAATTGAACTAAATAATGATTTTAAATGTTTGCTTTGGAATTCTTCTACTCTTTCATTTCGTTCCATTGTATAAAATTTTTCTCTATTAGATATCCAGTGTGGTAATCTTGGTACATAGTTAATATTTTTTTTTAAATGTATCATTAAATAAATTTTTTATTTTAGTTATTTGAATATATAGCTTAGAGTTTAATAATAAGCAAAATATTTTAAAACATTGATAATATAAGTAAGTATCAATTCATTTTAAGTATCTTTATAAACTCTTTTTTATCAATCATAAATCAAGAGACTGTCTAAAAAAATTATTTAAAATAATTAAGATGAATCAAAAATCTTTTTTAAGGATTTGTTAAAATTACATTCAATTTTTCAATTAAGGAATTTTTTTATTTTCGATTTAAACCAAAAAATGACTAAGAATTAAGTAATTTAGAATAATTGATTATTATTATTGATGGTAAAGGATAATTTAAAAACCTTATAGGATAATGTGGGATTAAGAGTGTATTGCTCTTTTATCTACTGATAACGCTGCTTCTTTTACTGCTTCAGAAAATGTTGGGTGCGCATGACATGTTCTTGCGATATCTTCAGCACTAGCACCAAACTCCATTGCAACTCCAATTTCTCCAATTAATTCACCTGCATGAGGTCCAATAATATGTGCTCCTAGAACTCTATCTGTTTTTTCATCAGCTAAAATTTTAACAAAACCTTCTGCCTCATCAATTGCTTTGGCTCTTGAATTTGCCATAAATGAAAATTTACCAATTTTATATTTAGTATTTGCTTCTTTTAATTGCTCTTCTGTTTTCCCAATTGAAGCAACCTCTGGTGTTGTGTAAACAACTCCAGGGATAATATCATAATTGACATGTCCTGATTGCCCTGCAATATTTTCTGCGACTGCAATACCTTCGTCTTCAGCTTTGTGAGCTAGCATCGGTCCATCAATTACATCTCCAATAGCATATACATTCTTAATATTTGTTTGAAATGCTTTGTCAGTTTTAATTCTTTTCTTTTCATCTAATTCAACACCAATTTCTTTTAAATTTAAATTAGTTGTATTGGGTTTTCTACCAACAGATATAAGAACCACATCGCAATCAAAATCTACTTTTTTTCCATCTTTGTCAGACGTTGAAACTATAGCACCATTAGTATTTTTTTTAATTCCTTCTACTTTGGTTTGCATGTGAAAATTAATGCCCTGTTTTTTTAATATTTTCATAAACTCTGTAGACACTTCTCTGTCCATACCAGGAGTAATATGCTCTAAAAATTCAACTACATGAACTTCAGCACCTAATCTAGACCAAACAGACCCCATCTCTAGCCCTATATAACCACCACCAACTACAACCATTTTTTTTGGCACATTCTCTAAAGTTAATGCTCCCGTTGAAGATACAATTATTTTTTCATCAAATTCAATACCTGGTAATGCTACAGGAACAGACCCTGTACTAATTATTGTTTTTTCTGATTCAATTATGATTTCTTTTTTTTGATCATCTAATATTGATATTTTATTTGCTGATTTGAAACTTCCAGTACCCTTAAAATAAGTGACTTTGTTTTTTTTAAATAAAAACTCTACACCTTTCGTTAAAATTGTTACTGCTTTATCCTTATTTTGCATCATTTTTTGAAGATTAAGCTTTACTTCACCAACTTCTATCCCAAGTTTAGAAAAATTTTTTGCCTTATGATAATTTTCAGAAATATTTAATAAATTTTTAGAAGGTATGCACCCAACATTTAAACAAGTTCCACCTA
>ENA-ORXF01002019-ORXF01002019.1-marine-metagenome-genome-assembly--contig:-NODE-2019-length-12467-cov-4.146408_pt1 | contig 12467 bp, 6 predicted proteins | sample MGYA00237864_ERZ511476 | MGnify/ENA primary metagenome ERZ511476 (study PRJEB26306, sample SAMN06343908) | marine metagenome | isolation source: coastal waters | place: Atlantic Ocean: West Antarctic... | reverse complement strand
CCGATTCATTTTTACCACGAGCAACAATAGAGGCCAGTCCGGGGGTGCCGGCACCGGCATTTTCCCCCAATCAATTTGCAACAGTTGAGCTAAACAATGCTGGATTTCCAGGAGAGCTATCTGATGTACGAAACTGTTCATTATTTGAACCTCGCACGATTCAAACCTTTTTTGCTGCGGCAGGAGAAATTTCTGGTGTTAGAGACTTTTTAGTTTCAGCATTGTTCGATCATGATGAGGTCCGTGAAGCACAGCTATTAGATACAACATTTTTTGTTAATCAAGAGCTTAGCCGGTTAACTAGTTGCCAGGATCCCTTTAAGGCATCGATGCTAGAGTATCGCGATTATATCTCAGATATGTCAGGGCTTAATGAAGTTACTTTAACTGAAGCTGACGATGAATCCACACAGCCCGTTGCTGTTATGAATAGGTTATTTACAAATGAGAATTTTTTAAGTCTTCTTGAATTTATGAATTCTACAGATGGTGCTATCGGTACATCAAACCCAAACGTACTAGGCAACACCGAAGTATTACATACTACACATCAACGCAGTAAAAGGGTTCATACGTGTTTATTTTCTCATAAGAACTATTTGTTTAAGCGTGCATTGGCTGAATATTGCTACAGGTATTTTCTTGCTGAAAGGCTTGAAGGGTCTACGAAGCCGTGGATTGAATATTTTCGCCTAGGCCCCTCAACTTTAGAGGACGAGATAGCTATAGCCGAAGATCAATTGACAGGAGTTGACCTTGACACCGTATCCATACTGAGCGCATCATCGTCCGATTATACTGCCGACGAATGGGGCATTCCAGCTCTCGTTGTTTGGGCACTAAAGCTTTACGGTGACGGTACACCTGATGGGTATTCAAAGCAGGCTTTCGATGATATCGGAGATCCGTTGGCGTACGAAATGACCATGTACTGGCATGAGTTATATCAGTCTTTGCGATTAGCTGAATTGCCAACGTCTGCTAATCATCCTTTTAGGGTACTAAATGATTTTGTTGAAGGCGTTTTAGACGATGCTCACGCTCGTTCGACTAGACTTGCCAGTGAAGGCGGGCCTATTCTTTCCGTCCCAACTTTCTATTATTCTCCAGCAGGAACAGACCCTCTTGAGCAAACCCCTCCAATGACGAAGTCAGGAGGCTTGGACGGTAGAGCAATCTTCACATTATGTTTTAACTTATTTTGTGAAGCTTTCCAAAGCAAATATGAAGGGGAAAGTGAGACAGGTGATAAGTCATGGTGTAGAACATTAAACTATGGTCTCGAAGCGGCAGCAGCCTCCGCATATGATCCAGGTAATTTAGTACTCTATTCTGCCTACCGCCAGGCCATATACCCAGCCGCGGTCGCCTCCACGACGTTTAAGTTTTATATTCCTAATAAGTTTAACTTCCGCCTGACGAATGCTCAAGAAGCCGGGAGTGCAGATCCGGCAACAACATCATTCGACGAATTTACTCAGGCACGTAGTAATATTGAGGCCCAACAAAGAAGATTGCTCTATGGTTTAGGTCACTTAGGCGCAATCTGGAGAGGACAACGAGAGGCAAGGATAGGCATTGGTGGTGTGACTGTAGGAGGATCTCAACCTGCGTTAATAGAAGAATTCTATCCTCCTGTGTCGCTATTCGACCTTGCTGCTGTCTCGCGGCATGCCGCTGGAGTATCTCTGTTTTCTAGGTTTGATGAGGGCCACCTGGTAAACGTATATAAGTCTCTAGAGCGAAAACTTCCGTTTGGTGACCCTATGTCAAGCGAGATCCCTGCTGCCAGAGGTATGCTTCCTAGATATTCTAGAATGTCATCACAGGTTGGATCATTAAATACGGGACGCGTCAAAGCGTTGAATGCCTTGCTAAAATCGCCATTCTATTCAGCTGGTTTAAAAACGGATCCATCAAACGCTAAAATCATGTGCTTAGGTATACCTGCAGGTGCTGTTAGAAAAATGGCGTCACCTGTGCTTGCGCTCAACGCCCCAATATCCGCGGAGGGTTCGGTCACCGCAGATTTTAGCGTGGACCCAATGAATCGTGATAATTCACTTCTTAAGGTGAAACTGACAAAGACTGATGCTCTATTACCATCAGTAACGTATAAGAATCTTGAGTTTTATTATGATCCTAGGCTATTTACTTCACATGATGCATTTGATATTATAAGCGATACCGATTCCTTATTCAGCGAAGGCCTCGATGCAATTAAGTTTAAAAGGGCAAAGGTTGATCTCGACACCGGTGAAGTTTCAATGGTCGATGTTATATTCTCTTATTCAACGGGCTTTGAAGAAGCCGCCGGTGGAGGACTAAGCAGCTTAGATATAGAGGCAGCAACGCAGGTTGCCACCATTGCAGCAACAAGCGACTTGCTATCTTTCTATTTGTCCCTAGTTTCTGGAATAGAACTTAATGAAGATTCATTTCAAATTGAACAAAGACTTTTAGATCAAAGGGTCGATGAGAATGCATTTGGCAATGCAGATGCCCCTATAACCATTAGCATACAGGATTTTGTTGGCGATTTTGCTTCTAGGGTTAGTCTTTCTACTGATTCGTCTGTTACAGCTGCATTACTTGCCGATGATGGCATGGGGGACGGTATCGGTCCAAATATTGTACCCCTAGGTGATATTTCTTCGGCGCTAGAATCAACGTCTGCAGGTAGCATAGTTCAAACACAACAAACGTTAAGTTCATTATTTTTTAATCCTAAAACAGTAAGGGATGAAATAATTTTTCCAAAAAGATTTGAGGGTATAGCATGCGTCTTAATAGATCCGGATTCATTTATAGTGGATAGTTTTCATGAAGATGATGATATTGCAGATGAGATTAAAACCGCCCTCACCAGCGCAAATTTATTAATTGAAGAAGACGAGGATGTCTTCCTAATAATTAAATCAGGCGGAAGTGAAGATGCTTCTGGTGTAATTGGGATAACAGCTGACGTTGAGTCAGTTGATCCAGCAACAGCACTCCCACCTGAAGACCTTGCCGCTTCGGCTTTTTAAGGAATAGAGAATGGCTTCACCTTCTAAAACTTTACCTCTTGTTGATGTTCCTGAAGCAACAACGTTTCAAACAAGCTTTGAGTATTTCGGCTATGATGTTGCTGAATCTTTAGTAGCTACCGGTGCTGGTAGCAGGGAGGTTGTTGGGTCATTTTATGCCGTTGAAGATACATCTGAGTTTTCATCACTAGGTACCGGCGTCTCTGCTTTGTCGGCTGGGGTTGATGATGTATTAACAAGTCTTGATAGGGGTGAGTTTTTAGATGAGTCTGTGGCCACGGCAAATTTCACAAACTTAGTCTTACAAGACTATTACGTCGATGAAAAAGCGTCGGAGCTTGTTGCAGCAGCAGCAAGTGGTTTAAATCTAGATTTAGAAAATTTAGCCCCGGCAGACGGCGCTGCAGCGATTATATCCACACTTTTTGAGACAGCCGGTACTGAAGTCAATACTATTGCAGATGTAGAGGGCGCTAGCATTTCAAATGAAATAATATCAGCTATACTACAACAAGCACAATTTAATGAGTCGTTAGAACCGGTAGGCATCGAGCCCGGTGACACAATCATTGGTTCATTAGCAGGGCTACAACATATAAACATGATTGATAGCAGGATTGTTCAAGACATTGCTAAATCAACTGCGAAGAACAAATTTTCAAGCTTTGGATCAAACTTATCATATATCATTTCAGATTTAGATGTCGTCCAAAGCGATGCTATTACTGATTATGAAGATGGTACTTTAGCTACTGACTTTTTTGAATATGGCGTTGTTCCAATTCATGTTGTAAGCTTAGATGATCCAGATGTCGCGGAAGACATAGTGTCTTTAGGAGAAGCAGCAGTTGTAGGATATCTAATAGAGAAGTCGCTTGTTTCTGATACCGGGGAATCAGAGCAACTACAACAGTTTTTTATAGAACAACCAATCGGCGCGACAGTTGGGACTCCTCTAGGATTTACAGACTCTGACGTCAAGACTGCAGCAACATATGCATACGCGCTTTCCACAATCGCAGTTGCACGGGTTCCGGATCTTCCGGAAGAAGGCGGAGAACTATCAGTATATTCTGACATCGTAATAAAATCGCGTGTTCAAACATCAGTAATTACGACAGGGATAGGGTTTCCTCCAACCCCGACTGACATATCATTTATTTTTGAAGAAGAAACAGATAGGCTATTAATCCAATGGTCATTTGGCGATGATGATATTAACACTAAGAAATTCCAAATCCTTAGAAGAGAATCTATTGATGAACCTTTTGAGCTAATTAGACAATATGACTTCGACGATTCAGAGGTTCCGTTAGAGCCGTCTGAAGATGTGGACTTTGGATTAAACGTAAAATTAGATGCCCCGCTGTTATATTACATAGACGAAAATTTTAAAAGAAATAAAAAATATATTTATGCATTATGTTCAATTGGTTCAGACGGGGGTAGTTCTCCGCTGTCAGCACAATACGATGTATTTTATGATAATATCATTGGTGAACTAGCGGTAAGGCTAGTCTCAGTCGGTGGCGCACCGAAGCCATATCCTAATTTTTACCTAGATACAGATCTTACAACGAATATAGGTAAAGTAAGCAATATATCAAAAGCTGAAGTTTTTTTCACACCAGAGGTTTACAACGTCACAAAAAATAGTTTTGATGAAGTAACAGGTGAAGTTATAGATACACAGCTTTTAGATTTTATTAAGGAATTCGGGCCGGTTCGGAATACGGGCAAGTACTTTATAGAGATAACGGAATTAGGGACGTTTCAGCAGTCTGTGGTAACATTAGCAATTGCTGATACTGACACAGCTGATCCGGACGGCACCTCATCACCCCTCACCGGTGATCAAGGATTCATCCTTGATTACGTAATTTAAACTAGCATTAATATTTTGGGACATACAACATAGTGTATATTTATGACATGAGGTTCACATGGGATTTTTAGATAATTCAACAAACAATGTTATCGTCGATGCAGTTCTTACTGACTTAGGACGATCTGCATTAGCAAGAAATGATGGGTCTTTTAGTATTGCAAAATATACGTTCGGCGATGATGAGGTTGATTATGGAATCATCACACGTTTTGGACGTACGGTAGGCAAAGAAAAGATTATTAAAAATACGCCTGTTTTAGATGCTAATACAAACTCAACTGTAGCATTGAAAAACAGACTTATAACTTTGTCAATTCCGACGCTTGACAGGGTTCCGATTATTCAACTTTCTGCAGCTAGCGATCTTGAACAATCAGATGTTACCCCTGTTCTTTCTATTACGAAAGGTAAGTCAGCTACAATAACGCTGACTCAGACTATTATTAATGAAGACCGAGTACCTTCTCAACTTGTAGATACTGCATTTTTTGTACAGGTAGACAATCGGTTTTTAACTATTAATAATACTAGGCCTTCATTTGTTGACACGAATAATGTTGCAACATATAACGTGCTTAGAGGAAGGGCAGGAAAAACGTCGACAAAGGGCGGCGCCGTTCAAGATTTTACATTTAGAGCAAAGTCTGTTGCGGATAGCAAATTTAATACTTTTGGAAATGTGGCAAATAAGAGTATTATTACAACAACTGCAAGAATCGTTGGCGCACAGAGTGGTGTCGTCGAAGAGATTCAAATTCAGCTTAAGAAAAGTTAGGATAAAGAATGGGAACTTTTAAACAATTATCACCGTCTGACATCACGACAAAACAATCATTTTTAAATCAACTAGTTGATGTGATTCAAGAAGATGTGGCAGGATCTGTTACAAGAAAGAAGTATAAGTCATTTATTACAGGGGGTGTTGGTCCAGGAGTAACATCTTCGCTTTTTCAAACTGTATTTGACCAGAACTTTAATTTGCAAACAGCAAATGCAATTTTTGATACAACGATCGGTCTCTACTCGGGATCGACAATTATTTCAAACGCATCAACAGGCGAAGATTCTGCCGGAAAAATCTTATTTAATTCTGAATCATTAATGATGAGAGAAAAGATTGCAAATTATTCTCAATTTGCACAACTTCTTATGGGTGATCGGACAGAGAAGTTTTACACACCTTTCGGGAGCACAACCGCAACTGACCAGGTTGATAAAGCACTGTTTATTAACTTCAGGAGGTTATTCTCTCGTGATAAGATTAAACGTGAAACTTTTGCAATGCGCTTTTTTGCAACAGGCGTTCTGGACGGCTTCCACGCAGACGCCGCCGCTGAGACTCAAGCCGGCGGAAAATTTAATATAGACAATGGTTATACAGGATCAAATCTAACGCTAACATCACCTAGTGGGTCTAGGATTTTTACAGATGTTGGTTCTGCAGCAAATCAGTTACAAAGTTTTGCCGGTGAAGTTGGAAACATCGTAAATTCTGCAAATACTTCTGACTATGTTGGATTGATGTTTTATGATATGGGAATTGGCATATTCAATATGTCAAGAATTATGGATCTTAATCAACATATGTCTGGAACAATCTCTGCCCTTAGTCCCCTGGCGTTCAAGGATGCTGCAGCAGGCCAGTCTATATTAGGGTATGCTCCTCCTAATGGTGCCGGCCCTGCTTACGGAAATGCATCAGGCTCATTTGATCCTGACTTCCTAGTATCAGGCTCGATTGACAATATCGTTGACCATATTACATCAACGCGCTTTTCAGATGGCACACTTACTGCAATGACGTTTCAAAATGCTACAGAGATTAACTCAACGTTGATTTTCTGTCGTGCAGGTGTAAATGATTTTAACTACTCATCAAACCCAACATTTACTGATTCAAATGGGCAGGTTGTTGTATTAACACCTAACACCTTAGAAAGAACGTTCTCATTTATTACGACAATCGGATTATACGATGCGAATAACCGGCTACTTGCCGTTGCGAAACTTTCTAGACCAGTTGAGAAAAATGACGAAAGGGATCTCACATTTAGGGTTCGCCTCGACTTCTGATGCGGAGGCCTCGTGGCAATCTTAAGGTTTGATAAAAAAGATGATTTTGTAAATCGATTTACTTTGCACCCTAGCAGGTCGTATGTAAGCGCAAGCAAAGCTCTCGGTGGTAATATATCAGGCTCTATTAAACTAACGCCTTTTAACTCTACTTTACCAAATTCATGTCGTTTTTCTTTACGCACCGATGACCTATCTGCAGATTCACCAGATGGCTTCGCCTCCGCATTTGACGGAACTGCCCATATGACGGCATTTACCAGCGACTTGTATTCATTACAGAGTGATATTTCTGCCAGCCTGTTTGATCCTGGATCTGCTTTTTATGGCACAACTGACTTTTCCGGCCGCGCAACCGATCTTCTTACAAAGATTGAAGCCTTTCCAGAAAGATATATTTTTGGACCTGATCAAAAGACTTTTGTAATTGATCGCTTTACAGATAAACTTCTCAGCATAAGGAAGCCTATAGGCGGTGGTTTAGGCACAGGGACACCAGTATCTGTATCAAGTACTAGCTCTTTTAAAGCCAACGTAGTTAGGAGGTCTTTATATGCAAATATGCCTCTTACATTTAGAAAACGAGACTTTGCTTATTCAAACGCACATTCAATAAACTTTATGAATGATGTCTATAGGACCGAAGACGGTGCTGAGTCGGCTGCCAATAGCCGCGCAGTTATTTATCCTGACCCAACTGGATCAAATGGATTTGCAAACTATCGACCTGATGGCAGCTTTACATTTGAATTTTGTATCAATCCCAGATATACAGCCAAAGACTATTCTGCAGGAACAATCTTACATTACTCAAGTACTTATGCATTAAGCTTAATTTCTGGTTCAAGTCGCGGTCTTGATGGTGCACCGGATGCATTTCGTTTGATGCTGCAGCTAAGTTCGAGCGCTGATACATTACCAAGAGATATTCTTGCTAATGGGACACATGGCAACGGCACTGACGATATATATTTTAGTAGCGATAACTCACTAAAAAAGAATACATGGCACCATTGTGCAGTTAGATGGGGGGCTTTAGACCCCATCAATCCTGTACAAGGAGGGACCGGTAGTTTTGTTATTGATGGTGTACAGGATACAAGCTTTATAATTCCCAGCGCTTCTATTACATTTCCTCCAGGCGGATCTGCATATGTCGGCATTGTAACAGGCACAGCAGGTAGAGAAGAACCTAATGCATTATTCCTAGGAAATTATTATAATGCGCCTAATATGTCCGCAGATACAACCACAACGGCACGTTTTTTTAATCAAAATGCTAGGAAACGTGAAGGACTTATAGAGATCCAAAGCGCGGATGGCATAACAGTTGCAGATCCCGCACTTGATCCTTTTGATGATGGCCACGCATTAGCTGCGGAGCTTCATGAAATTCGTATCTTTAAGGAGTTTCGTGATATTGATCAAATTAATAAATTCAAAGGCACAGGTTTTGGAAAGGACCAGTTTGCTATCGAAAAATCCGGTTCATTAGCATTCTATCTTCCTCCTTTCTTTGTATTTGAGTCACCCTTAGCCAGGCAATTTATCAATCCTTTTGTACTAGATACAGATTCAACAAGAAAGTCCAGACCTAGTACCCCGTTCGATGTTACAATGTCATTTAATAATGAAGGGTTTGTATCAAGTACACCAAACTTTTTTAGGGATTTTGCTAGTAACCGATACCCTCGATTCTTTAACTTAACCGGTTCGACGCAGTTGGATACGTCAAAGGAAGAGCCTGTCAATCAACGGCTATTGCTTGATCCTCAAATGAGGCAAAGAAACTTACTAATTCTTCCTAATGATAATGGCAAATTTAATCCTGATTATACACTGCTCTTAACAGGTTCTTATACCAACTTTCCAACAACATCTAGCAATCTACGCAGATTTGTAAATGATGCATCTGTTACTGATTTATCAATTATTTCATTAAACAGAATGCTTGACGGTCGTACAACACTAAAGGGTATCGAGGCCGAAGGAACATTATTTGAGCCGTTATATCCGGATGTGTATCCTGAATCTCCTGATAGTGAATCCGCTGAACAGACAGGACAAGCATTCTATAACGATCAAGAGCTAAAGTATGGTGGACCTCATGGGGATATAAGCGATCTTGAAGGAAGACTAGACAATATGTTCGTTATTACTGCCGAATGGGAACTACACGCAATGTTTTGGAGTGCCGGCAGTCCTCGGGTACAGTCGCCAGTAAACCCAACCGCAGCCCTCTATGGACCTGCAACCGTCGACTTTCCCGATGGCGAGGAAGCAAAATTTTATGTCTTTGAGGCAACAGGCGATGAATCTTCAAATCAGGCTGTATATTTTGACATTCCAAATATCTTTTATGGTAAAAAGATTAAGCCAGGTACATTTATAATAAGAGATCCTGCCCTTACCGGAAGTAAGGGGATGTTACCTATGACATTACGCGATGATGGGTTTGGGAGTCTTTATAGGGCAAATTCGCCTACGCCTAATAAACAACACTCTGTAGGTAACATTTTTTATGATGAGGGAATTGTAGCAATTAAATCACCTCACCTGTACCAGTTTGGCAGTGGAAGTTTTGAGATAGGATTTAAAGGAACAAAGGACGTGTTTAACAGGGAGTTCCTTGTTCAGGCTCCAAAAAATATGTTAAATACGTCATCAAATCCGACATATCAAAAACTAGCTCCAACCGATGAAGCTAATGAGACTGCTGATGAATTTGTATATATTACAACAGTTTTATTACACGATGAAAACTTAAACGTGGTTGGAAGAGCAACATTATCTCAACCAATCGTGAAAAGAACGACTGATGCAATTACATTTAATCTTAAAAAGGATTTTTAATGGTCTTATCTTTAGATATTTCGACGTCGATTACAGGTTATGCAATAATCGATGAGAATGGGAAAGTGTGTGTAAATGGGTCAATTGATTTACGGAAAGAAAAATCATTTGTAGGAAAAGTTCAGTTGGCTCGTAACACTATAATGAAAGACGCATATGGCTATAAGCTGGATGCACTAGCTGTGGAAGAAAACCTGCAAGGATTTAGGCGTGGGTTTTCTTCAGCGGCAACGCTCAATACGTTAGCTAGGTTTAACGGTGCATTGTCATTTGCCATGGCATCATTTCTTGATATACCTCTCATTAATATATCGGTCAGCAATGTTCGCAAGTCGCTAGGCATGAAATTAAAAAGAGAAAAAGATTGTGGCATATCAACAAAAGAACAAGTGAAAAGATACATTGACAGGATTCTTGATGAATCGAACCAAAGTATCCAATGGGAAACTAGGGTTCTTAAATCAGGACCTAGAAAAGGCGTACGCATACTTTGCGATGATATATATGACCAGGTTGACGCAATCGCTGTTGGACTAGCATACTTGAAAATTGGCACATAACCGAATAAGATAATGTATGATTAGTTTGAATGAACGCCTTTCACTACTCCAGAAGGCGTTTGGCAAGTGCGTGTTGAGTAGAGACGGTACAAACGTGGCAATGCGTTGTGTTAACCCTGGTTGCGGATCACGTTCTGACATGTCAAAACTGAAGCTTGTTATTAAGCTTGACGAGGAGTTATATCATTGCTGGGTTTGCGGCTCTAAAGGCAGAAAGATTTTGCCTTTGTTCTACAAACATGCTCCGTCATATGTAGAGCAGGCAAAAGAGCTTTTTTCTAAAACAGCAATAGGAAAAATTGAAGTAAAGGTAGAAGATCAGAAAGTTGAATTGCCTAACGGGTTTCTTTTACTTATAAATAACCTTCACTCAAGAGATCCCGATGTCAGGGCTATCTTTCGGTACCTTTCAGCTAGAGGGATTGACGAAAGAGATCTATGGCGTTTTAAGTTAGGAACAACAACGTCCGGCCGGTGCCGACGACGTGTTATTTTTCCCTCGTTAAACTATGACGGTGATATAAATTTTTGGGTTGCTAGAACAATTGACGAAGACCGTAAACCAAAATATCTCAATTCTAAAACAGCAAAAAAAATAGTAATTTTTAACGAAGCTGATATTGATTTTAAGAAACAGTTGACACTAGTTGAAGGACCTTTTGATCTGGTAAGGTGTGATGCGAATGCGACGTGTATACTAGGCTCAAGTTTGGCTGAGACCCATGCACTATTTCATGAATGCGCGCGCAATCTTACCCCAATTCTTCTTGCTTTGGATGCTGATATGCAGGAAAAGACACAAAAAATTGCTAAACTGCTTTACTCAGCCGGCTGCGAAGTTAAAATCTTACCGCTAGGCAATAATTCTGATGTAGGCGAGATGACAAAAGAACAATTTAAATTACAAAAGCAGCAATCATATTCTTGGAATCCTATTGATTCTTTGTACCAAAAGATTTCTGCAATTAAGAGTGGGTCTGTTATATGAATAGAAAGTTTAGGTGCGTGCATATAGCTGATGTACATTTTCGCGGTCTAACCCGCCATGATCAATATAAGAAGTCATTTTCTAATTTTTTTGAGCAAATGCAAGACGTTAAGCCCGACGTTATTTTTGTTGGTGGTGACATCGTACATAGCAAAACACAGGGCATATCACCAGAATTAATTGATATTCTGACCTGGTGGTTCAGGAAACTATCGGAATCTGCTTTACACGTACACGTTATTTTAGGCAATCATGATGGGCTAATTCTGAATAGGGAACGACAGGATGCAATTACGCCTATTTTAGAAGCGTTAAATCTTAAAAATGTATATTTGCATAAGGAATCTGGAACGTATAAGACGCATATTCCAGGATACAACCTCTGTGTATTTTCATGTTTTGATGAAGAGAATTGGAAAAATGTAAAGCCTGTTGACAAAGATGTCAACATTGCATGTTTTCATGGCTCAGTTGTCGGTTCATTAACGGATATTGATTGGGAACTTGAGGGTGAGATTGAGACTTCGTTTTTTGATGCTTTTGATTTTGCATTTTTAGGTGATGTTCATAAGACACAATTCGTTGGTAAAGATAAACGCATTGCGTATTGTGGCTCAACGATTCAACAAAATTTTGGAGAAAGTGTCGAGAAAGGCTATTTGCTTTGGGGCATAGATGATAGGGAAAAATTTGATGTTTCATTTCATGCTGTTAAGAATGATAGCCCCTTCGTTACTATTGGGTGGAAAGGCACAATTCAAGAAACTTTAGATCATGTTGATATCCCAGCAGGGGCAACTGTAAGAGTTCAGAGTAAAAGGCCAATACAACAAACAAGCTGGATGCATCTAAAAAACTTCATGAAAGAGAATTATGAAATCAGCGAGCTGGTATATGATCTCCGGAGAGAAAAAGTATCGGTCGCTGCTAGTAGCAATGCACCATCAACAAAGAATGAAAATTTTAGAGACTTTGGCACATTATCAAAATATATGTCTTCCTGGCTTGAGGTAGCTGAATGTGCTGAATCAGATCATGAATTAGCAATAACATATTTAAAAAAGATTCATGATCAA
>ENA-ORXF01002017-ORXF01002017.1-marine-metagenome-genome-assembly--contig:-NODE-2017-length-12473-cov-16.200952_pt1 | contig 12473 bp, 8 predicted proteins | sample MGYA00237864_ERZ511476 | MGnify/ENA primary metagenome ERZ511476 (study PRJEB26306, sample SAMN06343908) | marine metagenome | isolation source: coastal waters | place: Atlantic Ocean: West Antarctic... | reverse complement strand
GAACGTTTTACCTCTGTAGTTTTTCAAGAAGATTGGCACAAAGGTGTTATTGGTATTGTTGCTTCTCGATTGATAGAAAAATACTATAGACCTACGCTGGTATTTACCAAAAGTGGCGATAAGTTAGCTGCTTCAGCACGTTCTGTAAAAGGGTTTGATGTGTATAATGCATTAGAGGCGTGTAGCGAATTTATAGAGCAGTTTGGCGGGCATAAATATGCTGCTGGCTTAACACTCGCACCAGAAAACTATGAAAACTTTAAAAATAAGTTTGAAGAAGTTGTTGAAAGCACGATTGATAAAGAATTATTAACTCCAGAAATTTCTATAGATGCAGCCATAGACTTGTCTGAAATTACACCTAAATTTTTTAGAATTATTCAGCAAATGGCACCTTTTGGCCCCAAGAATATGAAACCTACTTTTACCTCTACTTGTGTTCGAGATAATGGCTATGGCAAACAAGTGGGTGCAGATAAAACACATTTAAAACTAAACGTTTTTCAGGGTGACAACCAAAAAACATACAATAGCATTGGTTTTAACTTAGGCAATAAAATGGCACTTGTAAAAGACGAATTTGCTATTGTGTATGCTTTAGATGAAAACGAATGGAATGGTGTAAAATCTATACAGTTACTTTTGAAGGATTTGAAATAATACTATTTTTTTATCAAATATCGTTCCAACGGCGTGAAGCATGAACGACGCCGAATCTAATGAATTATAACACTTGTAATTTGAGATTCCTCAATTGCCAAAAAGGCTCATTTCGGATTGATAAAAAAACTAAGCTTCCATAGACATTAAAACCATTTTCAACTCCATATACGTTATACCAACATCTACTTTTTCTTTAAGCGCAGTTAAACCCTTCACTTCGCCTGCAGATTCAATTTCATTTCGCACTTTATTATACCGTTTTAATTCGATCAATTCTAAAACATTTATATCGCCAGAGGTTATGTAGTTGGCCAAATGATTCTCAATAGTACCTGAAGTTAAACCGCGTTCTTTGGCAATATCCTTTACCGAAAGTCCAGATTTGAACAACTCATAGGAAATTTGCTTGGTTGGCTTTTTGTCTTCTTTTTTCTGCTCGTTCAACTTATTAATTCCATTATCTTTACAATAGCTGTCAATAGCTTCTAAAACAGCTTCACCGTATCTAGTAACGCGCGTTTTTCCCATGCCAACAATTTTCAACAACTCCTTCTCTGTTCTTGGCAATTCGTCACACATTGCATAAAGTGTTTCTTGTGTAAAAATCTGAAAATGTGCGATTCCTAAATCCTTTGAAATCTCATCTCTTAATTCGCGTAATTTTATCGATAAAATAGGATCGCGTTTAGATACTACTTTTTTCTTTTTAACAGGTTCCAACTTTTGTAAAACAGCTTTCGCTCTTACTTCTAAATAGTCTTGCACTTTAAAACCATTTGTCAATTTTTGGAGTACAAACAATTTTTCTAATAACTTTTCCTTCAAAGAATCCAGTTGTTTCGAAAAGTCTTTTTGTACAGCTTTGTTATCTGTAGAAAATGTAATCGTATTTAAAGGTTTTAAAATATCACCTTTTGTTTTTACTATAAAATAAGCAATCGCCTTTATAAAACGCTCTTGAATTTGAGAACTATTTTCTGGTAATATCGCATCCTCTGAAATTTGTAATAACTGATTTTTAAATCCGTTAGAAACTTTCATTAAGGCCACCACTCCTTCATCTTTTATCGTTTGTAAATGATCGATAACATCTCCTTTTATACTTGTCTGATTCTTGTAAAAAATATCAATTAATCTAGTTGTTGGATATAATAGTGGCTGATAATCTAATATTTCAGAAATTAAATTCAACTGAAAATGTTTTTCAGATTCATTCAAGATTCGTTCATCAGGATGATTTTCTTCTACACTTTCATTAAAAACACTTACCGTATTGTCATTAATGATAGCGCTACTGGTAATGGGTGTTTTTAAAACCAAACCATCCAAAGAAGTACACCTACTTAAAGCCACATAAGTTTGGCCGTGTGCAAAAGAGGCCTCTGCATCTATAATGGCTTTTTCAAAAGTTAAACCCTGACTTTTATGAATGGTAATTGCCCAAGCTAATCTTAAAGGAATTTGAGAAAAAGCACCGATCATCTCTTCCTTTATTGCCTTTGTTTCTTCATTGATTGAATAATTAATATTAGACCAGGTTTCTTTTTCTGTCACAATTTCATCCACCTCATTCGGACATTGTACACTGACAGATTCTTTAGAAATTGCTGTAATAATACCTATTTTTCCGTTGTAATACCTTTTATCTGTAGAAGAATCATTTTTAAGAAACATGACCTGTGCACCCACTTTTAATTCTAATCTTTCTGCATTCGGATAGGCGTTTTCGCTGAACTTTCCAGAAATTTCTGCATTAAAAAAAGTGCTTTTAATTTTAAGCTTATTCAATTCAGAGTTGTTAATTAAATTCGCTCTATTATTGTGGGTTGTTAGCGTGATGTACCCCTCTTCTTTGGATGGAGAAAAAGACGGATTGTAATTTTTATTTAAAATTTCCGCAGAGGAATCGGACAAGGTATTTGTTCTGATTTCATTTAAAATTTGTATAAAATTCTCATTTTTCTGACGGTAAATATGTTTCAACTCTATAGAAACCACATTTGCTTCCTGATAGGCTTTGCTACTAAAAAAATAGACGGTCTCATAATGTTGTTGCAGCAAGCTCCATTCATTTGGTTTTACCACTGGTGCTAATTGCTGCAGATCTCCAATCATCAATATCTGTGCACCACCAAAAACTTTATTTCGGTTTTTGTAGCGTCTCATTACTTGATCTATGGCATCTAATAAATCTGCACGAACCATAGATATTTCATCAATAATTACTAAATCTAAAGACTTAATAATATCAATTTTTGTCTTTGAAAATTTCCGTTGCTGATTTGTATTTGCAATCTGATTTGGCAAAATAGGCCCAAAAGGCATTTGGAAAAAGGAATGAATTGTGACCCCTTTTGCATTAATTGCAGCAACACCTGTGGGTGCAACAATCACCATTCTTTTTAAAGAATCATTCTTAATTTTATGTAAAAAAGTAGTTTTTCCTGTACCTGCTTTTCCTGTGATAAAAAGATTTCTATCCGTTTTGTCTATGAATTGTAAGGCGAGTTCTAACTCAGGATTTTTAGCCATTTTAACTTTTTGATGCAAGGTAAACAATCAGAAATAACTTCATAAAAAATAGCACTAAAAATGAGTAAAGTTATTTAATATTTATCTTTTTTTACTGAATGTATACCTGTCAGATTGCTGTCGTATATGTGTCATATCCCTTACCTATTGGTTGCATCGCAATAGAAAAGTGAATCCTTATCTTTGTCCAATAAATACTATTAAAAAAATATGAAGCCACCAACAATTAATTTAAGAGACCTTAAAGAAATGAGATTGCAACGCCATTGGTCACAAGAGCAATTAGCAGAAATGAGCGGATTGAGTATCAGAACTATTCAACGGATTGAAAACGGTGAAAATGCAGGTTTTGAATCTTTAAAATCTTTAGCAGCTGTTTTTGAAATCGATATTATTGATTCCGATAAAAAGAAAGAAATAGCACAAATTAGAAAAGAAGAAGCATACATTCAAAATATAAAAGGATTTTATAAACTTCTTGCCATCGCAATTTTAAGTTTAATAGCTCCTATTATCCTTGCAATTAATGATGCCTCAAATTGGAGTGTCTTTTTCTGGCTACTACTTTCTTGGATTGTAATCATAGGAGTTTATTCTCTGAATGTTTTTGATTTCCTTGGAGATGAGTGGAAACAAAAATTAATTAACAAGAAATTCAAAAAAGAGTAAGCTAAAACCAAGCAAAATTTCAGCATGTAAATACCTCGAAAACAAAACTCTAATGCAGACTGCGATCTAGCTTTTATCAATCCATAAATTTATGCTACTTTTTAAAAATTAATACCTTAAGATTAGCTCTATTTATTTGCTTCTATAAATTTTATTATTTCTTTGTAATTTTTATTCCATGGAAAAACAAACTGACTCATCATTGGTATGTGTTTTTTATTCAGGAAATTTATTTTTGCATTTGGTTGAAAATTTTTCAGTTTCTGAACAAAAGCCTTATTTTGAGAAATTATTGAAGGATACGTTTTTGTTCCCGTAAACATTAGAAATGGCGGCGCCTTTTCAGACATTGAATAAATAGGGGATGCATCTTTCCAGTTATCTTGTTTCTCTGTCCATGTTACATCATAATTGTGGTTTTTAGTTGGAGGGTGTTTTTTTAAATAAGAGTACATATCTAAGCCTGCTGCATCATTCAGAATAATCCCTTTGATCCTATCTGTGTTTTCCAAATATTTAGGGTTCGCACCCACTAAGGCAATCAAATGACCTCCTGCTGAGTGTCCCATTAAAAATATCTGATCAGGATTTCCATTGTATTTTTCAATATTATCTGAAGTCCATTGAATGGCTGCTGCAACTTCTTTAGCCATTGTATCATAACTCCCATTGGGACTTAAAGTGTAATTAGGAATGACCGTTACAATCTTTTTCTTTGCAAAATTTCGTCCCAAAAAACCATAAATATCTTTATTCCCCGAAGTCCAATAACCACCATGAATAAAAATAACAACCGGATTTTTTTCAGAACTGCGCGTCTGAAATACATTCAATTTTGGAAAAGAAGTTACCAGCGCTTTTGACTTTTTAAGATAGGAAATATCACTTATTTTTCTGGAAGCACAGCCTGACACTAAGAATATACCAAAAATAAATGCGAGCATTCTAAAAAAAATGGAAGGTCTTCTTGTTTCTGATGATTTGTTCATTAATTCTATTTTAATCATTTATGAATCTCTAACTATTTTGCAGCTTACTGCTTAAATGATTTTTTGTATCCATTTAAAATACTTGAAAGGAATGTATTTTAAAGGAATATCTAGCCATGTAGGAGTCGTTACAACTGCTCTTTGATTGCTAAAAGCCAAGAAACTTTCTTTTCCATGATAATTTCCCATGCCGCTATTTCCTACACCTCCAAAAGGTAAATTATGATTGGTTATATGCATCAGTGTATCATTAATACAAGCGCCTCCAGAGGTGGTTTTGGCTAAAACTGCTGCCGCTTTTTTGTTTTTTCCAAAATAATAGAAAGCCAAAGGCTTTTCGTTTTTATTAATATAATTAATTGGTTCTTCGATGTCTTCAAAAGTCATAACGGGTAAAATAGGCCCGAATATTTCTTCTTGCATTACCAAGAAATCAGGAGTGACATCTTCTATAATTGTAGGTGCTACAAATTTTTCTTTGAGATCAATTTCACCACCAGTATGTATTTTTCCTTCATATAGCAAACTACTTAATCTGTTCACCGATTTCTCGTTTACAATCCGCGGATAAAAGCGACTTTGTTTGATATTCTCACCATACATCTGTTTGATGTTTTTGGCAATTTTATTTAATAATTCTTTTTTAATCGACTGGTGTGCAAAAAGATAATCAGGAGCAATACAAGTTTGACCTGCATTAATGAGCTTACCCCAAGCAATCCGCTTGGCTGCAATATCAATATCTGCGTCAGCATCCACAATACACGGACTTTTTCCTCCCAATTCTAAAATTACAGGCGTTAAGTTTTCAGCTGCTGCTTTCATCACTACTTTACCAACTTTAGGACTGCCAGTAAAAAAAATAATATCAAAACGTTGCGCGAATAATAGCGTATTAGTTTTTCGACCACCTTGAACCATACTAATGTAATTAGAATCAAAATTTGCTGCAATCATGTCTTCCATCACTTTTGCTACAGTTGGCGTATCTGGTGATGGTTTTAAAACGCTGCAACATCCTGCAGAAATAGCTCCAACTAAAGAATTGATAAGCAACTGAAATGGATAATTCCAAGGAGCAACTATTAACGCAGTGCCTAAAGGTTCATATAGAACTTTACTTGAAGATGGAAATAAATGCAGCGGTGTTGCTACCTTTTTTGGCAATGCCCATTTCTTTAAATACTTTATGTGATACTCAATTTCACTAAGGACAATACTAATTTCCGTTAGATACGCTTCTTCGGGAGATTTGTGTAAATCCTCCCATAAAGCAGACTCAATTTTCTGTTGATACTGACAAATTGCTGTTTTCAATTTTCGAAGTTGCATGACTCTAAAGCCAACATCCTTTGTTATTTGTGTTGAAAAAAAAGCACTGTGGTTCGCAATGTTTTGAATAATTACGTCTTCTGCTGTATCTATCATGCACTGCTATTAATTATTTTTGTGACCTGTAAAATGCTCCATTGTTTTGTAAATTCCTAAAACCTTGCCCGCAAACCAGTCAAACACATTAATAGACATAAAACCTTGCCCTATTCTTGTAAGTCTATACATATATCCTGGAATCGTGACCATTCTTTTCTTTTGTTCCATCGCTTTAATAATTGAAAGTGCAGCAGTTTCGGGTTCAAGAATCGGTATTTTTGATTTTACGCCATCAAACATTCCTGTATTGATATAATAGGGCATTATCGTTGTGACATTGATGTTCTTTTTTAGCAATTTCATTTCCAAGCGCAAACTATCGGACCAACCAATTACCGACCATTTACTCGCGGCGTACACCGTCATTTTAGGGTTTGAAACTAAACCTCCAGAAGAAGCAATATTGCAAATGTGACCAAAGTTCTGATCGAGCATATCAGTCAAAAATTCTTTGGTGATAAGCATTGGGGCATTGGCATTAATAGCCATTGTTTTTGAGATATCTAATGTGGTGTGTTCATAGAAATATTTTCCCGCAACAATACCTGCATTGTTAATAAGGACATCAACTACGCCAATTTCCTGTTTTACTTTTTTAGCAGTTTCTTGAATTTGATTGATATCAGAAACATCCACAATAAACCCTACAATCTTCCCTTTGCTAGCTAATTCTGAAATAGTTTCATCAATCTTTAATTTATTGATATCCCAAAGTATTACTTTCGCTCCTCGCTCTAATAATAAGCGCGCCATAATTTTACCAATCCCAGAAGCACCGCCTGTAATTAGAACTGTTTTACCTTTCATTCGTTGCATGCTACAAAGTTTTAATTGCGATTCCTATGAATGTAAAAATAATAATTTTACCGTTTTTTAACGATAACAAATGTTATCACTTTAATTAACCACTTTTAAACAGCATTTTTAAGGCGACTTAGATGCACAGAACTAATATTTAGATAAGAAGCAATTAAATGTTGTGAAACGCGCTGGAAAATATTGGGAAAACTAGCAGTTAAACTATTATATCGCTCTAATGGAGTTTGTGTGTATATCGCTTGAATTTTGTCATTGAACATACAGAAATAATCTTCTGCAATGCGTCTGCCAAGCTTTTCTCCAAACCTAAGCTTGCTGTAGCCGTTTTGTACCATTTCAAGTGACATTACTAAAACTTCTGTATCTTCCATTGCCTGAATGGAATAATTAGAAGGTATGCCTTTTAAAAAACTTTTATAATCTGTAGCAAAAGTTTTTTCTAAAGCAAAGTGAAAAGTTTTTTCCTCTCCATTATTATCCACAAAATAAATTCTTAACAAGCCGCTATTTACAAAAAACACCTCTTTACAAATGGTTCCCTCAGAAAGAAGCATGGTCTTTTTTTTAAGTACTTTTACTTCTAACATCGATGAATAGTAAGCCCATTCTTCATCGCTGACTTGGATATAGTTAGAAATAACTTGGTGTATGTTTTTGAATTGGTCGCTCATTTTATAAATCCTAATGTACAGTTCACCCTTTTTTTTGGGAGCTCATTTAATCGCTTTATTTTTTGATATATGAGCGAAGTTATCTTTTTGAAACTTCAGAAACAAATGAAACAAAAAAATCCCAAGCAAAAAGCTCAGGATTTTAATATTTAATAAGTCTTGTTTCTTGACGCTATTATTTTCTTGTTTCTCTCAGAAACTACATTTCTAACGCTTTTGTAGGATTATTATCCATCAATAATTCTACTGGATTTTCTAAAGCTTCTTTCACAGCAACTAAAAAACCAACAGATTCTCTACCGTCTACGATTCTGTGATCATAAGACAAAGCAATATACATAATTGGCTGAATTACAACAGCTCCATTTACTGCCATAGGTCTGTTTACAATATTATGCATTCCTAAAATTCCACTTTGAGGAGGGTTTATAATTGGTGTAGACAACATAGAACCAAAGATACCACCATTTGTGATTGTAAATGTTCCACCTGTCATTTCATCAATTGTAATTTGCCCATCTCTAGCTCTAATTGCCAAGCGCTTCACTTCAGATTCTACTCCTCTAAAAGATAAATTTTCAGCATTTCTAATTACAGGAACCATTAATCCTTTTGGTCCAGAAACAGCAATCGAAATATCTTGAAAGTCTTGTTTTATTTGAAAGTCTCCATCAATCATAGAATTCACATCAGGATACATTTTTAAAGCTCGAACAACCGCTAAAGTAAAGAAAGACATAAATCCTAATCCAACTCCGTGCTTTGCTTTGAAATTTTCTTTGAATTCTGTACGTAAATCAAAAATAGGCTGCATATTTACCTCGTTAAAGGTTGTTAGCATTGCCGTTTCATTCTTTACCGCAACCAAACGCTCAGCCACTTTTCTGCGCAACATAGACATTTTCTTGCGTTCCGTTCCACGAGTTCCGTTAGCAGGCTGCGTTCCCATAGATGGAACTGCTTTTACAGCATCATCCTTGGTAATTCTACCGTCTTTTCCTGTTCCTTTTACAGCAGAAGTTTCCATGCCTTTTTCTGCTAAAACTTTCTTAGCAGCTGGTGAAGCAGTTCCTGTTGCATAGGTTGCAGCTGGGGTAGCTTTTGGAGCTTCTACTTTCTCTTTCTCTTCTTCTTTTGGTGCTTCCGTTTTTGCTGACGCATCACCTGATGGTTTTGCAGCACTTGTATCGATTAAACACACTACTGCTCCAACTTCAACAGCATCGCCTTCTTCTGCTTTTAAAGTGACAATTCCACTTTCTTCTGCAGGCAATTCTAAGGTTGCTTTATCAGAATCTACTTCTGCAATTGGTTGGTCTTTTTCTACATAATCTCCATCTTCAACTAACCAAGTTGCAATTTCTACCTCTGTAATTGATTCTCCCGGAGAGGGAACTCTCATTTCTAAAACACTCATGGTTTCTTATTTTGCTAATACTGAAATTAATGCAGCATTGAATTACTTTACTTTTTATTTTTTGGACGTTTTAACAGGCTTTCCACTATATCTTTTAATTTTTTTTTTGATGTGTCACGCTAAAAGCGAGACACTCTTACTGATAAAATTAAAAGGATGCCGTTTCAATCCTTAACGCACTTACTCATTGTCATTAAAAACACTATCAATAACAGCTTTGTGACGTTTTTTAAAACGCGTACTAGAACCTGCTGCTGGTACTGCGTAATATTTACGTGAACAAACACTCAATTTTACCAAATCGAAACGCTCTAACATAAAACTCCAAGCACCCATGTTTCTTGGTTCTTCTTGCGCCCAAACGTAATTTTTTACATTTGGATACCTGTCTATTACCTTCTGAATTTTCTCTAAATGCAAAGGAAATAATTGCTCAATTCTCACCAAAGCAACATCTTCTCTTTCTAAAATCTCTCTTTCTTCTAATAGATCATAATAGAATTTACCCATACAGAAAACAAGTTTCTTTACTTTATCTGGGTTTAAAGTATCATCTATTACTTCTTGGAATTCTCCAGTTGCTAAATCTTCAATAGTACTTATTACTTTTGAATGACGTAATAAACTTTTTGGTGTAAAAACAATTAAAGGTTTTCTATAATCGCGCTTCATTTGTCTACGTAACAAATGATATAAATTAGCTGGAGTTGTACAATTTGCAAGCGTCATATTGTCTATTGCACACAATTGTAAGTATCGCTCTATTCTTGCAGATGAATGCTCAGAACCCTGACCTTCATATCCATGAGGCAATAAAATTACAATTCCGTTTTGCAGCTTCCATTTATCTTCTGCTGCAGAAATATATTGATCAAACATAATCTGAGCTCCGTTTGAAAAATCTCCAAACTGTGCTTCCCAAATAGTTAATGTATTTGGGTTTGCCATCGCATACCCATAATCAAAACCTAAAACTCCATATTCAGATAATAAAGAGTTGTAAATAGACATCTCTCCTTTATTTGCTGGGTTTGTATTTAGTAAATTGATTCTTTCTTCTGTTACTTCATCACGTAAAATGGCGTGTCTGTGAGAAAATGTTCCTCTTTCTACATCTTGTCCAGAAATACGAACATCAAATCCTTCTTCCATTAAAGAACCATATGCTAAATTCTCTGCCATTCCCCAATCTAATTTATTGGTTTCAAATGCCATTTTAGCTCTACCTTCTAAAATACGTTCTGCTTTTCTTAAAAACTTTACACCCTCAGGAACTGTAGAAACTATTTTTGCTATATGTTTTAATTGGTCTATCTTGTAGCTTGTGTCTACAGGCTCTAGCATGCTTGGTAGATGCTCTCTATCAAAATCTTTCCAAGTAGACGGCATAAACTCTTTTACTTTAGAAGTTTTATCTTCTTTTGACAAGTTAAATTCTCTTTCTAAAGTCCCCTTAAATTCAGCAGTAATTTCCGCTAAGTGCTCTTTATTGATACTTCCTTCTTGCAACAACTTTTCTGCATAGGTATCTTTTGCATTTTGGTGCTTAGAAATTGCTTTGTATAATTTGGGTTGCGTAAAACGTGGTTCATCACCTTCGTTGTGTCCGTATTTTCTATATCCCAAAAGGTCGATAAAAATATCTGCTTTAAACTTCATTCTAAACGCTAAAGCCATTTGCATTGCATGACAAACTGCTTCAGTATCATCTGCATTTACGTGTAAAACTGGCGATAGGGTAACTTTACCAACATCTGTACAATAGGTACTTGAACGTGCATCTAAATAATTGGTGGTAAAACCAACTTGATTGTTTACCACAATATGAATAGTTCCACCCGTTTTATAACCATTCAGTTTTGCCATCTGAACAATTTCATAAGCAATACCTTGTCCAGCAATAGCTGCATCTCCGTGAATTATAATAGGTACTATTTTACTTGAGTCTCCTTTGTATTTTCGATCTATTTTAGCTCTTGTAATTCCTTCTGCAACTGACGCAACCGCTTCTAAATGAGACGGATTAGGAACTAAATTCATTTTAATTTTATGACCATTTCTAAAAGTTTTACTTAATGTTAAACCCAAATGGTATTTTACATCTCCATCAATATCATCATCTTCAAAATCTTTGCCCTCAAACTCGCTGAATAAATCTCTTACCGGTTTTTTAAATATATTTACCAAGGCATTTAAACGCCCTCTGTGTGCCATTCCTAAAACACATTCTTCGACTCCATAATTTTCTGCAGCCTCTCTTAAAAGAACACTAATTCCTGGAATTAAAGCTTCTCCTCCTTCTAAAGAAAAACGTTTTTGACCCACATATTTAGTTTGTAAAAAACCCTCGAAAGTTACTGCTTGATTGAGTTTAGAGAGAATATACTTTTTCGTATCTACAGAATAGTTGGGATGATTATCATTATCATTCAAACGGTTTTGCCACCACTTCAATTTCTCTGGATTTCGCATGTACATGTATTCTACACCAATAGAATCGCAATATATGCTCTTTAAATGATTGATAATCACAGAAAGTTTTACCCTTCCCAGCCCTAAAACATCACCAGCCGAAAACTCTTTCTCTAAATCGTTTTCAGTTAAACCAAAATTATCAATATCTAAAGTTGGTGAATATTGTCTTCTATCTCTAACCGGATTTGTTTCTGTAAATAAATGACCACGTGTTCTGTAACCATTTATCAAATCTACTACTAAAAACTCCTTTTTTACTTCTTGCGGAATTCCTACGGCTGTTTCTTTAGGAGTTTCTTCTTCCGAAAAAGAATAGTCTTCATTGGCCAAATCATATCCTTGAAAAAAGCTTCTCCAACTTGGTTCTACTGCATCGGGATTGATTAAGTATTGATCGTATAAATCGGCGATAAAGCCTGTATGTGCTGCGTTTAAGAACGAAAATTTGTCCATATAATAGTTTGCGCTTAAGATTTAAGCATATTCGTTGCACAAAAATACAATTTTTTGAAATTTAAAGAAGAATTTATTTTTATTATATTGAAATGAAAAAATAATAAATCTTTTTCCAAAAATACTTGGACATGTCTTAAAAAGATTTATATTTGCACTCGCTAAACACAAATCGTGTAGCAAACTCCTCTTTAGCTCAGTTGGTTAGAGCATCTGACTGTTAATCAGAGGGTCCAAGGTTCGAGTCCTTGAAGAGGAGCAAAAGTTCATAATACATTGACTGCGAAAGTAGCTCAGGGGTAGAGCATCACCTTGCCAAGGTGGGGGTCGCGGGTTCAAATCCCGTCTTTCGCT
>ENA-ORXF01002013-ORXF01002013.1-marine-metagenome-genome-assembly--contig:-NODE-2013-length-12500-cov-4.933510_pt1 | contig 12500 bp, 3 predicted proteins | sample MGYA00237864_ERZ511476 | MGnify/ENA primary metagenome ERZ511476 (study PRJEB26306, sample SAMN06343908) | marine metagenome | isolation source: coastal waters | place: Atlantic Ocean: West Antarctic... | reverse complement strand
AAATGACTCCACAAGGTATCCCTACTTATAAGGGCGGAGACGATCGAGATCCAGGTGCCCGAGGTGGTCCAGGCTCAAGTGGCTCAGGTGGCTCAGGTAATGGTAATGGTAATGGTAATTTTAACACCAACACAACTCCTGGCAACGAACTTTCTGCTATGGATCAAATGGCAGAGTCAGCAGCTGCAGAGGCGGCGGCAGCAGAAAATAATTATGGCAGACCAAACATGGGCGAGCTGACAGGTGGTTATGAAACAGTAACAGGTGATCCACCAACAGGGAATAATCCAGAAATAAATGATTCAGGAAAACTTGAAGAACTAAGAGCAGAAAGAAAAGCTAAAGAACAATATGAAAAAGATTTAGAAAATGCTATAGTTAAATCAAGCACTGGTAATGTAACTTCTGGTGGTTACAATATAAAAACAGGTAAAACTACACCAGTAACTAATGTAATGGCAGGCGGTCTTGTAGACAAAGCACGTGAAAGATACAATGATTTTAGAACGCAAATGGATTATGCTAATCAAATGGAAATACAAGATGCAGTATCAGCAATGGATCCACAAGAGCGTTCTATGATGAGTATGTATGGAGGCACAACTGATGCTAGTATTGCTAATCAAATGGAGCTTGGGGGATATACTAGAGACCCTGTGGGTAGACTAGGTGGCATGGAAGACAGACTTGGAGAACTAACTGCTAAGGCTAAAGCCAATACTATTGAAGGTGATGAGTTAAATGAGTTAGCACAACTTAATAAGTTTTATGGTAAGAATCCAACTAAAGGTATGGGCTTCTTAGAATCATTAGAGTATCAATTTACTAATCCAGAATTTCAAGCAGACTTAAAGAGAGCCGCACCACTATTAGGTGCTGCAGCAACTGCATTTGCTCCTTTGCGTGTTAAAACTATTTTCTCAATAGGTAAACTGTTAATGTCAATAAATAACACAAGTCCTCAGAGTTTAAAAGATACAGTACAAAATGCGTTAAACAAATTAACTGGTGGTGAGAAAAAAGCTGTAGCTAAATCACTACCATCTACCTATAAAGGTTTCGGAATACAAGGCGAGAACAAAGGTGGAGGCGGTGAAGATAGACGAGAAGCAGCAGCCGGAGCTGAAAGAAAAGCAAGGGAAGAAGAAGAGGAAAGAGCAAGGGAAGAAGAAGAAAACAATCGTAAACAAGATAGATTTCAAAGATCTTTTGCTAACAGATATTTTGTTGGCCCAGCAAGTTTAGATGAGGTAAGAAAATACGCAACAGAAGGTGGCTACAATCAATTAACACCATTTAGTGGTAGAGAAGTATAAGGAATAAACTATGGCAACAATATACGATTATTTAATAGGCTCCGGTGGTGATCAGACTTTAGATCAAACACAAACCACTGAGTCTCCAATGCCTGAGTATCTAAGGGATGCATCAGCTAGAGCAATTGAAGCTGCTAAAGGTGTAGCCTCAGAAGGTTACGCATCATACGGCGGACCCAGGATAGCAGGACTATCTTTAGAACAGCAACAAGCAATAGCGCAACAACAAAGCTATGCAGGACAAGGTGTTGCTGGAGCTAACGTAGGTATTGGCACACTAGGACAAGCAGGCGGTGTTTATGGTGATGCAAGACAGCTTGGTGGCACTGCTGAAGGTTACATAGGTGCAGGTATAGGTACTGCAGCAGGGGGTCTTGGAACTTTAAGTTCATCATTTGATGCAGCACAAAGATCTAGACAAATGGCTGAAGGTGCATATGGTTTAGGTGGTCAAGGGGGGCAAGGAATTACTGGTGCAGAGATTCAAGGTTTTATGAACCCATATACAACTAACGTAATTGATGCAGCGGCTAGAAAATTTACTGAAGAAGGTGCTAGACAACAAACTAACTTAGGAGCAAAAGCTGCTATGTCTGGCGGGTTTGGCGGCAGTCGTGCGGCTATATTATCTGGCATGCAAGGACGTTCACAACAAGAAGGTATTGGCGATCTATATTCTAAAGGTTTATCAAGCGCTTATGAGTCTGCATTAGCTGCAGCTCAAGAAGGCCGCAAGCGTCAACTTCAAGGAGCACAAGCGCAGTCTCAAGCAGCAGGTCAAAGTACCCAAGCTGGTAATTTAGCAAGATCAGCATCTGGTGAGATGAGACAGTTTGGAGCACTACAAGGACAACTTGGCGGACAACAAAGACAGTTGGCAGATTCAACTAGATTGCTAGGCGACTCACAACGAGGACTTGGTATGGATCAAATTACAGCGGCGCAAAGAAGACAACAACTTGGACAAGCAGATGTTGCTTCACAATTAGGTGTGGCTGGATTGCAACAAGGTGTTGATCAAAGATCTATGGATGTAGCTTATGCAGACTTCTTAAAAGAACAAGACTATCCTAAAGATCAACTTAATTTTTTAAGCGGAATGATACAAGGCACTCCTTACAGAACAGGCGCAGGGGCTGCTGCACAACAATATGACAAGCCAAGTAACTTTGATAAAGCAGTTGGTTATGGTTCTCAGATAGCAGATATCTACAACATGTTTGGAAAGTAAAGGAATAAATTATGGCAGATATGTACCCGTCATTTCAATACGGAAATTTAATTGAAGAACGAAAAAAACAATTAATTAGAGAGCAAGAAGCTAAAGATTTTGCAGAAAGATTTAGCGAATTTACAGACCCTAATTATAAACCTGAATCCATAATGGATAAGTTTGCTATAGATCCTAATTACAACATAATACAAGAAAATGCAGATTCAATGGCTATGCCTCCTATGGCAGAAATTAAAAATCAAAAAATAAAAGAAAAAAGTAGTAAGTTTGATTCTGCAATGACAGGTGATGTAGAAAACATTTTAGCAGTCGCAAAAAAGAATGCTGATACATCGCGAAAAATTAAAACTGAAGCTGAAGCTAAAGCTGAGAAAGAAAAGTTTGTACCTAAAGATACTTTGCTTGGTAGAATATTTGACAAAAGAATTAAACCCGGTGAAGATATATCTAACAGTGCTAAAGCTTCGGCTATGCTTAGAAACCTTAGTGACAACTTATTAGAGCGTCGTTTAGTTGGTGGCAAAGAAGGCACTGATACTTTAAGTAGAATCTTAGGCCCAAGTGGCGGCATAAGAGAAGGCATGACTGAAATAGAAGCTTTGGAAACTGCGGCTCAATCTAAAAATCTTGCAACTATCTTAGCAGATCAAAAACTTAGAAGAGGTGAAGCTGATATTAAGAAGGTAGCAGCTGACACGGCATTACAAAAAGCAGGCATTAATACTGAGAATATGGATTCAGATACTAAATTTGCTTATTACCAAACTCTTGCTGAATTGGGAGAAGATAATATTGGTTATCCAATATTTCAAAAGAAACTTCTTGAGAATATGAAGAGACAACAAAGTGTAGAAATTTTAGATAACATAGGTCCTGAATATACTAAAGCTTTAGACGTTTTAAGAGTGGAAAAACCAGGAACTCCTGAATATGATCGTGCTCTAAAAATGTTGCAACTTTATGGAAGTTATCTTCCTGGACTAGAGGATATGGCAGAAACAACAGAAGTACAGTCTGCAAAAGAATTGACAAACAGTTAACAACATAACTAAGAGAGTCCGCTCTCTGAATACTTTAAGTAAGGAAACTAACAATGGCTGATGCCAAAAAGTCCAAGATTTATAATAATCCTGGCAACATAGAAATAGGACAAGGCTACGCAGGAGAAACAGGAACGTACGCTAATGATAGAGAACGTCCTTTTGCTATATTTGATACTCCTCAAATGGGAGTAAGAGCTTTAACTCGTGACCTTATAACTAAGATTAAAAGATTTGATGGAGATGTTGATGCTATAATAAATCAATACGCTCCTAACAATGAAAATGATACTAAGGCTTATCAAAAATTTATTAAACAACAAATAGGTAACAAGAGTAAAGTAGATGAATCAGATCTGCCTTCTCTCATTACTGGAATAATTAAAAAAGAAAACAAAGGATCTACGGCAGACTATTATTTAAATGATCCTAAAATAATTGAAGAAGGTATTGCATTATCTTCTAAAAGCTTTCCATCTAACTACACCTATAGAGATGCTTTACTTGAGTATCTAACTCCACTTCCTGTCGAAGCACGAGAAGAAGGGGGGCCAGTCAATGCTGGTCAACCATATCTTGTTGGTGAAGATGGGCCCGAGATAGTAGTGCCTGAACAAAGTGGCACAGTTATTCCTAATAGTTTAATCGGAGACGATGGACAATTTATAAATTTAAATCAAAGAGCAGAAGAAGCAGCTGCCAGAATTAAAGCAATGAGTGAAGCACCACCTTCTTCACAACAACCAGTACAATCCCAAGGACCGTTTGGTTATGATATTAGTCAGCTAATAGAACCAAAACAAAAACGTAAAGTAAAATACATATCTTTTGACGACCCTGATACTCCTTACATAGAAGTGCCAGCAGAATTTAATGATGACCAAACCAGGCAATTTTTAAAATCAGATGAAGCAGCTATACAATTAGCTAACAAAGGTTACTACTATACCTATGGATTAGAACCAGTTAATGCCAGAGACCCTGATAACTTAAATGACTGGGCTCTTACTTCTGGATTTAAAAAAGGTATAACCAGTGTAAAAAGCATGGGAGCTGGTTTAATAAACGCAGCAGCAGATACATTTGGTAACGAAGAACTAGATAAATATACTAAAACATTAATTGACCAATACAACTTAGATCAATCTGCTTACAGATTTAAATACGGAGAAACTACAGACGCACCATTAGAAGAAAGAATAGTCACACTAGAGCAAATGTTAGCAGATGAAAACAAGATGTCTGCTTTCTTAGAATGGGCAGGGAATACTACCGGCTCTGGTGCAGCTACTATGATACCGGCAATTCTTGCTGGTGTTGCATCTATGGCTACTACTGGTACACCTTTACCAGGTATATTTTTAATTGGTACTTCTTTTGGTATAGGAGATACTCAACTGGCACAGTTAACTAGTAAAGGTTTTGCTCGAGATGGAGATGCTAATGCTGCAATATCACTTGCTACTGGTCTTGCATATGGTGCAGTAGAAACTGCTATTGGTGCTCCTATGATTATGTTAAGCGCATTTAACAGAACTTACGGAAGCGCAATGACTAAAAAAACAATAGAAGGCATAACTAAAATTAAAGTTAAACAAGGAGTAACTAAACCTTCCTTAGTAAAAGAATTAACAAAAGGTTTTGTCAGGTCTGCAGGTGCAGAAGGTACTACCGAGGCAATACAAACTGCACTTACTTCAACAGCAGCACAACTTAATGATGGTGAATCAATATCAGATTTATATACTTCTAAAGAATTTATAAAAGAACTAGGCGAGTCAGCAGCTGCAGGAGCTATGGCTGGGGGCGCAATAGGTGGAGCCATAACTGGTCCAGTTACTTATTTTGGTAATGCTAAACGAGCAAGAGCAGTAGATGGTGCTATTGTTACAGGAGCAAACCTCAATACGGAAGATCCAGAGTTAGCTGAAGCTGGTTTTAAAATGGGTGACCGGGTATTAAAGACTGGTTTAGAAACATATACTACTGCACTAGGTGACAGAGTTCCTACAGAATTTACTATTGCTGGTACAGTAATACAAGACACTGGAGCTAAAGCAGTTCAATTACTTTTTGAAACTGAAACAGATGGTAAACCATTTACAGCTAGTGTCCTTATACCTATAGAGCATTTACCAAAATTACAAATGGTTGTAGAAGAAGCAGCAGGAGCTTCAACAGATGACAGATTTACCAACCCTACTGAAAGAGATACTGCACGTCAACCAGATGTTAAATCTATGGCGAAGAAATTAAAAGAACGTGGCTTTAAAAACATACAAACTTATCTTGGTTTAGAAACAGGACAAACTGCAATCGATGCATTGATAGATGACTACAAGAGTTACAAAGCTAACAACGAAGTTATTCCTTACGAATATAAAGTATTTGAAAATTCTAAAGGTGAAACTTTAAATGATGAAATGCTTAAAGAAAGAGCTGCAACTATATTAAAAAGAAATAATGCTTTTGAGATATATGATTTCTCACAAAATGAGGGCAATCAAAACACATTAACCGAACGACAAGAGACTGCTTTAGAAAAGTTGGGTTGGTTCAATGAGAACGAAGACGGCAGTATAGCTATAGGTGCCGCAACTATTGAGCAATTAAAGAAAGATACTAATATTGAAAAGGGCAAGAAGGAAACTAACGGCCTAATTCGTATAAAAGAAATAATTAAAAACGGGGTAAGACATGAACCTAATGCTGTAAGATCAACGGCTCTACCACCTACTGCTGTTGAGTCAACACTTACAGGGTTAGAACAAGATCTTCAATACCAAGCCCCCCAAACAAGAACAACGTCAGAGGTTGTAGGAACTCAACAAGTCGAAGGGTTGGCAAGATCTAGTAACCTTAGCAAAATAGCAGAGGCTGAAGCACTAACCCAAGAACAAAAGTTATATAAGTTTGATCTTGATAAAAGCAAGGAAGAGATTGCTACTCTTAAGGAAAGTAAAAAAGAATTAGATCCCGCTGGTGAAACATATACACAAGATGTTATTAATCTTAACAGAAGAATAAAAGACTTACAAAGAAACAAATACCAAAGAGCTAGGAGTTCTTCACATCCTCTATCAAGAATACTACAAATTAAAAAACTTGTAGATAGAATGGACAACAATGGTTTTAAAAGAAACCTATTGCCTTTTTATAAGTATGCCTTGAAAGTTGCTAAACAAGAAAAAGATATAGTAGCAATAGATCAATACGAATCTCTCATTAAAGGATACAAACCTTCTTACGAGCATGTAGTTACAGATAGTAGAATGCGTGGTACTGGTTTTTACTTTAACTATACTTCGGCAGCTATAAGACAAATAGAAGCATTTATTTCTGAAACCAGATTACCTGAAGCCTTTAAGTCTGGATCAGAAACAGCTAGAAGTAGTTACAGAGAATCGGTAAGACAAATTAGAAATTATGAAAACATGATAGATGAGATTCGAGATGCTCGAGTTGAGTTGAACGAATTGCTAGGAAGTTTTGATATAGAACCCATAAGAAAATGGGATTCATTTAAAGGTAAACCTACTACCCCTGAAATAAATAAAATTAAAAAAAGATTATTTGGTTATGATGAAAAAATAAAAGAAAAGGTAACCAAAACTTATTGGAGTGTAAACGAGAATCCTACCTCAATAGACAGAGGTGCGTTAACACAAGAGATGTTAGATGCACTGCCTATCATCAGACAACAAATGCAAAGTGAATTAAACAGCTTAGGCTTAGATGCTTTGTCAGTTGATTTATTTAATAAGGTACTAAACGCAGAGGGGGCACAGTTAAATGGTAAATTTATTATTGGTGCTAACGCAATACAAGTAGCTTTAAACGCAAACCCTATGGTTGCTGGCAGAAAAGTAGATCCTGCATATTCTAGAAACTTTGTTATGTATCATGAGTCCATGCATTACATACTAGACAACTTAATGACACAGAATGAGAAACAAGCATTACTTAAAGTAGCAAGAGAAGTAGGATTAAAAAGATATAACATTAAGAAACGTTATGAAGATCAACCTAACATGACTGCGCTTGGTATGCAAGAAGAAGCCATAGCTGATATGTTTGCTGAGTACATGACTGTTACAAGAAATGGGTCACTGTTCCAACCTAAAGGTGTAATGGGTAAAGTCTTTGCACGTATTGCTATTTATTTAAAAATGTTAGCCAATGCTTTAGGCTTTAATAAATTTACAGAAAGCAATAAAATATTTGAAGCTTTTGATAACGGCGTTCTAAAAGAAAGAAAAGAAATTATAGATCAAGCTGACATACAAAGACTTGGTCCGCTTAACTTGGCCAGAGCTGCTAACATATCAGAACAAGATGCTATTAACTTTTTAAATAGAAAAGAAGGTACAACCAAAGTACTTGTTAGCAGTAAGACAGGGGGCGACATAATACAGAATGAATCATTGTATAAAGCATGGGATGAATACGTTGATGATAAGTTGTTTAGACAAAATCCAATGGATACACCAAGTATTCCAGTAGTTACATACGAAGGTTCTGAAGGAGTTTTATTAAAAACGATGTTACGAAAAGTTTCTGGTTTGTACAAAGGTTTAACTAACGTCAATGGTATACCTAATTTAGATCTGGTAGAAAGTTATTTACAACAACTAGAAAAACTAGATGATAGAACTCTGAATACTTTGTTTGCATATATGCAAGACAACCTTGGTTCTAATTTAGCTTTATCTTTTGAAGAACTTACAAGACAGTATTCTAGGGTAAGTCAAACATTTGCTCAACAAGAAACTACTAGATTATTTAGAAATTTGTTAATGCAAGCAAGTGGCATACTTGGTAATATAAATCCTGTTGAGATGTACAGAGCTAGGTTAGCCCGTATACGAGCTAACTTGCCTACACAATCTGATCTGACTATAGCAGGCAGTCCTTCAATTGTTTATCATGGTACAAATACTAGCAATATGAAAGAAATAAGAAAAAAAGGATTTAGAGTAGATCCAAAAAGATATGGATTTGACGGTTTAATCTTTGATAATTTTGGCACACACTTTGGTACCATTAACGCAGCTGATCAAAGAGCTATTCAAAAAGGTGGCATATATTCCAAATATGGTACTGGAGCAGAAGGCCCAGTATATGGTACTAAAGCAGAAGGTCCATCAACTATGGCTGCTGTATTATATATAAGAAACCCTTTAAGAGTAACAGATTTAGGAACAGATTGGGGCACAAATAATTTACTAAAAGAATTAACAGAAAAAACAGATAAGATGGAAAGCATTGACGGAGGTCTTGCTTTATTTGTTGATCAAATATTTACTAAAGAAGAAGCTAATGCCATAAGAGAATTTGTTAGAGAAAAAACTAAAACTAAACCGTTAAAAGAACAAGATGCTTTTTTTAATAAATATCTTAAAGAATCTATAGAAGCTAAAGGTTACGATGGTATAGTATATCGTAATCAAGTGGAAGGGATGGACAATGATCATGATCCAATGATGGATTCTTTTATTATATTTAACAACGATCAGTATCAACAAGTAGATGGCAATGGTAATCCAGATATGCGTGACCTAAACTATAATGCATCAACAGACGGGCCAATCGAGATAGCAATAGCGGATGATTTCTTAAGTACTAATGAGAAGATGAGCCGTCAAGGTCTTTCTGAGCATGAAAGAAATATGGTTAAGTTAAGAGCGGCTACTGAAAAGTTTTCTGCTATGGAAGAGGTAAGTCTAACTGATATAAGTACTCTTGGTAAATGGTTTTCAAACTTAAGTACTATTGCTCGTAAGTATGGTGTGGTTTCTACTATGTGGAACAGTATAGATTTCATGCAAAAACTTGCACAAAATTTTCAATCTCAGTTTGCAATAGCTACTAAAGATGCTTTCATGATATACGAATTACTAGGTGAGGACGCTGTATTTTTAGACAAAGCATTTTCTATTTCACAATCTTCTCCAGGACAATACCGTCCTGATGCTAATGGTAACATAACATTTGTTGCCCCTGAGTCTAAGATATTACATAGAAGAAATGGCGACAGTTACACTATACAACAAGGTGAAGTTATAACTTTACAAGGAGATGCGGCCAAAGCTTATCAAGATATAATTGTAGCTAATGTTGAGGTAATGAAAAAGAATTTAATGATGACTATAAGTGGTCACCATATGGAAGACTTTCAATCAGCTTTTGATTTATTAGCAACTGCTTATCCAGAAAGTTTAACTCAATTAGGATTTGATCCTACAGTACCAGTAACACCAGAACAAATTATGAATCTGGAATATCCACAGATACAGCAAGTTTATGATTCTCTTAAGACTTTAAGTTATAACTTTAACGAACTAGCTATCTTTGATGAAACTTTAAAATCATCTGGTAGAATACAAGCACTACTTGGTAACGATACTGTGGGAGCAGAGACAAGATTAAGTGATGCTCTAAAAGTTGCTAAACAAACTGCTGAGTTTACAAGGTTTGACTACATACCATTAATGAGATACGGAGACAATGCAGTTACTGTAGTTGATACTACAAAACCTCGTACTAGTAAAGACCGAGTAGTTGCATACGAACTAGTTGAGCCACCATTAACAGAGGACAGACTCAGAGGATACACTACTGCAGGTTTGATAAGGCAAATAGAAAGAAAGTTTGCTGATAGATATAATGATCCTAAGTATGAAATAACAACAGTTAAATTAAATCCAGACATTATTAAAAAGTTCAACGATGAAGCACCTAAAGATTTTTCTGCATTAGAAGCGGTAGCAGCTAGAATGTCTGACAACAAAGGAAAGATGTTTCAAGAGCTTCTTAAAGAATTAAACTCCTCAGTAAGTGAGGGCCGAGTTGTAGGCTTTGATCAATTTATTACTCCAAGAAGAGAAGTAGGTGGTGTAGATGGATACAGTGGTGACTTCATGAATGGTATCATGGCGTTTGGATTAATGGCTTCTGATTTTGCCGCACGTAATGGTATGTCTAAAGAGGTTGCAAGAAACTATGGTAAGGCAAAAGATTATGCTGATAATCCTAGAAGTCCTAAACCAAAATTAAGAGCAGCTATTACAGGTATGTATGACTATGGTGTAGTTGATGCTCACAACTATGAGTTTTCTGGACTAAGACGAATGGGTTTCTGGTGGTTCTTGGGGGGCAATTTCTCTTCTGGTATCTTACAGACTATGAGTGCAGTACAATTTACTGGCCCAATACTATCACAATTTGCAGGCACTCCTAAAACAACAGTGCAATTAACTAGAGCATTTGATGATGCACGTAAGATGATGACTATTGTTGAGTCAGATTATGGTGACACGTTTATGAATGTAAGTAATGCGCCTAAAGAATTACAAGCGTTGATACAAGAACGATTTAACAACGGAGTACTTAGACCTGGACAAGCTGGTTTGGAAAAAGGCCAAGCACCTAACGCTTCTATTATACCTGGCAAACGTGGTGCAGTTAGAAAGGCAGGAAGAATATTTGAACAAGGCATTATGAGTGGTGTCTTTAATACCTTTGAGACTTTCTCACGTACTGCTGCTTGGATTGCTTCATATAGGTTGGCATCAGATCCAGAGATGTTAAGAAAAGCTGATGAATATTATAGTGGATACAATGAAATATGGAATGCTAGAAAAGCTAGGGAAGGTGGTATAGCAACTGCTACTATGTTTGCTGACCTAATGATTGATGAAACATTTGGTAATTATAGTAAAACTAATCGTCCTAAAATTATGAGAGGACTTGGTTCAGTAGCTTTCTTATTCCAAACTTATGTTAATTTAATGCTTGGATTGTTACACAGTTTATTTGTTAAAGGTAACAGAAAAACAGGCGGAGCTATATTTGCTAAAGTAATGTTGATGATGTTTTTAACTGGCGGTGTATTAGGTATGCCAGGTGGTGATGATCTCAACAGAGCATATGCATTCTTATCAAGACTTGGTGGATTTAACACAGATTTAAGAACTCAAATGAGAGACATGCTAACAGAAGTAACTGGCCCTAAAACTACTGACTTTATAATGAATGGAATCTTTGAAGCATATGCTGGAGTGTCTATACAGCAAAGAATAACTCTAGGAAATTTACCTGGTATGCAACAAGTCTGGTCTATACTAGGTACTGTAGGAATGCCTACAGGTTCAAAACCTTACGAATTATTTGGAGCTCCTGGTGCTATTGTCTTAGGTATACCACAACAAATGATACAAATATCTAACCAACAAGGACTTGGACAAGCGGTAAAAAATTTAGATTTCTATATGGCAGCTGCTCCTTCGTTTATTAAAAACTTTTATAGAGGGGCATATAAATATCCGACCGAAGGATATGCGGATACTAGAAAAGGTACATTACTAACAGCAGACTTAACTACACCAGAGTTAATATTACAGTCATTAGGTTTTGCTTCTAATAAAGTAGCTAAAGAAAGAGACGCTTTATTCAGAGAAAGAATGATTGACACTAAGCATCAACAAGCACACCGTCAATTTAATGCTAGATATAAAGAAGCATACAGAGATTTATATATGGCGGAGAATATTACGTTTGATCCTTCTTTAACAGCAGATACATATAAAAGATTAGGCAAACTTAGAGTTGATGTTATTAAGTTTAATACTAAGATGGATGGAAAGTATGCCTACCGTCCTGATACAGCTAGACTGTTCGAAGAAGGCAGGCAACAAGCTAATCCTAAAGCAAGGATATATAGCTCAGATAAATTAAATATACAAGAGAAAATGAAAAACAGAGAATCTCTTGGATTAGATTCTTAGTTCTTAGAATCTTTTTTCTTCTTATCTTCTACAGTCTCGATTGCTTCTTCTGCTGGTAGCAGTGCAGCTACTTGACCTCTTAACTGTGTAATAGTAACCCTATAGTTAACTATAGATCTGTCTT
>ENA-ORXF01002012-ORXF01002012.1-marine-metagenome-genome-assembly--contig:-NODE-2012-length-12501-cov-6.625402_pt1 | contig 12501 bp, 9 predicted proteins | sample MGYA00237864_ERZ511476 | MGnify/ENA primary metagenome ERZ511476 (study PRJEB26306, sample SAMN06343908) | marine metagenome | isolation source: coastal waters | place: Atlantic Ocean: West Antarctic... | reverse complement strand
TCATTAGGCACATCTAACTTTAGGGCAGGTGTTAACGCAGGTAACTCAATCACTGCTGGTGGTAATTTCAACACTGTCGTAGGTGATGAGGCTGGTACTGCAATTACTACTGGAGATAATAACGTAGTAGTTGGCTATGCGGCTTTAGTGGCTAACACCACAGGTGGTAATAACGTAGCAATTGGTCAGATTGCCCTTGATGCTAATACCTCTGGTTCTTTTAGCGTAGCTGTTGGCAATCGTGCGCTTAGTGCTAACACCACTGCTGGTGGTAACGTAGCCGTTGGTGCTGATGCGCTATTGCTCACTACCACAGGTGCTGATAACACGGCAATTGGCCTTTCTGCAATGGATGCCAATATTACAGGTGCTGGTAACACAGCCCTTGGCGCAAATGCTTTAGGGGCAAACACTACAGGTGCTAACAACACAGCAATTGGTAAAATTGCATTAGCCGCTAATACAACTGCTGCAGGTAATGTAGCGGTAGGTAATGCAGCTTTAACTACTAATACTACAGGTGCTGATAACGTAGCTGTTGGTTTGGAAGCTCTTGTTAATAGCACCACAGCGGCTAACAACGTAGCTGTAGGTTTTGAAGCATTAAAAACAAACACTACAGGCGCACAGAACACAGCCGTTGGTAAGCAAGCATTGTTGAGAAATACAACAGCAGCAAATAATACTGCCGTTGGTTTTACTGCACTAGACCACAACACTACAGGTTCTGAAAACACAGCCGTGGGTAGGGATGCATTATCAGCTAACACTACAGCAGCTAATAACGTAGCGGTTGGGTATCAGGCTTTATTAACTAACACTACAGGCGCACAGAACACAGCTTTAGGTTGGAACGCTTTAAGAGCTAACATTTCTGGTGCTAACAACACAGCAATTGGTAAAAGAGCGTTAGATGCCAACACCACCGCTGCCAGCAACACTGCTGTTGGAGTTAATGCTGGACTATTATTAACAACAGGAGCTGCGAATACGGTTGTAGGCGCTGAAGTAGGTAAAAATATGACTACCGCAGCCAACTGTTTAATTCTTGGATTTGAGGCAGGGATTACAGGAAGTCCGGGAGGCAACCTAACAACAGACCATAATTCAATACGCTTAGGTGATGAAAACATCCAAACTGCCCATATACAAGTAGATTGGACAGTAGCATCAGACCAACGAGATAAAACAGACTTTACAGATTTAGACTTAGGTTTAGATTTTGTTAAGGCACTAGCACCAGTTACCTACAAATGGGATAAGCGTTCTAATTACGGGAATAAAAATGCTGATGATTATGACTTAAATGCACAGACACCAGACGGTACGCATAAAGAAGATTGGCTAGACATTGGCTTTAAAGCTCAAGAAGTAGAAGCATTAGAAATAGCGGCTGGGTATAATAAAGATAATAAGACCAATCTTACAGCAACTCTTACAAGTGATGGTAACCAGATGGGCCTTCAGTACAGCAAGTTTGTGCCTATCCTAGTCAAAGCACTACAAGAACTATCAGAAAAGAACGATGCTCTTGAGTCTCGTCTAGCAGCATTGGAGGAAAAGTAAATGAGTAAAGCAGCAGAGTTGGCAGCAGGTCAATCTTTTATAAACCCGTGTGCATTTTTAGTTAGACCTGCTTCTAGTCAAGCTAATATTGGTGTAGGCGGCAGTGCTACAACAGTTGTATTTGGTACAGAAGTATTGGATCTAGGTGGTAATTTTGCATCCAATGCTTTTACTGCACCTATTACAGGCAGTTACCAACTTAACGTATTCTTGCGCCTTGAAGCAGTTGATAGCGCAGCAGCATATTATCACGCTGTTATTGTTACATCAAATAGGTCATATGATCTTATGTTTGACCCTGACTTCGGGCAAGACGCAGCGTTTTTTAATTTGTCAGGTAGTGTCTTAGCAGATATGGACGCATCAGATACAGCATCAATTACAATATTTCAAAGTGGTGGAACATCACAAACAGATATAAACACTAGTTCAACTTTCAGCGGCTTTCGGGTATCCTAATGGAAAAGAACAACTGGCATCTCAGTAAGTCCGTACCCGTATCACTTATACTAGCACTCGTCATACAAGCAGCCGCCATAGTGTGGACTGTATCACAGATGCAATCTAGTATAGCAGCTAACGCTAACAGTATAGTAAGAATAGAAATACGAACAGAGAAGCTAGAGATGGCAGTCCAAGGACAAGCAGTAGCTCTTGCACGAATAGATGAGAACATCAAAGCAATACGTATGTCAGTAGAACGTATAGCGTCAAAAGATTAAGGATCGCAAATAATGCCCATAACACTAGAGCAATTTAAAAACACAGTTGCACCTTCGCTTAATATTAGAGTTGATAAGTCTCTAGGTCAAAAAGCTATGGATCAATTAATTAATTCTAATCCAGCTTTAGCAGCTAAAATGGGTGTTTACAATAAAATTCTAGATGGAAAACCTATAGTAAGAGCAGCTAAAGGTGGGTATCTTTTTGCAGCAGACGAACTAGGTGACCCACGAGTCAAAGAAAGAATGAAGGACAACCCTGAGTTCTCTGAGTTCTCTATAGATAAACAAGATGCTGCAGCTAATAAGATGCAACAAAGGTTTGCTCAACCAGAAGACCGAATGCAACAGCCAGCTAGAGGTTACCAGCACGGTGGAATGGAACTAGGACCACCACTTCTTGATACAAGAAAAGGCTTACCTTTTACATCTACTGGTGATGAGACTGTAAGAGCAGTTGATGGACCACCATCAAGAGGCGGTCCTAACCAAATCCCTAATCAATTTATGGACATGAGAGATAGATCACTGGATGGTTATCAAGGACCAAGAGGGAGAATCCAACCACCCAGAACAGATCTTGATTATGATCCTAATGTAATTGTTGATCCTGTACGTAGAAATGATGGAAGCCCTGTAAATCAATATAGACCCCCCCAACCAGATAGCAAAATAGCACGAGCAGATACTAGAAAGTTTGGTGAACAACCTAATCTTTTGCAACGTATGCCTTATCAACCTATAGCAGTGCCTTTTGGAGGACCGGGTGAGCAACTTCCTGAAGCACAATTGTTTGCTGGTACTCAAGGCGGTGGAGGTAGTAGAATACCTTTAAACCAAGCTCAAGTTACTCGACCTACATCAATGACTTATGAAGCTGCTTTAGCTGACTCACAATCAATGGACAGGAGAATGAGAGGTCCAGAAGAACTAGCTATTAGAAAAAAAGCACTCGCATTAGGACCGGGTGGCGTTTACAATATACCACAAGCAGAACAAGACCCTGTATATGGTGGACCTGCAGCAAAAGTTCCAGCACAAACTGACTTAAACAAATTAGCTGACGCACAAAAAGATATGTTGCAGAAGACGTACACTGATCCGGGCAGTGTTATTACTGCTGGCGTAACTGAAAACATAGTACCGTCTGACTATAACGAAATAGCTGCAGGTACAGGTCAAGTTACAGGTGACCCATCTGTAGATCTACCTACCGCTACAGACGTATCTACTGCAGATGTACCTACAGCAGAAGGTCCAGCAGGTGTAATGACAGCAACAACTGTAGCTGATAAAGTTAAAACTGCTACTGACGCTATGACTGCAAAGACAGGTGAAGTAGGAGATGACGCTCAAGTAACTGCAGCAACAGAAGATAAGTCTTCTGTGTCTGACTTAACTGCAGCAGCAGGTGTTGCTAATGTAATGACTAACCCTGTTAAGCGTAAAATAGAAGCTGGTGAAATAGTAAGTGGGGCTGCTGATGCAGCTACTGCCGCTGCGTTTACAGAACAAGTAGAAGCAGCTACCGCTACACCTTCAGATAAAGCTACAGTTAAAGGTCAGCTCGACACACTAATGGATGACTTCGATGGTGGTGAGACACCTGTATGGGCAGCAGGAGCTATGAGAGCCGCTAACGCAGCGATGGCAGCTAGAGGGCTAGGTGCATCAAGCATGGCTGGACAAGCTATCATACAGGCAGCTATGGAGTCAGCGATACCTATAGCTCAAGCTGATGCTTCAACTACTGCACAATTTGAAATGCAGAACTTGTCAAACAGACAGCAACGTGCTATGCTTGCAGCTCAACAAAGAGCTACATTTATAGGACAAGAGTTTGACCAAGAGTTCCAATCACGTGTAGCTAACTCTGCTCGTATTGGTGACATAGCTAACATGAACTTTACTGCAGATCAACAGATAGCTTTAGAGAATGGCAGAGCAGCTAACACAATGAACATGGCTAACTTAAGTAACTCACAAGCTATGGTTATGGCTGAGGCTGCTGCACTATCACAGTTAGACATATCAAACTTAAACAATAGACAACAAGCTGCAGTACAGAATGCTCAGAACTTTATGCAGATGGATATGCAGAACTTAAGTAACGAACAACAAACTAGTATGTTTAAACAACAGCAAGTTACAGCTTCTTTGTTTACTGATCAAGCTGCGGAGAATGCAGCTAGTCAGTTAAACGCTACATCTGAAACACAGACACAGCAGTTCTTTGCTAGTCTAGCTAACCAAACTAGTCAGTTTAATTCTACTCAAACTAATGCAATGTCAACCTTTGATGCAGAACAAACTAACACACTTAAAAGATTTAATGCAGAGTTAGATAACCAACGTGATCAGTTTAACGCTACTAACGGATTAGCTATAGCGCAATCTAATGCACAGTGGAGACAGAATGCTACTACTCTCAATACTGCTGCAGCTAACGAAGCTAACATGGAGTACGCTAAAAACGTAAACGGTTTAACTGGTACAGCACTTGATCAGTTGTGGCAAAGAGAAAGAGACTTAATGTCTTTTGCTTTTACAGGATCAGAAAGTGCAGCAGACAGGGCAGTAAAGATTGCAGTAGCTAAACTAACAGGTCAACAACAAGCTGACTTAGCTGATCAAATGGGTAAAGGATCTTTCTTCTCTACTATACTGACTGGTATACTAGGTGGATTTAAATAAATGAGTTTTTCAAATAGGGTTTCTAAATTATCAAATTACTTGTCAGATCACTTTGACAAAGTAAAAGAGCTTCCTACTGATAGTCTTGCAGGTGCAATTACTAAAGGTGCTACCTTTATACCTACAGCTAATACTGGTTTGCTTACTAAGTCAACTGTTCAAGATGATCCTTATCCTAATATGATAGCAACAATTAATGACATGTTAGATACTATAACAGAAAGTGATTCCCTTCTTAGTGGAGCTATCTCAGATAAAATTAAATCTAAAAAAGTATCTGATGAACTTAAACCTACAGTAAGGCCAGAAGAAATATCAAATAGAACAAAAGTGTATATGCCTAAAACTAAAGATAATTGGTGGAGTGATATACGAGGTGGTGGAATATTTGAAAAAGATACAGAGTTTAGAAAAGCTGTAGAAAAAACATCAAAAAACTTAGGCATCGAACCAGAATGGTTAGCTACTACTATGTCTTTTGAAACTGAACATACGTTTGATCCTTCTAATAAAAGTAGAAGTTCTTCAGCCAGAGGACTTATACACTTTACAAGTTCTGTAGCTCAAGAAATAGGAACTTCTCATAATGATTTAAAAAAAATGACACGAGCAGAACAAATGCCTTATGTTGAAGCTTACTTTGAAAGGTTTAAAGGTAAAATGAAATCTTTAGATGATACTTATTTAGCTGTGTTTGCACCTGCAAGAGTCGGAACATCTTCTAATGTAGTATATGAAGACCCTAATGTTACGTACAAACCAAACAAAGGTTTAGATTTAAATAACGATGGTACTATAACTAAAGAAGAAGCTTTATGGAAAGTAAAAAATAATACATTGTTGTCTTATGAAGATATGTACAGTCCTTATAAAGATAAAGGATTGATGCGACCTTTACTTAGACCTACAGTAAAATAATAAGGTAATTGTAATAATGAAAACTAATGCATTAATGTCTCCTCCTAATAGCAAAAAAGAAACAGATGTACCTGAAGATGAGATAACTGACACAACCCGAACTACAGCTAAACTAGCTATAATGATAGCTGAACTTAGAAACAATGAAGAACTATAGGTAGAATAAAATGAGTAACATACAAGAGAGTTTATTACAAGCTGCTATTCCGGGTCAGTCTCTTACTGATGAACCTAAAAACTTTCCGTGGGAAAGAGCAGCAGAATACAGTGACCCTACAGAAGCTGCCCGATATGAGTTAAAGAAACTTAATGAACCAAAGACTATAGATAGTGTTCTTTCTTTATTACAAGTAGGGTTTCCTATTATGTCTTTAGCTGAAACTATAAAAACAAACAGTCAAGCAGCAGGTTTATATAATCCTGATATAGGTTTATTAATTACTCCTATAATTACTCAACAGTTAGTTAGCACAGCAGAAGACGCAGGTCTAGATTATGTAATGGGTGATGAAGATGACGAAGAAGAAATGACAAAACAAGAAGATGCTGCTGTAGAAGCGTTATTACAAAAAGACATAGTTAAATTACTTAGTAAAAATCCTGATGATGATTTAATAGATGACTCTCTTTCTTTTTTAGAAGATGAGGATATACAAACCCCTATGTTAGATGAAGAACAATTAGAATTAAAAGAAGAAGAACCGATTAAAGAAGTTAAACCATCGGGACTTATGAGTAGGGGTACAATGTAATGGCAGGTTTTTGGGCAGGTTTTGGTACTCAATTTTCTAAAGAAGTAGGGGAGATTCGTAAAGAATTACGAGAAGACTCTCGTACTCGTAGAAATTATATTGAAGCTAACGGTGGTAGAATTGTAGCTAATACAAGAAAAAAAGCAGATGAAATATTAGCTATGGTAAACGAAGCTAAAGCAAAAGGTGTAGCGGAAGATGCTTTACTAGGAATGTATCAACAGTCTGGAGCTACAGGTATTAGAAAATTTTATGCAGCACTGATGAAAAGACCTAATTTAAATGCTGAAGATTTTAAATCTATTAGTGATATAGGAAGAGAGTGGGCAAAAGATACAGACCTAAGTCTTACAGATACCATCCTAAGAGGCATGAATGTTTATTCTGATCCAGATGCAGGACCAGAAGAAAGAAAACAAAATTTCTTTCAGGGTATTATTTCAGGTGGTGCAGGTAATGATAACTTTATGTCAGAAAAAATGTACGGTGGTTACACAGGTTATGATATTAAAAGAATGGAGTCTGGTGTAGAACAAAGTTCAACAGAAGGAGGTATTGATGTTTTGTCTTTAGTAGGACCAGCACCCAAAACCCCACGGGTGCAAGCTCAAAACTTAACAAACCTAATGGATAGATTTAAAAAAAATCTTCCTATGCTTCTTAATATAAAAAATGGAAGAGTAGCAGAACTTACTTCAATGCTTAGCGATGGAACTTCCACTGCAGAATCAGAAGAAGAACGAGCAGAAATTGTAGAAGACATATTTACTTTAAATAAAATGAAAGAAGAACGCTACACACAAACTTCTTTAGTACAATACGCTAAAGATTTTGACCCATCTATGTATGAATACATGTCAAAGATTGAAGCAGCAGATGGTGGTTCATATAGTCGAAACTCTGAACTTACAGAAATGTGGGGTAATTATAAAGGCTATGAACAAACTTTAAAAAATAACAATCTTCATTTTGTAAGTGACGAAGAACAAACAGGTAGGCAAAAAGCTATTCGTCATGCAGACGAAATGAAAAGACAAACAGGAAAAAGATACGATGCTTTTGTTTTAATTGATGACAGAGTAATAAGAGTGTCTAGTGAGGATTAATAATAATGGGTAGAATTGTAGAAGATGCAAGTGATTGGCTTAGAGACCAAGAAGCTAAAGTTTTAAATTTACCATATGATCCAGAAGCAAAGGTAGTAGAAGAAGACCAAACACCAAGTGCTTATGAAAAACGTGCAGCCTTTATACGTGCTATTCCAAAGAATGTAGCAGAGTGGACAGCAAGTATTCCTTGGTTTTCTAATCAGAAATCTGATTGGGATACAGCTTTTCCTGACAGATCAACTTCACTAGATGCTAATGATGAAGACGTTAGCGATATTAAAATTGGCATATCTCCTCCCGGCACATACGTGGAAAGGTATACTGACAAAGCCACTAAGATATTTTTAGAAGATTACTTACCTTCGACAGAAAAAATTGCAGTATACAATCCAGAAAAAGATATAGCAGGAAGCCAGCCTTTTAGTTTTATTACTCCTAAGTTACAAAATGGAGAAATTGATTATTGGAAGTTGGCAAATCCTACAACTATAAGGGGTGAAGGTTGGAAAAACATGTCGCCCCGGCAAAGAAGAATAAGAGACTTAGAAGATAGAGAGTATTGGGTAGAACTTTCTGATAGTACAAAAAGACTTCTTCAAAAAGAGGGGATAGATCTTACTACAACAAGGGCAACACGGGACGTTATGAAACCCGGTCTTACACAAAAAGATTTGTTGAGTTCAGAAAACTTTCCTGTTGTTGAGAACTTAATGCAACGGTATACAGGTCTTAAAAGAAAAACTATGAGTTTAGGAACTGATAACGCAGAAGATATAGTAAAAAGATTTACTACCCTCATGCGTTTTAGAGAAGACTATAATAGTATACATCACGTTGCTATGAAAACTTGGTTAAACAAAGGCAGTGAACAAGATTTAAAAGCAGCAAAAGAAGCTTTTAATTTATGGGATAAAGTAGGTGGGGTGTTTCAAAGAGATGCCACTGCTTCAGATAGAATATATGGAGTATCACAACACTTAAGAAATGCATTTATTGATCCCTTAAATCAAGCAGCTTTTTTTGCAGGTGGGCGAATGAGAGGAGCAAAACGTAATGCTTTTGCTTTAGGTGCTAGTAAAAAAGAATTAGGTATGTTTGAAAAAAGAGTACTTAACAATAAAAACTACTCACCAAAAGAAAGAAAAAAATTAATAGACGAAAAAAGAAGTGAATTAAAGTGGATCAATGCTCAAACAGGTGAAGCAAACGCACAAGGAATAAAGTCGGGTTTACTTACAACAGGTGGACTTAATGCTGCATTTGATAGTGCCATTGATATACTGTATCAACAACAAGATATAATAGTAGGCAGAGAAAAAGACTACAACATATTTAGAACAGCAGCAATAGGAACAACATCCTTTATACTAGGAGGAGGTTTACAAACAGGCTATGCTTTTTTAATAGATCAAAACTTAAGAAGATCTATGGGTATGCCAAACAATAAATTAGGTACTTTTAATTCTGATGGGTTTACTCCTAGACCTTGGTTATTTAATTCTTTTGTAGAAGCTGGAGCAAGAGCTAGAAAATCTGCAAAGAAATTTAGTGTAACAGATGTGTGGAAAGCTGCTAGATTAAATGGTGCAGATATAAGTATGGCTGAAAGATTAAAAGCAGCTAATACAAGGTTTACTTCTTTCTTAGAAAAAGCAGAAAAAGGTGCGCCATTTAGAAGAACAAATGCAGGTCGAGAAATAAAATATGATGACTCTTTATATAATTTATTTTTCTGGGGAGATTCTCAACTAGGAATTGAAGGTGTTCAATCTATCCTTGAAAAGTATGGCATTCATTATGATGGAAAAAGAAGACGATCAGGTTTGTATTTAGATAAAAATAATAAACCTAAAAAGAAAAAATTAGATCCTGAAGGAAGGCCCAGAGATTTAGGCAAAGATGAATCAGGTAAAGCTATTGAAGATAATTACTTTAACTGGTTAATAGATGTAATTGATTATGCACCTAAAGATATTAGGCAAGAATTTAGAACAATGTTTAGAAACTCTTTGGGAACTTTAGATGAATTTCAAACTGTAAAAACAAAAAGACCTTTTTCATTAGAAAAGTTTTTGTTAACAGAAGCTGCAAACGTTAGTGCTGCAGGATCTCTTCTAGGTAGAGTAGGAAGACTTAGTCAGTGGAAGAAAGTTGGAATTGAAAGCTTAGAAGAGTCCACAGTTGATGTAGCTTTTGAAATGCTTGCACCTGTAGGTAAAGTAAAAAGTTTTATAACTAAAGCTTACGACAAACTTCCTGATGCAATATTAACTGGTGTAGAAGCTACTAGTTCATTTACACGAGATACTATTCGTGCTGTTGTTACTAACCCCGGAACAACATGGTTAAACATAAAAGGTTGGCAAATACTTTCTCAATTAGAAGCTGCCTCCCGTGTAGTACAATTTGGTTTGTACGGTGGTAGAGGTATGACTAGTTCTTTAAGAGATTTTGCAGCAGGATCTAAGTTAGGAAAAACTAAACTAGGAAAAAATCTTTGGGAAGCTAATCCTAAAGCTACGGAAGCTTGGTTTAATAAAGCTGATCAAACATATAAAAACATGATCTATAAAATGTATAGATTAGTAGATCTTAATCTTACTGTAGATGAAGCTGAAGCGTTTATGTCAAAGTTTCCTCAAACACAAAAACTTATGCGTTGGGCTAACGGTGGTATAGAAGTAAAAGATGTAAATAAATATTTAGGTCTAGAAGATTTAGCAGATAAAAAATTACAATCTGCTCCCAGAAGATGGATGGATGCTTACATAGAAAAGGCTCAGATAATTTATGGAACTAAGGCAATAGACTTAGTATCAAAGTCTACTGAGTTTATGGTTAACCTTGATATGTTAGTCAGAAGAAAATATGGAATGGGCATAGATGATTTCTTAGAAGCAGACCAAGGAAACCTTGCATTCAGAAATCTTGAGACAGAAGCGTTCTCTGACATCTTAGATAGAGCTACTCGAAGAGCGCAGAAGAATACATTCTCTTATGGTTTTGGTCATACTAAAAGTTTATTTGGAAATTTTCTTAAACTTGTAGAGGACGCAAGAAAAATCCCTTTAGGAGGTGGGTCAGTTGCATTTGGTCAATTTTTTAACGGTACTCTAGGTTTTACTGCAGACGTTAGTGGTATTAGTATAATTCATCAAAAATTTAGAAAAGCAATTGCTAAAAGAAAAGGTAAAAAAGATGAGTCAAGAGACATAGGTGATTTACAGGCTCTTGCAGTAGTATCATATACAACTTTAGGTTTTTCTACTTACTTTGCAACCAAAAGAATCTTTGAAGATAATCTTCCTTGGCACATGAATCTAGAAGAAGACGGAACTGTAGCTGATTACAGATACGAATACCCTAACCTTGGTATGTGGGTAGGTGGAGCTATAGCATACTACAACGAAAAAGGAATGATTCCTAGAGAATATCTAGAGGATGGGTTTAAAACATTTGGTACTCAACAATTTACTAGAGGGGCAATGAAGGGTATTGATGCTATTTATGATCTAATACTTGAAGAAGCAGCTGACCCAAATTCTAATTTTCTAGCCACACTTACAGAGGCAATGGTTTTGTTTGGTGTAAATTTATTTGGTATGGGATCTAGGCCGGGACAACCATTAAAAATAGGTATAGATGTATTTGGTGATGGAGGCGTTAATCCTGTAGACAATAGAGTAGGAGACAGAGCATTAAACGAATCACTTCGTTATTTGAATAGTGTGTTTAATTTATTAACAGACATAGACCAAGTACAAAAAAGAGACCCAACTTCAACGAGGGCATTGAGTGGGCAGCCCGAACAGATATTAGGAAAAAGACTTGCACAAACACCTACTAGTCCTGCACAAAGATTGATGGCTCTAATAGCCAAGCCTTATTGGAAAGCAAATCAAACAAGTTTATTTCCTGAAGCTACTAACAAAATGAATCTTTACATTGCACCTGCTTTAAATAAATTTTCAGCAATGTATGTTGACTCCCCTCAATTTTTAGCACTGTCACATTCTGATCAGCTAAAGGTATGGAGAGATGGTGTATTAAAACCAGCTAAAGAAGCCGCACTAGCTATGTTAAAAGCTGATGGAGTAGAGGGTGATGAAAGATTAGGTTTGTTGTTTGATATTGATTCTAAATCAAGTGAAATGGGGATAAAAGAAGTAATAAGAGAGTTGCCACCATTTAGAAATGAACAAACAAACGAAATTGTAACTGATATTTCTGATTTAAATAATGAACAACTAAAAAGAATACTTGCTTGGATGCGTGGTTCTAAAGATAGATTAGATTTAAAAGTAGATCAATCTAAACAAGACATTTTTAGAAAAGAAAGTATAGGCAATAGCCCGTGGGAAATTTTAATGATGAAGGGAAAGAACCCTTAAGCTCTTGCCCCCTCTTACCTACTAATATCTGTATATCTTTTACACCACATAAACACTTCCGTTAGATGTTCAATAGCTTTATCTTTCTCTACTGAATCATCCATGTTCTCCGATATGTAAGTCTCTAAAGGGTCTAGCTTTTCAGCTAGCCCTTTGATGAGATGATACTTTTTACTCTTGATGTATTGTTCTGCTTCTCTAATGATACTCATACTCCACACGAGCCTCCGTTACCACTGATGTCACATATGTCGTGAGTCTCTACGTGTTCATCAAACTCCTTACCTAATTTCTCAACTGCTTCACTGTAAGGTACAGACGTAAGCGGCTGACCACCTCGACTACCATC
>ENA-ORXF01002003-ORXF01002003.1-marine-metagenome-genome-assembly--contig:-NODE-2003-length-12524-cov-8.278862_pt1 | contig 12524 bp, 10 predicted proteins | sample MGYA00237864_ERZ511476 | MGnify/ENA primary metagenome ERZ511476 (study PRJEB26306, sample SAMN06343908) | marine metagenome | isolation source: coastal waters | place: Atlantic Ocean: West Antarctic... | reverse complement strand
GGTTTTTCTTTATTAGATTTTAAATGGCATGCAGATTTTAAACCATCAGAAGAATTTATAACAAAAATTACTTTGAACTCTATACAAAACGGGATTCCAGAAGGTGTTGTGTTGAACGTAAATATTCCCAATTTAAAAAAGGAGGAAATCAAAGGTGTTAAAATTTGTAGACAAGCAAATGGGTATTGGAAAGAAGATTTCGATAAACGAAAAAGTCCGTTTGGTAAAGAATATTACTGGCTTTCTGGTGAATTTGTAAATAAAGATAAAGGACAAGACACAGATGTATATGCTTTAGAAAACGGATATATTTCTGTTGTTCCTGTTCAATTTGATATGACTGCGCATCACATGATTCAAAAATTAAACACTTGGGAACTTTAAGAAAGGAGATATTAATCGGTGTTTTAGTCGCCTTGTTTGCCACTTTTTTTGCGGCCATAGTATATTTAGAGTATTTTTTTAAGTTTAATTTTGAGGATAGCTTACAAATGGTAAAAGAAAGAAACCTTTATGGTAAAGTACTTTCATTAGCGGCAATTCCTAATTTAATTGTATTTTTTATTTTCATTAAAAAGAAACAAGATACGAGAGCAAAAGGAGTTTTAATGGCTACTCTCTTAATCGCATTTACAACGCTTATTTTAAAATTTTTCTAAGATGAAATATTATATAATTGCTGGTGAAGCTTCAGGAGATTTGCATGGTTCCAATTTAATGAAAGAATTATTTAGGCAAGATAAAACTGCAGATATTCGTTTTTGGGGAGGAGATTTAATGCAGGCAGTTGGTGGTAATTTAGTAAGTCATTATAAAGAAAGGGCTTTTATGGGTTTTTTTGAGGTTTTAAAAAACGTATTTAAAGTAATAGGTTTTATAAAATTTTGTAAAAAAGATATTGCAGACTTTAAGCCAGATGTACTAGTTTTTATAGACAATTCTGGTTTTAATTTGCGCATTGCAAAATGGGCGAAAGAAAAAGGGTTTAAAACAAATTACTACATTTCTCCGCAAGTCTGGGCAAGTAGAGCAAGTAGAGTGCATGAAATTAAAAGAGATATAGACAAACTATTTGTAATTCTTCCTTTTGAGAAAGATTTTTATAAAAAGTATGCGTATGAAGTAGCATTTGTTGGGCATCCATTAATTGACGCTATTGCAGATAGAAAACAAGTTTCTGAAGCAAGCTTTAGAAATGAATATAAATTAAGTAATAAAAAAATTATTGCTTTATTACCAGGAAGTAGAAAGCAAGAAATTACAAAGATGTTATCTGTAATGTTGTCTTTGGTAACAGATTTTTCTGAATATCAATTTGTAATTGCAGGTGCGCCAAGTCAAGATTTTTCTTTTTATAAAGAAATTATTGGTGCTAGAGAAGTGGCTTTTATCAACAATAAAACATACGATTTATTAAGTATTTCTTATGCAGCTATGGTAGCTTCGGGTACTGCAACTTTAGAAACTGCTTTGTTTAAAGTACCACAAGTTGTATGTTATAAAGGGGGATATATTTCTTACCAAATAGCAAAAAGAATTATCACTTTAAAATTTATTTCTTTGGTGAATTTAATTCTTGACAAAGAAGTAGTGAAAGAATTAATTCAAGACGATTTTAATAAACAAAAGTTAAAAGCTGAGTTAACCATTATTCTGGATACCTCTTCTAGAGAAAAAATGTTTTTAAATTATTTTGATTTAGAGAAAAAATTAGGAGGTAAAGGGGCTTCTGAAAATGTAGCAACTCAAATTGTCGCCGCTTTAAAATCCGAAGTTTAAGATGCAAAAATGGTTTTTTTTATTGTTTTTAATTTCTTTGGGATTCGGCTCTTGCTCTTCAATAAAGACAGTTAGAAAAACCACAGAAAAACGGTCAACCAAAATAGATAAAATTGTTTCTAATGCTTTAAAATATAAAGGTGTTCGGTATAAGTTTGGAGGGACAACAAAAAGAGGAATGGATTGCTCTGGCATTGTTTATGTCTCTTATCTCCAAGAAAAAGTTCAGTTACCTCGGGTCTCTAGACATATGGCAAAGAGAGGGAAGAAAGTATCTCTTAGAAATGCTAAAAAGGGAGATTTACTATTTTTTAAAACGTCTAAAAGAAGCAGCCGAATTAATCATGTTGGACTGATTGTTTCCGTTAAAAAAAATCAGATCCGTTTTATACATTCCACTACTTCTAGAGGAGTTATTATTTCATCATTATTAGAAAAATACTGGAAAAATACATTTGTAAAATCCAAAAGAATACTGTAATTTATTTTGAGTAACTTCACGTTGCTATGAAAAGGTTGTTTAAATATTTGCCTTTACACTTTTTGGTGTTTCTAATTTTAGGAATCGGAATTCAATTTTATACTCAAATTTGGACTTTCGGTTTTACGAAATTAGGACTGCTTATATTGTTTTTAATAGTTTCTCTTATGCTACTTAAAAGGAATAAAGCGGTCACATTTGTTACCTTTATTTTATTTTTTTTTATTGGTATTTCTTCAGTGTATGTTCAAGATACTAGAAATTACAAAGACCATTATACTAATTTTTTAAAGCAAGAAGCTAAGATAGTTTTAAGGATTTCGAAAGTCTTGAAATCAGGTTTTTATCATGATAAATATGTAGCAGAAGTTATCCAAATAAATGAGAATAAAACCAGAGGAGAAGTTTTACTAAATATTGAAAAAGACAGTTTGCAAAACCGACTTAAAATTGATGCTAGAATTTTTGTAAAACCTACTTTTAAAAGAATCCTTCCACCTTTAAATCCAGAGCAGTTTGATTATAAGTTTTACTTGGCAAAACAAGGGATTCAGCAACAGCTATTTATAGAGACTGCTCAGTTTTTAAAAATGTCAAATTCAGCAATTTCGTTCGTTGGTATTTCTGAGAAATTTAGAGATAAAATTCAAAAATCATTATTAAAATTCAACTTTAAAAAAGACGAGCTTGCAGTAATCAGCGCACTCTTATTAGGTCAAAGACAAGATATTTCTAAAGAACTATTAACAGAGTACGCGAGCGCAGGCGCAATTCATATTTTGGCAGTTTCTGGCTTGCACGTTGGTGTTATTTTATTGATTTTATCTTTTCTATTTAAACCTTTAGAAAGGGTTAAAAATGGTAGTTATTTAAAAGCTTTTTGTATTGTTTTATTACTTTGGATGTTTGCGTTTATTGCGGGCCTTTCGGCATCCGTAGTTAGAGCTGTAACCATGTTTACTTTTTTAGCAGTAGGACAATCTTTTCAACGGAAAAAGGTAGTAGCATTTTCTCTAATCTCTTCGATGTTATTCTTGTTAGTCGTTAAACCAATGTTCTTGTTCAATGTTGGCTTCCAACTTAGTTATTTAGCCGTTTTTGCTATTATTTGGGTGCAACCAAAATTAGTTGCTATTTACAAACCGAAATTTATATTAGATAAAAAAATATGGCAATTATTTACAGTTTCTATAGCTGCACAAGTTGGAATTCTACCTTTAAGTATTTATTATTTTCAACAATTTCCGGGGTTGTTTGTGCTGTCTAATTTGGTGATTATTCCTTTTTTAGGAGCTATTTTAATGGGAGGAATAGCAGTCATATTAATGTCACTACTAACTATTTTACCTCCGTTTTTAGCTGCTATTTATGGTTTTGTGATTTCTTTAATGAATAATTTTGTGGGTTGGATTTCGCAGCAAGAACAGTTTTTATTCAAAGAGATATCCATTTCTTTTTTAATGATGTTGGGGTGTTATTGCTTTGTTTTTTCTGCAACTGTGTTCTTAATCAATAAAAGACCAAAAAACTTGATGTATTTTCTCATTTCAATACTATTTGTTCAGGGGCTCTATTTTATTGAAGATAAAACGGCTAGTGAGAAAGAAGCTTTTATTGTATTTCATAAAAGTAGATTTTCTTTAATAGGGATAAGGAAAGGTATGAAGATGGAACTTCAGCACGATTTAGATGCGTTAAAATCAAAAGAAATTAAAGCGATAAAATCGTATCGAGTTGCAGAGTATATTAATTATATAAAGAAAGTTGATTTTAATAATTATATCAATTTTAAAGAACAAGATATTTTACTGATTGATAGTTTGGGTGTTTATCAACTTAATAAATTAAAGAATCCGATTGTAGTTTTACAATATTCACCAAAAATAAATTTAGAAAGATTGATTCAAACTTTGAATCCACGTTTAATTATTGCAGATGGTTCAAATTATAAAAGTGATGCAAATAATTGGGAAATTACTTGCTTTAAAAAAGCCATTCCATATCATTATACGGGTAAAAAAGGAGCATTTATTTTAAGGAAATAATTTATAATTTACTTTTGAAATCCTTTTCAAAATCTTTCCAATTATTGGTTTTGTAATTCTCTGCAGAGAAAAATCCCAATATTTTTTCAAATGTCTTCTTATCTAAATAACCGGGAATACTTTGTAGTTTTTCTTCTGTTTTTGATAGTAAAATGGTTGTGGGATACGATAACTTTCCGTCCATTAAAAAAGCAGGTAATTGATGATAGCCATTTCTGCCACTTTTTTGAAACTTAAAAGTTTGGTCGTTATAAATAATGTCTTTTTTTCCTTCGCCATCTAATTTAACGGCGTAAAAATTCTTATTTATAGCCTTTATGATTGTTTTGTTGGCATATGTTGTTACATCCATTTTTTTGCAGTAGCCACACCAATCTGTATATACATCAATCAAAATAGGTTTTGGTGTTTTTTTATTCGATGCAATTGCATCTTCAAAAGACAGCCAATTTATTTTTTCTTGTGCTTTTGTGTTTACTATTGATACAGCAATTATTAAAATGAATATTATTTTTTTCATAGGATGTATTCTAGTAAATTTTGCACCAAATTCAAAAATAAACTTTTTTTTTACTACTTTTTTAATTTCGTGTTTAAAATATAAAAATCCTCATAAATTTTAATTTATGAGGATTTTTATATTTAATGCACGTTACCCATTAACTTCTTCATTAAAGGAGAAAGTGTAATTACGATAGCACCTGCTCCTAGAGCATACATTGCTATTAGTTCAAAGCCATCTGTATATATAGCTAGAGTCTCGAGTCCTCCCACATTTGCGTCTGTACTTTCTACGGCTAATTGTTGAGAGATAAAACCTACAATTTGAAATGCATAAGCCGACGATAAGAACCAAATTCCCATCATAAATGCAATGATTTTTTTCGGAGATAAATCTGTTATTTTTGATAAACCTACTGGCGACATAAATAATTCTCCAATAGATAGTATTAAATACATTACCAATAAGTAAGCAAAAGGTACCATTCCGTTTTCATCGGCATTTCCTTTGCTCATCGCTAAAACATAGAAACTAATACCTGCTAAAATTAAACCAAAACCAAATTTATAAGGTGTTCTTGGGTTGATTTTCTTTTTTGATAAATAAGCCCAAAGTAAAGAAATAGGAATTGCTAATAGAATGATAAACATTGAATTTAAAGAGTTTGTTTGCGCAGCCGTCATAATACCATCTAAGGCAACATTCCTGGATGCGAACAAAGTAATTACACTTCCAGATAGTTCATGGAAACCCCAGAATAATGTCATGAAAAACGTAATTAAAATAGCCATTATTAATTTTTTCCTTTGCTGTAAATTAACGCCTGCCAAAATTTTAATTAAGTAAACTCCAATTGCTATTCCAATTGCTAAGAATATAATACCAACTATATTTTTTTCTCCAATTAAAAATGTATCCTCTGTTGTGATAGATTTATAAGAAGCTAATATAAAAGCTATTACAGGAACACAGAGTGTCGCAACTATTGGTATGAAGGTTTTCTGAGGAATTCCTACCATTTTCTTCTCATAAATCTCTTGACTTGGCGGCAAACCTTTGTCACCAAAAATATTCTTCTTTATGCCACTCCAAAAGAATATTAAACCTGTCATCATTCCAACTCCAGCCAAGCCAAAACCATAATGATAACCATACTTAATTGCTAGCCAACCGCACAGCAGTGGTGCAATCCATCCTCCAATATTAATTCCCATATAAAAAATGGTAAAACCTGAGTCTTTTCTTACGTCCCCATCTTTATATAGCGCTCCTACAAAAGTTGAAATATTAGGTTTAAAGAAACCATTACCGACAATAATAAAAGCTAGTGCTAAGAAAAATGCAATATCATTTTCTATGGCTAAAACAAAATGACCAATAGCCATTAAAATTCCTCCCAAAAAAATAGAACTTCGCATTCCTAAAATCTTATCAGAAATTTGACCTCCAATAACTGTAGAAGCATATACTAATGATCCATAAGAAGCATAAACGGCTGCCGTTGCATAATCTCTATTAGATAAAGATTTAAATATTTCTTCCACCATATAAAGTGTTAGTAGCGCCCTCATTCCATAGAAACTAAAACGTTCCCACATTTCTGCGAAAAACAAGTAAAATAACCCTTTGGGATGACCGAACAATTGTTCTTCTTCTTGATTTTTAAAAACTGATTTTGACATAATTATCCTTTAATTTTGATTGATATATTTTACTTATTATTTAATTAAATGCGTTGTTACAAAATTTGTCATTTTTGTATATAAATTCAGACGCATATTTTTTCCTTTGTAAATTCCGTGTGTTCTATCTGGTACCATAAACATATCAAACTGTTTGTTGGCTTCAATTAGGGCATTAATCATTCTGTAACTATTTTGCACGTGCACATTGTCATCTCCTGTACCGTGCACTAATAAGTAATTCCCGTTTAATTTATCTGCATAATTTATAGGTGAATTGTCATCATAACCTTCAGGATTTTCTTGCGGAGTTCTCAAGAAGCGTTCTGTGTATACAGTGTCATAAAAACGCCAAGAAGTTACAGGGGCAACTGCAATTGCTGTGGTAAAAATGTCATTTCCTTTTAACAATGCGTTTGTACTCATATGTCCGCCAAAAGACCAACCCCAAATACCAATATTGTTTTCATCGATATAAGAACGTTTTGCTAATTTTTTTGCGGCAGCTATTTGGTCTTCAGTTTCATACTTCACCAGATTCAAATACGTAGATTTCTTAAAGTCACTTCCTTTAAAACCAGTTCCACGTCCATCAACACAAGCGATAATCATTCCTTTTTGAGCCAACATATTGTGCCAGTAATCATTACTTACATTCCATTTATTTGCCACTTGTTGAGATCCTGGACCAGAATATTGAAATAGTAATAATGGATATTTTTTGTTTGCATCAAAATTTACAGGTTTTACCATCCACATATTTAATGCATTTCCATTAATGGTAATGGTAGAAAATTCCTTTTCACTTAGATTATAGGCTAATAAATCTGCGTTTAAGGCTGCATTGTCTTTTATTGTTTGTAGCATTTCACCTTCAGCAGTATACAAAGAATAAATTGGCGGAACTTCTGAAGAAGAATAGGTATTGATAAAGTAATGTAGGTTTTTGCTAAAAGAAGCGGTACTTGTTCCTTCGGGATTGCTTAGTAATTTTTTGTTATTTCCATCTAAACTTATAGAGTAGACTCCTCTATTTGTTGAACCATTTTCTACAGATTGATAATAAATGGTTTTTTTAGCCTTATTGTAGCCGTAATAATTGGTTACTTCCCAATTTCCTTTCGTTATCTGATTGATTAATTTTCCAGAAAAATCATACTGATAGATGTGATTAAATCCGTCTTTTTCACTCGTCCAAATAAAGCTATTGTTATTTAAAAAAGTAAGATTGTCTGTAATGTCTAGGTATGCTTTATCAGTTTCATTTAACAATAAAGTTGACGTATTTTTTGAAGCGTTTACTTTGTGTAATTTTAAATTATTTTGATGGCGATTTAAAGTTGTTGCCACTAAAATATTTGAATCATTAGACCATTTTATTCTAGGAATGTATTCATAGTCTCCTAAACTAACATTTTTAGTTTGTTTAGATGTAACATTATACATGTGTAAAGTTACATCCGCATTTTTTTCTCCGGCCTTCGGATATTTAAAAACTTGTTGCTCAGGATAATTGCCTTGTCCAACCAAATCCATAGAAAAAGTGGGAACTTTACTTTCATCAAAACGCAAAAAAGCCAAATATTTACTATTCTTGCTCCATTCAAAAGCGCGAACAAAACCAAATTCCTCTTCGTACACCCAATCTGTAATTCCGTTTATAGTCTTATTAAAAGTACCGTCTTTTGTAACTTGAGTTACCTTATTTCTGTTGGTTAAACTTAAAATATAGATGTTATTATTTTTAGCATAGACTATTTTTTTACTATCCGGAGAAAAAGTGGGTTCTTGAATGCCTTTACCTATAAGCGTTAATTTTTCAGTAGCAATATTATAGTAATAGAAAGTACCTGTAAAAGAACGTCTGTATATTTTTTTGAAGTTAGTTCCTAAAATCAAAGAAGATTCCTCCTTATTAAAACTGTAAGAAGAAAAACCGTTTAAATCTTTTAAACTGTTACTATTTACAATCGTTTGAACCTTTTCTAAAGTTTTATAACTGTATTTGTCTACCGTTGTATTTCCAGTATCATCAGAATTAAGCAGAGAATAAAAATCACCATTCATAGAATTTAAAGCGTTCATTCTTTCAGGAGAAAAAGTGCCGTCCCAGATTTCATCTAAAGTAATTTCTTTTTTTCCTGCAATGTAATTATTGGATGTTGTAGTGTTTTGTTGGCAACTAAAAAGTAAAGTTATAGCTGCAATAGTGAAGATTCTTTTCAATGGAAATATCTTTTTAAATAATGGTTTGTCAAGTTTACGTAAAAATTCGCAAAAAAACATTCAAAAATAAGTGTCAATTTAAAAAATCTGTAATTCATAAGTTCTTTTTTAGTAAAAAGGAATGCTTGAAACCAAAAAAAAGTCTTGATACAAAGTATGAATCAAGACTTTTAGGAATGTAATATTGGGGGGTTATTTCTTTTTACTTTCTTCATCTCCAATAATCAATGGTGTTTTGCCATCAGTTATTATTGTTTTTGCATTTTCAGATTTAGCTAACTCTTTGAATGCTTCAATCGCCTTTAGCTTTAAAACCTCGGGAGTTAGGCCTTCTGCAATAATTAATTGAGCATCTCTTTCTCCTTTTGCATTAATAATTTTTCTTTCTGCTTCTAGTGTTTCTTGTTGTAAAACAAACTTCAAACGCATCGCATCTTGCTCTGCTTGTAACTTTCTCTCTATAGAACTTGCCAAACCTCTAGGTAATTGAATGCTTTTCATCAATACTGCAATTAAATCAATACCATCTGCTTGTTTTTCAAGATTTACTTTCATCTTTGTTAATATTTCGCGTTCAATATCTGCTCTCATACCAGAATGCATGTCTTTTGCAAAAAATTTAGCACAAACATCTGATGCCGCAGATCTAAAAACACTGGTAATAACAGATTCATAACTTTGACCTAAATTTTCTAAAACCGAAGCTACTTTATTGGCTTGCAATCTGTATAAGATAGAGATTTCAGATTTTACACTTAATCCTTCTTTACTAGGCAAGGTTAAAACTAATTTTATATTACTGGTTTTTGTAGATTCTTTTATGACTCTGCTTATAAAAGGATTGTAAATGACAGTTCCTTGTGTTTTTACTTCTTTAGAAAATTTACCTAAAGTTTGCTTAATTCCTACTTCTCCTGGTCTAACGACTGCGCAACTATAACTAATAAGTACTAAAATAATAATTGCAATGCTTCTATTTCTCATAATTATATTGGTTTAAATATTTTATTGAACTTGTATAAATTTACGGCCAAAATCTTTTTTTTTACTGAATTTAGAATTAGACTTTTTTATAAATATCATTAACAAATATTATGATAAATTGATTATTTGTTAATGTTTGTTAAAATAATAAGAGATATTTACAGGTATTCTAAGTAAAGTGTTAATTATTTTAAATATTCTTAAAGTACAGATCAATTCTTGGTTTTAACAAATAATAAAAAAGACTTTTTTAAGAATTTTTTAACTAATTTGTTAGATTCATCTATCTTTGTTCTAAAGCGTACTTATATAACACAATGATTAAGATGATATCGGGTTTTTCCAAATTAACAAAAGAGGAAAAAATAAATTGGTTGGCAGAAAATTATTTGAATAATTCAAATACAATCACTACTATAAAACAATATTGGAACGATGATGAAAAATTACAACAATTACATGATGATTTTATAGAAAACACTATTTCTAACTTCTATTTACCATTAGGAGTTGCGCCAAATTTTTTAATAAATGGTGAGGCATATGCAATACCAATGGTTACTGAGGAAAGTTCTGTAGTTGCTGCTGCTTCTTTAGTTGCTAAATTTTGGAGTACAAAGGGTGGTTTTAAAACTACCGTTTTAGGAACTACTAAAATAGGGCAAGTGCATTTTATGTTTGCTGGAGATAAAGTAGCTTTAGAAAATTATTTCAATAAAAAGAAAACAGCATTATTTGCGGCTACGACCTTCATCACTAGAAATATGAAAAAACGTGGTGGCGGAATTTTAGCTATAAATTTATTTGATAAAACAGATAAACTAGAAAACTATTATCAATTACATATTACTTTTGAAACGAAAGATTCAATGGGTGCCAATTTTATTAATTCTTGTTTAGAAGCAATTGCTGCTGAATTTAGAAACAATGAAATTGAAATAGTGATGAGCATTTTGTCTAATTATATTCCATCATGTTTAGTAAGGGCAGAAGTGAGTTGTAAAATAGAAGAGTTGGGTGTAGAAAACCCGCAGAAGTTTGCAGAGAAATTTCAGCAAGCAGTAAAAATAGCAGAAATTGAACCTTACAGAGCTGTAACTCATAATAAAGGAATTATGAACGGAGTGGATGCTGTTGTTTTAGCAACCGGTAACGATTTTAGAGCTGTAGAGGCTGGTGTGCATTCTTATGCAGCGTGTTCAGGAAGCTATACAAGTCTCTCTCATTGCTCCATAGATAATGGCGTTTTTAAATTTTGGTTAGAGCTACCCTTAGCTTTAGGAACTGTTGGTGGCATCACTGCCTTACATCCTTTAGCAAAGTTATCTTTAGAAATGTTGCAAAAACCATCTGCAAAAGAGTTGATGCAAATTATAGCAGCTGCAGGTTTAGCTCAGAATTTTGCCGCATTAAAAGCTTTAACAACCAAAGGAATTCAGCATGGTCACATGAAAATGCACTTGCAGAACATCCTAAATCAATTAGGTGCAACACAGACAGAGAAAGAAAAAATTACTACTTTTTTCGAAGGAAAAACAGTCTCTCATGCAGCTGTTGTCTCTAAATTTGAAGAAATTAATAGCATTTAATTCAGTAAAATAGATTGCACTTACACCACATAAATTAATGAACTATTATTCCAACGGAAAACTCTTATTAACAGGCGAATATTTAGTGTTGGATGGCGCAAAATCTCTGGCATTACCTGCAAGATTTGGCCAAGACTTAATGGTCGAAAAAAGCAAAGAACCTCAATTAATCTGGGGTAGTTTTACACATACCGGAGAATGTTGGTTTGAGGCGGTCTTTGATTTGCCAAAATTACGTTTGGTAAATTGCACTTTTAATTCTGATAAAGAAGGAAATGCAGAGTTGATTGCAGAAACATTATTAGAGATTTTATTGGAAGCCCAGCGAATAAATCCATCTTTTTTAAGTTCAGAAAATGGATTCGTTGTAAAAACAAACCTTACATTTCCAAGAAATTGGGGATTAGGAAGTTCATCAACATTAATCAATTCAATAGCAAGTTGGGCAAAAGTAGATGCGTTTCAATTATTATGGAATTCCTTTAAAGGAAGTGGATATGATATTGCATGTGCACAAAATAATGTGCCAATATTTTATCAAATCGAAGATAGAAAACCTTTAGTAACCCAAGTTGACTTCAATCCTAACTTTACAGAAAACGTATTTTTTTTGTACTTAAATGAGAAGCAAGATTCAAAAGAAGGTATTGCAAAATTCAGAGAGAGTGGTCGTAGTTTTCAGAAAGAAATTACATCCATTTCAGCCATTGCTGATGAATTTTTAAAAGCAAATTCAGTTATAGATTTGAATAAATTAATTATTGAACACGAACAAATAATCAGTTCAATTATAAAGTTACAACCTGTAAAAGAAAAATTATTTTCTGATTATTTTGGGGAGATAAAAAGTTTAGGAGCTTGGGGTGGTGATTTTGTAATGGTTACAGGAAACGAGGAGACACCAGCATATTTCAAAAAGAAAGGGTTTGAGACAATTTTAACGTATTCTGAAATGATTTTATAAAAGTAGAAAATGAATAAGATAGTAATTATTGGAGGTGGAGCAGCAGGGTATTTTACGGCAATTAATGCCAAAGAAAATAATCCTGATTTAGATATTATAATCCTTGAAAAAGGAAAAGACGTTCTTCAAAAAGTGAGGATTTCTGGTGGTGGAAGATGCAATGTTACGCATGCATGCTTCGAGCCTAAAGAATTAGTGAAGTTTTATCCGAGAGGAGAAAAGGAAATGTTAGGACCTTTTCATCAATTTATGACTGGTGACACTTTTGAATG
>ENA-ORXF01002000-ORXF01002000.1-marine-metagenome-genome-assembly--contig:-NODE-2000-length-12534-cov-3.730513_pt1 | contig 12534 bp, 14 predicted proteins | sample MGYA00237864_ERZ511476 | MGnify/ENA primary metagenome ERZ511476 (study PRJEB26306, sample SAMN06343908) | marine metagenome | isolation source: coastal waters | place: Atlantic Ocean: West Antarctic... | reverse complement strand
TTTAAATTTTCTTTGTTAAAAATTTTTTAATTTTAAGGGGGGGTAAAGAAATAAAAAAATTTAAGGGGAAAATTTAAGTTAGCAAACGAAATAAAAAAAAAAACATTTAATTTATCCAAAGGTGATCAACTTAGGGATTATTTGCATATAGATGATGTTGTAAAATATATAAAAAACGTAAGCTTAAAAAAAAAAAATATCGGTATTTTAAATATTTGTTCAAATGAACCCGTATCAATAATAGATTTAGTCAATAGCTGGAAAGTTAAATACGAGTGGGAAATTCAAATTAAAACTAATATGGTTCCAATTAAAGATTATGAAAATAATAATTTCTGGGGATCAAATAAAAAATTAAAATTTATTTTGAATAATAATTAATAAAAGTGAAATGTCTGATATGTCAAAAAATAATTTAGTTACAATTGGTATACCGACATATAAAAGACCTGAATTAATAATTAATTCCTTAAAATCATTAGAAAAACAAACTACAAAAAATTTTCAAATTTTTATATCTGTAAATGGTGATGAGAGAAATAATTCAGGATATGAAGAAATTGAGCATTTATATCGAAATAATAATAAAGTTAGTTTTTTTTATCAAAATAAGAATATCGGTTCTATAAAAAACTTTTTATTTTTATTATCTAAATGTCAAACTAAGTATTTCATGTGGCTTGCAGACGATGATACAGTCTCACCTGAATGTTTAGAGATATTGGTGGACATATTAGATAAAAACAAAGATGCAGTTACAGCAGTTCCTTATTGGGAGAGGATTATTGATGATAAAATAGATTTAATTATACCTTCACATTTTCATCAGGATAATATTTTAAGTAGGATTATAAAATTTTGTGCGAAGACAGACGATGTTTTTTTTTATGGTTTACATAAAACAGAAAATATTAAAAAATGTTCATTTAAAGATTTTTGGAAGCCTAATAAAGAGCTGATAAGCCAGTGGGCGTATATTTATATTTTTGACTTATTGTTTCAAGGAAAAATTATTTTTAGATTTGATGAAAGAGCAAAATGGACAAATAATGATTCATCTTTAAAACAATACTCAATAGATGGAAAATCAAATTTATTTTCACATTTTAAAAAAATTATTAAAGAAATTAATATTAATTATCAATATATATTCAAAATAATTAAATGGAAAAAATTTCATTTTTTACCAATAATGTTTTTTTTGTTGACTTTATTTTTTTTTAGAAAGTTATTCAAATTAGCTAAAAACAAAATCTTTAAAAAAAAAACATGAAAAAATATATATATTGTGTTGGACTTCATAAAGATGGAGGGCTAAATATACTAAATAAATTTTTGAGTTTTAAAAAAAATAATCACATATTAATAATTGACTCTAGAGCAAAAAATCAAGTACTTAAAAGAAAAAATGTCATATTTGTTAGGGAAAATTTATTTATAAGATTGTTAAATTTAATTAACCTAAGCTTTAAAATTCAAAAAGAAGATCATATAATATTTTTAAGTGGAATTCCCCCAATAATAAAATTTAAAGCAAAAACTTCTATTGTTTTTCAGAATGCAAATTTATTTAGAGATTTTTATAAAGTAAATTTCTGTAGATGGCTTTTTTCCAAAGATTCTTTAAGGTTTCTTGCATTTACGTATGGTAAAAACAATATTGAAAACTGGTACACATTATCTCCAATAGCTAAAAACATTATATCTAAAAAATTAAAAAAATACGTAAACATTAAGATATTAGATATTTTTGAGGGTTATAAAAAAAAAAAATTCAATAATTTTAGAAAAATAAAATATGATTTTATATATCCTGCTGCTTTCATGGAACACAAGAACCATAAAATATTAATTGATAGTATGATTATACTATCTAAAGAAAACATTTTTCCTAGTCTTTTACTTACTCTGGATGAAGTTTCTTATAGAAAGATAAATTTAGATAAGATTATAGAAAAATATAATCTTAAGATATTTAATCATTTTGAGCCAATTCAAGTTAAATTTCAAAAAATTTATAAAGAGTGTGAGACGCTAATCTATATATCGTCAAGTGAAACAATAGGTTTGCCAATTCTTGAAGCTTATCAAAATGGATTAATTATTATTGCACCACAATTAGATTATAGCCAACAGTTTATTAATCCACATTTTTTATTTAATATAAATGACAAGAATGATTTATGTAATAAAATTGAAGATTGCTTAAATAAAAAACATGATTACAAAAAATATTATAATACAAATATTACTGTAAATTTAAATTTTATTTCTTTAGATGAATTTTATTCTAAAATTTTATGAAAAATTTAACAATATTTTCTAAACATTTTTGGCCAGAAAATTTCAAAATTAATGATATAGCATTTAAATTAAGAGAAAGAATAACTGTGTATGTTTTCACATCTGAACCAAATTATAATAACTTTAATTACAAACATAAGAAAAAAGAAGTAATTTATAAAGGTGTTAAAATTAGATATTTTAATACTTTTAAAAAGACAAAAGATAATTTTATCAATATATTTTTAGACTATTTTTCATACATTTTTAATCTTACTTTAAGAATAAATTTTTTTTTAAAAGAAAAATCAGATATCACATTAACATTTGCAACATCTCCTATTTTTCAAGCAATACCTGCAATTTATTTTTCAAAATTAAAAAATATTCCTAGTATAATATGGGTTCAAGATCTTTGGCCAGAAGTATTGGAAGATACGGGTTATGTTAAAAATAAATTAATTTTAAAACTTATAAATAGATTAGTTAATATAATTTATAATAGTTCAGATTTTATATTAGTTCAATCTGATAGTTTTAAAAAACATCTTTTAAAAAATTATGATTTAAAAAATAAAATTTTGACTCTTCATCAGCCTTCAGAATTTAAATTTCAAAAATTTGATAAAAAAAAGAAAAAAATATTTTATATTACTTATGCTGGAAATTTTGGAAAAGCTCAAAATTTTGACGCAATCATTAATGCCTTCAAATCAGGAAAACTAAATAAACAAGTGAAATTGATTTTAATTGGTTCTGGAAAAAAATTTGAATATATAAAAAATGAAATAAAGTTGAATAATCTTAATGATAAAATTATTCTTAAAAATTATGTAAATAAAAAAAAACTTTTGCAAATATATAAATTATCTTCAGCTTTCTTTTTATCTCTAAATGATGGAAAATCTTTAAATAAGACAATTCCTGGAAAATTCCAGACCTATCTAGCTTTCGGAAAACCTATAATAGTTAACTCAAACAGTGATCTAAATAAGTTTATCATAAAAAATATGCTTGGTTTTGCTTCAAAAAATAAAGACTTAAAAAAACTAATTAGTGATATTAACAAAGTAAGCATATTAAGCGAAAATAAAAAAAAAAAAATTTATTTATCTTCAAAAAAAGTATATGAAGAAAATTTTAATATTAATGATATAAGTAATAAACTAATTAAAATTTTAGAAAAAGTTCAAAGTAGATATGCTAAAGAAACTATATTATAGATTACCAAGAATATACCAAAATTACTTAAATAAAGCTGCTTCAAAATTAACAAATAATGAGGAGGAAGATTTTATTCATAGTGATAATGGAAAAAATTATAATTTATCATCTAAAGATAAAGAGAATATTGTAAAAAGAATTAAAGCTTCATTGAGTAAAATAGAAAGTGCCACAAGTTTAGATGTTCATTTGGAGCTTGGAAAAAGAATCCTTAATTTACCAAAAACTGATGGATCAATAGTTGAATGTGGCTGTTATCAAGGTGCATCGACCGTGTCTCTTTCAATCTTTTCAAAAATTGTAGGAAAAAATTTAATTATATACGACTCATTTGAAGGTCTGCCACCAGATGATGATAATGTTGGTAAAAGAAATTATCCATTTTTAAGTCTTACTGGCACATATAAAAAAGGTATGTACAAAAGTAGTATAGAAAATGTAATAAATAATTTAAAATTTTATGGAGAATATGATGTCTGTGAATTGAGAAAAGGTTATTTTAATAAAAGTTTAATACAACATAAAGAAAAAATAGATTTTTTATTTTTAGATGTAGACTTGGTGCAATCTACTTCTGATTGTATTAAATATCTCTGGACTTTTGTAAATAATGGATCTTATATTTATACAGATGATGCCTGTGATATGGATGTTGTAAAATTTTGGTTTGACAAAGAATGGTGGAATAAAAATTTAAATTGTGAACCACCAAGTTATATAGGCTCAGGGTGTGGAATAAACCTAGGGAATAGATATTCTTCATTAGGTTTTACTATAAAAAATTCAGATAAATCAAAATTTCATAAAGCTTTATTTTTATATTAATTATGGATGCAGTAATTTTAGCTGGTGGTAAAGGCTCAAGACTTGGATCACTAACAAAATCAACTCCAAAACCAATGATCAAGATTGGAGGTAAACCAATTTTATGGCATATTTTAAAAATTTTAGACGCGCATGGGATTAAGAATTTTATAATTTGCCTTGGGTATAAAGGAAATGTAATTAAAAAATATTTAAAAACTATTAAGAGAAAAGATTGGAAAATTGAGTGTGTTAATACTGGCAAGGATACTTTAACTGGACGAAGAATATATCTGGTAAAAAATAAGATTAAATCAGAAAATTTTCTTATGACTTATGGAGACGGATTAGCAAATATTGATATTAAGCAATTAATTAAAACTCATTACAGAAAAAAAAAATTAGCTACAGTTACTGCTGTAAACCCAATACCTAGATTTGGGTCATTGCATGTAAAAAATGAAATAGTGACAAAATTTGATGAAAAAATTATAGAACCAAACAACCTAATAAATGGAGGGTTTTTTATAATTAACAAAAAAATATTTAGATCTATTAATTTGAGTAAAAATGTTATGTGGGAACAGTACCCAATGATCGAATTAACAAAAAAAAAACAATTATCAGCCTATTACCATAAAAGTTTTTGGCATCCCATGGACACAGAAAGAGATTTTAAGTTTTTAAATAAATTGTTTAGCAAAGGAGCACCTTGGAAAATTTGGTAAAACTTAACTTACCCAAAAAAAATTTTTGGAATAATAAAAAAATATTTATAACAGGCCACACCAGTTTCAAAGGCTCATGGTTAAAATTATGGCTAGAGTACCTTGGTGCAAAAGTTTATGGATATTCAATTGATTATCCATCTAATCCAAAAAATTTAAATAAAATACTATTTAAAGAAAAATTTATCAGTCAATCAATCTTAGATTTTAAAAAATTAAAAAAAAAAATTGAAAAAGAGAAACCTGATATAGTTTTTCATTTAGCCGCTCAGTCAATTGTATCTGAAGCAGCTAAAAATCCTCTAGATAATTATAAAACTAATATAATTGGTACAGCATCAGTGTTGGAAGCTAGTGCTAATTGTAAAAATACTAAACTGGTTGCTATAATAACTACTGATAAATGTTACAAAGAAAACAAAAAGGTTAAATACTATAAGGAACAATCAGAACTTGGAGGTTCCGAACCATATAGTGCCAGCAAAGCATGTGCAGAATTAATATCTGAGTCGTATTATTTAAAGTATGAAAAATTAAAAAAAAAAATCATTACACTTAGAGCAGGAAATGTAATTGGTGGAGGTGATTGGAAAAAAAATAGAATAATACCAGATATATTAAAATCTATAATTCAAAACAAAACGCTTTATCTTAGGCACCCAAACTCTGTGAGACCATGGTTGCATGTATTGGATTGTTTAAATGGTTATTTAATAGCAGCCGAATATTCATTTAAAGGAATTATCACTTTTAATTCATGGAATTTTGCTCCAAATTTAACTAATCAAATTACTGTTTATGAGTTGGTTAAAATATTTTTGGTAAGATTTAAAAAAAAAAATAAAATTAAAATTTTAAAAAAAAATAAATTTTATGAGTCAAATAAATTAAATCTAGGGGCAAAAAAAGCTAAATTAGAATTGAAATGGAAAACAATTCTTAATCAAAAAAAAACAGTTGATTTTATTTTTGAATGGTACAATAACTATTTGAATAGAGTAAATATGAAAAATTTTTCTATTCAACAGATAAAAAAATTTTATAAAATGGCAAAAATTAAAAATATATGAGAATAACTTATGGAAAAAATGTATATGGTAAAGCTGAAATAGACTCAGTTGTAGCTCAATTAAAAAAATCAACACAAATGGGAAAATCAGTTAGAGATTTTGAAAAAGGAGTTGCAAAAAAATTTTCAAAAAAATATGGTTTAATGGTTAATTCAGGATCTTCAGCTCTGACCTTAGCAATGAATGTGCTAAACTTTAGTAAAGGAGATGAAATTATTGCCCCATGTCTTAACTTCGGAACAGCAATATCTTCAATAATATTATGTGGTGCAGTACCAATTTTAGTTGATGTAGAAATTGATACACTTCAAATTGATCCTGATAAAATTGAAGAAAAAATAACTAAAAAAACTAAAGCAATAATGGTTCCAAATTTAATTGGAAATATTCCTGATTTTAAAAAAATAAGAAAAATTGCAAATAGATACAAACTAATAGTAATAGAAGATTCAGCAGATACGTTGGGGGCTAAAATAGACAATAAAACCACTGGCCATTTTAGTGATGTTTCTATTACCAGCTTTTATGGTTCTCATGTAATTAGCTGTGCTGGAAATGGTGGAATGCTTTTAACAGATAATAAAAAAGTTTACGAAAAAGCTAAAATTCTAAGAAGCTGGGGAAGGATGTCATCATTAATAAAAGATTCAGAAAATATTAAAAAAAGATTGGATATCAAATTAAAAGGGTTTGAGTTTGATAAAAAGTTTGTATTCTCTGAGGTTGGTTATAATTTTGAGCCATCTGAAATTGGTGCAGCTTTTGGACTTGTTCAATTGAAAAAATTTGATAGTTTTAGTAAAATTAGAGTAAAAAATTTTAATGCTCATAAATCTTTTTTTGAAAATTATAAAGATTTATTTATTACGCCAAGAGTATTAGCAAAAGTTAAAACAAATTTTTTAGCTTATCCAGTAATTATTAAACAAAATAGTTATTTTAACAGGAAAGATCTTCAGATATATCTTGAAAATAATAATATTCAAACAAGACCAATTTTTTCAGGAAATATTTTAAGACACCCTGCGTTTACCAAGTTAATATCTTCAAGAAATAAATTAAATTTATATAAAAATTCTGATTATATAATGTCAAATGGCATATTGATAGGTTGCCATCAAGGTCTTAGTGTAAAACAGATGAAATATTTACATCAAAAATTAGAGTTTTTTCTTAGACAAAGTATTAATTAAATGAAGAAAAAAATATCTATTATAATACCTTTTTTTAATGAAAAAGAGAATATTCCAATAATACTTTCAGAGTTAGAGCTAGTAATAATAAAATTAAAAGAAAGCTATGACTTTGAAATTTTATTAATGGACAATGGTTCTAATGATGGATCCTCCAATATCGCAAAAAAAGAGTTGAATAAATTTCCAAATTCAAAATATTTTAAGATGAGTAGAAACTTTGGATATCAAGCAAATATAAAGGCAGGCTATGACTTATGTACTGGTGATGCAGCTGTAGTTTTAGACTCGGATGGCGAAGATGACCCAAATTTGATTATAAATTTTTTACAGTCATGGAAAGAAGGATTTGATGTTGTTTATGGAATAAGAAAGAAAAGACAAGAGTCTAAAGCAATGTCTTTTATTAGAAATATTTTTTATTCTTTCTTAGAAAAATTTTCTGAGTTAAAATTACCTAGAGGTGCAGGTGATTTTAGACTGATTGATAGAAAAGTTATAAATCAAATAAAACAAGTTGAGGAAAAAAATTTATATTTAAGAGGCCTTATTTCTTTTATTGGTTATAAACAAAAAGGTATTGAATATGATAGAAGAAAAAGATTTAAGGGAAATTCAAAAATTTCAATTTTAAAATATTTTGATATTTGTTTTTCTGCAATTACTTCTTTTACTAAAACACCACTAATATTAATATTTATAATTGGAATTATAATCTTGTTATTTAGTGTATTTTTAATGATATTTTACTTAATATTGTTTTTGACTGGTAAAGTTGGCTCACCAGGTTTTACAACAATTATTTTAGTTCAATTATTCTTTTTTGGGTTATTTACTTTAATGTTAGGTATAATTTCAATTTATGTTGGATATGTTTTAGATGAAGTTAAAAAAAGACCAACATATATTATCGAAAATGAAAAAATGGATAATTGAAAAGGTTTTTATATCTGTATCTAGTGGTTTTATAGGCAGAAATTTATATAATTTTTTAAAAAAAGAATACTTAATTTTAAAGCCTTCGAGAAATATAATTGATTTAAGAAACAAAAAAAAGCTTAATTCTAATTCTAAACTAAAAAGATTATTTCCAAAAATTATGTTTTTATTTAACGATACCGAATTTATTATATTACAATTTCCATAAATTGTATTCAAATCACCTTTTACCATTGATATACCATTATTTAAACCGGTTATTGTATTATTATTTCCATTATTTTGTTCAAAGCTATTTCCACCAATATAAACACCTCCTCTACATTCATTTACATTATATCCGGTTCTATACCCTATAAATATACTATCCGATACATTTTTGCTATTAAAACACGTTTCTGTTCCAATTATTACATTTTTTGTACCAAGTACTGATGAACCAGCAGATATACCAACTTTTACATTATTACCACTCCTCGTGTAAACATCTAATAAATTATTACCTAAAAAATCTAATTTAGTTGAATTAGGTGTATAACTCATAAATATCTTTTATAAACCAAAAATATTAAAAATAATTATAGTTTACTACGTATTATTAAAACAAATATGTATCTTTTAGTACAAATTTAAAGTAAAACTAGAATAAATAGGTTGTTAAAAATATTATAAAATAATTATAGAAATAATAAATATTATAAAATATTATAGAAATTATAGAAATTATAAAATATTATAAAATATTATAAAATATTATAAAATATTATAAAATATTATAGAATTATATAAATATATATTATAGAAATTATATATTATAAAATATTATAAAATAATTATAGAAATTATTAAATATTATAAAATAATATAAATTATTATAGAATTATATAAATTATTATAAAATAATTATAAAATTAATATATCTTATGTTTAATTAATTATAAGACACTTACTTAGATAAAAATTTTAAGTAAATAAAAAAGTTATTATTATATATAGCTTTGTTGAAAAATATATAATAAAATGTTTAATAATATGGATATGGATATTTATACTACAAATCAAAAACACATTTTAAGTATAAATTCTTTATGGTTAATATTTCCATTATTAATTTCAAATACAAAGATAAATGAATTGTTTTATATTCATACAATAATAACATCATTAATATCAACAATATTTTGGTATAAATGTGAAATAAATAATTTATTACATAAAATAGATAAAATAAATGCAGTTGCATATTTCATATATATAATAAATTATGATAAAAATACAAACATATTATATTTTCTGTATATATCAATGGTTTTGTTTTATATTTCAACATATGTATTTAGTTATTTACAAAATTCTAATTATTCAATGTATTCTCATTTATTATTTAGAAAAATTGGGTTATTTTTAGTATGTTTAAGGTTAGTTGATAATTTAAGTGTTAATAATTTATTAATAATAATAGTTATTCACAATTTGCATATATTATATATAAATATGATAAATCAAAATTATTTTTTAAGAATATTTGAATTAATGATTCTACAATGTTTATTAGCATATATAAGCATATAATTATATGCTATAGCATGTTTAATATAGAAGATATTAAAGATATTAATGATATTAATGATATTGAAGATATAGAAGATATTAAAGATATTAAAGATATTAATGATATTGAAGATATAACTAGTGAATTTATTATTTTTTTTAATAATATATATACAAAAGAAAGTATTTATAAATTTCAAAAGTATATTCAAAAAAAATATAAAAAAACTTTATCTAATTGTGATTTTATAAAAATATATAATAAATTAGATTTAAAAGATTTAGATTTAAAAAAATTAATTACGAAAAAGAAACAAAAATCAAATTCAGGTGTTTTAGTTATAACGGTTTTAACATCTGCTCATCCTGATTATATAGATAATAATGGTATAAAAAAAATAGCTAAATTTTCATGCAAACATAATTGTGCATATTGTCCGAATGAAAAAGGACATGATGGTAATAATTTTGTAGATCAACCACGTTCATATTTATTCTCAGAACCGGCGGTATTAAGAGCAAATCGAAATAATTTTGATGCTATATTGCAATTTAATTCTAGAGTTTCAACATTAATTGAAATGGGACATATAGCCGATAAATTAGAAATAATTGTGTTAGGTGGAACTTGGAGTGAATATCCTAGAAATTATCAAATTCGATTTATAACTGAATTATATTATGCAGCTAATATTTTTTTTGATGTAGAAAAAAGAACAATGAAAAGTTTAGATCAAGAAATAATAATTAATGAGAAAAGTAATATTCATATAATTGGTTTAACTTTAGAAACACGGCCGGATACAATTAATATAGAAGAAATAAAATGGTTTCGAAAGTTTAATTGTACTAGAGTCCAATTAGGTGTTCAACATACACATAATGATGTATTACTTAAAATAAATAGAGGACATAATATTGAATGTGTTTATGATGCTATAAAATTATTAAAAGAAAATTGTTATAAAGTTGATATTCATATAATGCCAAATTTACCCGGATCTAGTTATGAAAAAGATAAAGCAATGTTAAATGACATATTATATGATTCGCGATTGCAAAGTGATCAATATAAAATATATCCAACGGCTATTGTACCATGGACTAAAATAAAGGAATGGTTTGAAGATGGAAAATATAAACCGTATGATGATTTATTATTATATGATTTAATTAAAGATTTTAAACAAAAAATTCAAAAATCAAAAAGGTTAAATAGAATAATAAGAGATATACCTAGCACATATATAAGCGGTGGTTATAGAACACAGTTTGTAAATATGCGTCAATTATTACAAAATGATATGAAAACAAATAATTGGAAATGTAATTGTATTAGGTGTCGGGAAGTTAAAGATAATATTGTAAATATTGAAGATATTAGATTAAAAATCGAAATATCTGAAGCATCAGATGGTCTTGAATATTTCATTTCTTTTGAAACTGAACATTATATAATCGCATTTATACGATTGAGATTTAATGCTAAACTTAATAATTGTTTAGATATTCTTAAAAATTGCGGATTAATAAGAGAATTACATGTATATTCTAATTTAAATAATGTTGGTAATAATTTAACAGATTCTTATCAACATAAAGGGTATGGTCGCAAATTAATTGAAAAAGCTGAAGAAATTGTTAAAGAAAGAGGTTTAAATCAAATTGCAATTATAAGTGGAACGGGTGTTAGAGATTATTATAGAAAAATTGGATATATATTAATCGAAAGTTATATGATTAAACAAATATAAAAAAATGATATTATTATTATATAAATAAATAAATAATGGACATTTTAATTGATAAAGTTAAAAATATTAATTTAATAAAAAATCATACTAAATGTTTGTTATGTAACAAACTTACTAGTAATTTAAAGTTTTGTGAAATTTGTAATAGTAATTATATGGATTTTATGGATACACAAAAATGTATTACATGTGGTATTGTTTTTATAGTTAATAACATAGATGATAGAGAATGTGTTACATGTGGTAAAATGTATTAAAAGTTTTAATACATTTTTAGAAGTTTTATAATACTTTATTAAAGTTTTTATAATTTATTAATAAATTATTAGAGTATTTAAAAATTATTTGAGTATAATCATTAATATTATATGAAGGGGATTATAAACATTAATAATATTAAAGCATACAGTGTAATAAAGATAATACTCGAAATATATCCATAGTCTCGTTTCCAATCCTCACTGCACTTACACTCTATTTTTTTTAATTCAGTTATATATGTATAAATAATAGAAATATAAAATAGTTGTAATATAGTAAATATTAATTTATATATAATAATATATACAGATTGTATATTTTTTAGGTTGAAAAGCATTACTATATTTATAAAATACATAATTGCTATTATAATTGATATTATATTAATATATTTACGTTGCCATAAATTACTACAATTGCAATTATTTTCTTCTAATTTTAAGGTCCATATATTCATAGCATAATGTAATGTTAAAACTAATGCAAATAGTATTACAGTAACTATACATTTAATAATGTAAATCGTATTATCCTTCATCATATTTATTATATAAATTATTTAAATAATTTATATTATATTATCCATCATATTTATTATATTATCCATCATAATTATTATATTAATTATATTATATTATCCATCATAATTATATTATATTATCCATCATAATTATATTTTATAATTATATTATATTATCCATCATAATTATTATATTAATTATATTTT
>ENA-ORXF01001999-ORXF01001999.1-marine-metagenome-genome-assembly--contig:-NODE-1999-length-12536-cov-4.171442_pt1 | contig 12536 bp, 8 predicted proteins | sample MGYA00237864_ERZ511476 | MGnify/ENA primary metagenome ERZ511476 (study PRJEB26306, sample SAMN06343908) | marine metagenome | isolation source: coastal waters | place: Atlantic Ocean: West Antarctic... | reverse complement strand
TGCTTTTGGTCATAGAAAGCATCGGCACTTAAGACATCAATTACATCATCAATTCCTTTTTTATCAATCATCATTGCCCCCAACACAGCTTCTTCTAACTCTACTGCCTGTGGCGGAATCTTCCCTTTCTCAAGACTGATGAGTCTGCTCTTATCTGTCTTTTTTACTGCGCTTTCCTTCGTTTTCTCCATGATTACAAATGTACTTTTTACTTCGTTCCTATTTGCTAAAACTAAACTTAAATTTGTAAACAATTATTGTAAACTAAATTGTTATTATGTTGTTAATAACCAGTCAACTTCTATTTTAATAGGTTATTTTTATCGGAATGAAAATTAATAAAAAACATTTATGGCTAACTATTTCTCTTCCAATACAAGTTGTTTTGGTGCAGCTGGCAGCTAAAAACCCTGCGTTTATTGAGCAGTATTATTCCAAAGGAATCTACCCGCCCATTGCTGCTTTTTTAAGAATTATCTTTGGATGGCTTCCTTTTTCTATAGGCGATCTTTTAATCGCTTTCCTCCTATTTATTTTTATTCGTTTTATTTATCGATTGCTAAAAACTAGGTTTAAAAAATTTCTTCCTAAAATCATTCACTTTACAGCAATTTTATCTCTGATTTATTTTTGTTTTTATCTTTTTTGGGGATTGAATTACTACCGGCAACCCTTGGCTGAGAACCTGCAATATCAGCAAAAAAAATACACCACAGCAGAGCTGAAAAAAGTAACAAAAACCGTCATTACTAAACTGAATTATTATCAATTTAAAATCACAAAAAATGATACTATAAAGGTTAAAAATAGCTATTCTCAAAAGGAAATGTATGCGATGGCTATTTCGGGTTATGCGCATCTAGAGAAAGATTTTCCGCAGTTAAAATACCAATACAAGTCTATAAAAAGTTCTTTAATGAGTTTGTTACAAACCTATATAGGTACTGGTGGTTATCTAAATCCGTTAACAGGCGAAGCGCAAGTAAATGACCGAATTCCGAAAACGGGCTACCCAACTACGGTTTGTCATGAAATGGCACATCAAATAGGATTTGCTGCAGAAAATGAAGCAAATTTTGTAGGTTTTTTAGCTGCAAATTATAACAACGATGTTTATTTTAAATATGCCAGTTACAGAATGGCTTTTGGGTATTGTATCTCTGAACTTAGAAAGCGAGATCGAAAGCTATCTCAAGAACTTAGCAGCACTTTAAACAAAGGAGTTCGAAAAGATTTTAACGAAAGTTATCAGTTTTGGCAGGGCTATAAAAATCCGTTTGAACCACTGGTTAAAAAAGGGTATAATGCTTATTTAAAAGCCAATAAACAAGACAAAGGCATTGCCTCTTATAGCTATGTAGTTGATTTATTTATCACTTATTTTGAATCTTTAGAAGGTTCCTAATTTTCTTAAAATTTTGTTAAACTAATTTCTTTTAACAATTTACAAATTGGTTCTAATTAGATTTATCCTAATTAATCAAAATAACAATATCAAACTTATGAGAAAATTACTCTTATGCTCCTTGTTTTTGTTGTCAATATCTCTGCATTCGCAAGATTATTTTCCAACAGATGCCGGAGTAAAAACGACAGAAAACACTCTAGTAGCACTTACCAATGCTACTATTTATGTTACCCCAGAAAAGGTGCTTAAAAAGGGGACTTTACTAATTGAAAACGGTAAAGTAATTGAGGTTGGTAAAAATGTGGCAATTCCTAAAGGAGCAAAAATTGTAGACCTTTCAGGAAAAACAGTGTATCCTTCTTTTATAGATGCATACTCAGATTTCGGAGTTAAAAAACCAAAAGCTGCTACTAGAAGATCTAGAACGGCACAATATGAACCTTCTCGTGAGGGATATTATTGGAATGATCATATCAGACCAGATGTCAATCCGTTGAATGATTTTTCTTTTGACACTAAAAAAGCAAAAGAACTTTTAGGTGCTGGTTTCGGAGTTGTAAATACACACCTGCAAGACGGAATTATTCGTGGAAACGGATTGTTAATTGCATTGAATCCCAACGCTTCAAATGCTTACAGAATTTTAGACACCAAGTCTGCACAGTACTTATCTTTTTCTAAAAGTGCGCTTTCTAAACAAGCGTATCCTGGTTCTAGAATGGGCGCAATGGCACTGTTAAGACAAACCTATAATGATGCTGCTTGGTATGCAAACGGCAACATGAAAAATACAGATTTGGCTTTAGAGGCTTTAAATGAAAATAAAAACTTGACTCAAATTTTTGAAACTGATAACTTATTGGATGCCGTAAGAGCAGATAAGGTTGGTGATGAATTCGGAATTCAATATACCATTGTAGGTTCTGGAGATGAGTTTGAAAGAATTAGTGATGTAAAAAGCACCAATGCGAACTTTATCATTCCTATTAATTTTAGTAAGCCCTACGATGTTTCGAATCCGCTTTTAGCCCAACAAATTTCTTTAAGAGATATGCGTAAATGGAATCAAGAGCCTTCTAATTTAAAAGTATTATCAGAAAACGGAATTAATTTTGCCTTGACTACCCGTTCTTTAAAATCTGTAAAAACTTTTCATAAGAACTTACAAAAAGCAATCAAGTATGGTTTTGATAAAGAAAAAGCATTGGCTTCTTTAACCACCATTCCTGCAAATATTCTTGGCAATAACGCTATTGGAAACTTGAATATAGGAAGTTACGCAAACTTTATAGTTACTTCTGGAGACATTTTTGATGCAAAAACTACCCTTTATGAAAACTGGGTACAAGGTGCTAAAAATGTAGTGAATGATATGTCTATCAAAGACATTACAGGAAACTATATGTTGTCTGTAAATAATAAAAACTACGATTTGACCATTTCTGGCAAAGGCGCAAAACAAAAAGCGACTGTTAAAATGGACGGCAAAAAAATAAAATCTAAATTTTCTTTCAAAGAAGAATGGATTTCTATGACACTAAATGAAGACAGTGTATATACTAGAATGCTTGGTAAAACAATAAACGCTGCCAACGTAATGGAAGGTACTGCATATGATACTCAAGGAAATGAAACTTCTTGGTCTGCAAGTGTGCAGGTTAGAAAAGATAGCAAGAAAAAAGAAGGAAAGAAAAAGAAGGAAGAAGAGGCTATTGTAGTGGTTCCTGTGAGTTATCCGAATCTTGGTTTTGGAAATTACAAAATGCCAGAAACAGAAACTATTATAATTAAAAATGTAACAGTTTGGACCAGTGAAGCTGCCGGTATTCTAGAAAACACAGATGTTCTTTTAAAGGATGGTAAAATTGCTGAAATTGGAAAAAACTTAAAAGCAAGAAGAGCCAAAGAGATTGATGGTACCGGAAAGCATTTAACAGCTGGTATTGTGGATGAGCACTCTCACATTGCCGCTTCTGCTATTAATGAAGGTGCACAAAATTCTTCTGCAGAAGTTACCATAGAAGATGTAGTAGACCCGAATGATATTAATATTTACAGAAACCTTTCTGGCGGAACTACTTCTGCTCAGATATTACATGGTTCTGCAAATCCTATTGGTGGTCGTTCTGCAATTATCAAATTGAAATGGGGAGAAAATGCAGCCAATATGATTTATGACAATTCGCCAAAATTCATAAAATTCGCTTTAGGAGAAAATGTAAAACAATCAAGAAGTCCGAACGGAACCCGTTTTCCACAAACAAGAATGGGTGTTGAGCAACTATTTACAGATTACTTTACAAGAGCACAAGAATATGAGGCTGTAAAGAAAAGTGGAAAACCTTTTAGAAAAGATGATGAAATGGAAACCTTGGTTGAGATTTTAAACGGAGAACGCTTTATCTCTTGTCACTCTTATGTGCAATCAGAAATTAATATGTTAATGAAAGTTGCTGAAAAATTCAATTTTAGAATCAACACTTTTACACATATTTTAGAAGGTTACAAAGTGGCAGATAAAATGGCAGCACACGGTGTTGGTGGTTCTACGTTTTCAGATTGGTGGGGTTATAAATATGAAGTAAACGATGCCATTCCTTTTAATGCTGCAATTATGCACAATGCTGGGGTAACCGTAGCAATCAATTCAGATGACAGAGAAATGTCGAGACGTTTGAATCAGGAAGCTGCAAAAACCATAAAGTATGGTGGAATGTCTGAATTAGAAGCTTGGAAAACAGTAACAATAAATCCTGCTAAACTTTTACATATCGATGATAAAGTAGGAAGTATTAAAGAAGGAAAAGACGCTGACGTTGTTTTATGGAGCCATCACCCGATGTCTATTTATGCAAAAGCAGAAAAAACCATTGTAGACGGTAAAGTTTTATTTGACATTGCAGAAGACGTAAAAAAACGTGCTGCAATCAAAGAAGAAAAAAGTCAGTTAATTACCCTAATGTTAAATGAAAAAATGAAGGGTGGTGAAACAAAGGCACCTATGAAAAGAAAAGATCGTGATTTTCACTGTGATACTTTAGAAACACTTAAAAACTAAAAATGATGAAAAAAATAATATATAGTTTGCTGTTCTTCTTTTTAGTAGGAAATAGCATCGCACAACAAACACCCGCAGAAGCACAAACTACCGCTTTCTCTATTGAAGGTGCTACGGCACATTTAGGAGACAGAACCATAATTGAAAATTCTTTAATTATGTTTGCCGATGGTAAAATTACTTTTGTTGGAAGCGCAATGACAAAAATTGCAAGACAAGGAACGCTTATAAATGCCAAAGGAAAACACGTGTATCCTGGTTTTATTGCTGCCAATGCTACATTAGGTTTGGTAGAAATAGATGCGGTAAAAGCAACCGATGACCAAGATGAAATTGGAATTATGAATCCGCATATTAGAAGTTTAATAGCCTACAACGCAGAAAGTAAAGTGGTAGAATCTATGAGACCAAACGGTGTTTTAATGGCACAGGTAACGCCAAGAGGTGGTGTAATTTCTGGAACTTCTTCTATTGTACAATTAGATGCTTGGAACTGGGAAGATGCAAGCATACAAACAGATGATGCCATCCACATGAATTGGCCTTCTAGTTTTACATCTGGAAAATGGTGGCTAGGAGAAGATCCTGCGCTAAAACCAGATACCAAGTATACTAAGAACATTGCTGCCATAAAAACCTATTTTATGAATGCTAAGAATTATTTGGCAGGCACTCAAACAAAAACACATTTGCCATACCAAGCAACAGCAGGTTTGTTTAATGGTTCTAAAAAGCTTTTTATTCATGTAAACGGACAAAAAGAAATTACAGATGCAGTTACCATTTCTAAAGAACTAGGAATGAATGATTTGGTAATTGTACACGGAGGGCATGCAGATAAAGTAGCAGATTTGTTAGTAAAAAACAACATTCCTGTTATTTTAGAGCGACCACATAGAAATCCGGATAATGAAGACGATTCATACGACTCTACATATACCATTGCAAAAACATTGATAGACAAAGGTGTGCTGGTTAGTGTAGGTATGGAAGGACAAATGGAACGTATGAACACCAGAAACCTTCCTTTTTATGCAGGTACCTTTGCCGCTTTCGGTTTAGATAAAGAAGTTGCCTTGCAATTAATTACTTTAAACACCGCTAAAATTTTAGGAATCGATGCTTTTACAGGTTCTTTAAAAAAGGGTAAAGATGCCACCCTATTTATTTCTGAAGGAGATGCTTTAGAAATGCGCGGCAATAGTTTAACCACGGCTTTTATTCAAGGTAGAAAAATCAGTTTAGAAACGCACCAAACAAAACTTTGGAAACGCTATTCTAATAAGTATAAAACGAAGTAGTACTTACTTACATAACGATAAAGGCTCGCATCTGAAATTTCAGACTAGCGAGCCTTTTTTATTGTTCTAAAAATTGATGCATCCCGTCTTTTTAGAATACCTATATTTAGGTATCTTTGTACCAATGAAAGAAATTACCAGTATTCAGAATTCTTATGTAAAAGACCTTTTAAAACTGCAAGAAAAATCTCGCGAGCGTAAAAAAAAGGGACTTTTTATTATTGAAGGAAAAAGAGAAATATCTTTAGCAATTGCTGCTGAATATGAATTTGATACAGTACTCTATTTTGAAGACTTAATTTCTGAACAAGAAGTATTACACCTCTTTAATGCAAACGTCAATAGAATTGTTATTTCTAAAGAAGTGTATCAGAAATTAGCTTACAGAGATTCTACCGAAGGCATTATTGCAGTTACAAAAGCAAAAGATTTCTCTTTAGAAAATATCAAATTCAAAACAGATACGCCGTTAATTTTAATTGCAGAAGGTGTAGAAAAGCCAGGCAATATTGGAGCACTTTTAAGAACAGCGGACGCCGCCAATGTAGCTGCTGTTTTTATTGCAAATCCTAAAAGCGATTTGTACAATGCTAATATCATAAGATCTAGTGTAGGTTGTGTTTTTACCAATCAAATTGCGGTAGGTACTTCAGAAGAAATCATTGCATTTTTAGTAAAGAAAAATATTGATATGTTTGCCACTACCTTGCAAAATTCAAACGAGTATCACAAAGAAAATTATACAGGAGCGGCGGCTATTGTTGTGGGCACAGAAGCAACTGGTTTATCCCCCATTTTTAGAGAAAAAGCAACACAAAACATAAACATACCCATGCAAGGTCAAATAGATTCTATGAACGTCTCTGTTGCAGCCGCTATTGTTTTGTTTGAAGCAAAAAGACAAAGAGCATTTAAAATATAACCATGAAAATACTAGGAATAGACATTGGTGGTACCGGAATTAAAGGCGCAGTTGTAAATACAAAAACAGGCGAATTATTAACTGAAAGATTTAGAATTCCTACGCCTAAACCCGCAACACCGGAAGCCGTGGCTAAAGTTGTAAAAGAAATGATTGCTCATTTTGAATGGACCAAGGCGGTAGGCTGCAGTTTTCCTACTACAATTGTAAATGGCAAGTGCATTCATTCTGGAAACCTAAGCGGAGAATGGCTGAATGTAAAAGTAGACAAACTCTTTAAAAAGGTTTGTAAACTCCCTTTTTTTGTAAGCAATGATGCCGATTTAGCAGGTTTAGCCGAAGTAAGCTTAGGTGCTGCTAAAAAAGAAAAAGGCGTGGTCATTGTAATTACTATTGGTACCGGAATTGGTTCTGGCTTGTTCTTTAATGGAAAGTTGATTCCGAATTTAGAAATTGGTAAGATGCTACATACCAATGGTGAAATTATTGAGTTGCACACCGCTGATTCCGCGCGAAAAAGAGAAAACTTAAAGCTACAAGAATGGGCTAAAAGGTTTGATGCCTTATTGGCCTATATTAAATTGGTATACTCTCCCAACCTCGTGGTCTTAGGTGGCGGAATTAGCAAAAGATATGATGGTTTTAAAGACTACTTAATGGCTGATGTAAACGTAAAAGTTGCCGAATTTAAAAACAATGCAGGTATTATTGGCGCTGCCATGTATGCTAGTAGAAAGTGCAAATAGTACCCCTGTAAGTAAACTCATAAACTTTATCAGAATACCTTTATAAGACAAAATGCATTGGTTTTTTAGGATACAAATAATTGGTAGTTCGAATGGTCCTTTTAATTCTAAAAATTAAGAACGAATAGAAATAATATATAGGTGATATTTGAATAAAGTCAGAAAACAAATAGCCATCGAAGAATTTTAGTAAAAATCCCAAAAACTTCGCCGATCAAATTCTTGTCGGTTAAAAATCTTATTCCTAAATTCACTTTAGATTATAAACATCAAATCTTCAAAGTAATTTATGCCATACACAGCAACCAAAGAAGAAGAAAATAAAGAGATTGCAAACAGATATAAAGATTTGCTAAAAGGCACCTATGAAATTTTGTCTGTAGAAGATAAAAAACTCATAAGAAAAGCCTTTGAAATTTCAGTAGATGCGCATTCTAGTCAACGGAGAAAGACAGGAGAGCCTTATATTTTTCATCCCATAGCAGTCGCTAAAATTGTAGCGATGGAAATTGGTTTGGGTGCAACCTCTATTGCTGCGGCTTTATTGCATGATGTTGTTGAAGATACCGAGTACACTTTAGATGATATGGAGCAGTTGTTTGGAGAAACAATTGCTAGAATTGTAAACGGACTCACAAAAATTTCTCGTTTAAACAAAGAGCAAGACGCTTCTATACAAGCAGAGAATTTTAGAAAAATGCTCTTAACCTTAAATGATGATGTTCGGGTTATTCTCATAAAAATTGCAGACAGGTTGCACAACATGCAAACAATGGATGCAATGCCTTCCCACAAACAGGTGAAAATAGCTTCAGAAACTTTATACATTTATGCGCCATTAGCACACCGTTTAGGTTTGTATAATATTAAAACTGAGCTAGAAGATTTAGGTTTAAAATATACAGAGCCAGAAGTATTTAATGACATTATTACCAAGATAAAGGAAAGCAAAGAAGAGCAACAGAAATATTTAGAAACCTTTGCGGAGAGCTTAAAGACAGGTTTAGATAAAGAGAATTTCACCTATGACATCAAAGGGCGTTTTAAATCTATTTATTCTATTCGTAGAAAAATGCGCAAGCAAAACGTAACTTTTGAAGAGGTGTATGACAAATATGCCATCCGAATTATTTACGCGCCTACTTCAGATGATGATAAATTTGATGCTTGGAAAATTTATACCATTGTAACAGATTATTTTAAGCCCAACCCAACCCGTCTGAGAGATTGGATATCACAACCAAAATCTACAGGCTATGAAGCGCTACACATCACTGTTGTAGGACCAGATGCGCAATGGGTAGAAGTACAAATTAGATCAAGTAGAATGAACGAAATTGCAGAAAAAGGCTATGCTGCACATTTTAAATACAAACAAGGAGACAACCATGAAAGTGGCCTTGATACTTGGCTAAACAGATTAAAGGAATCTCTAGAGAGTCAAAGTTTAAACGCCGTAGATTTTGTAGAAGAATTTAAATTAAACCTCTATTCTAAAGAGATTTATGTTTTTACACCAAAGGGCGAATTAAAATCATTGCCAAAAGATGCTTCTGCCTTAGATTTTGCATTTACAGTGCATACAGATGTAGGGTTAAAATGTAGAGGCGCGAAGGTAAACGGTGAATTAGTACCTTTAAGTCATACTTTAAAAAGTGGTGATCAGATAGAAGTTATTACCAGCGCAAACAACAAACCAAATGCAAGATGGCTAGATTTTGTTATTACTGCCAGAGCAAAAACAAAAATTAGAGCAGCTTTAAAAGACGAAGAAAAGTTAATTGCAGAAGAGGGCAAAGCTATTTTAGCAAGAAAATTACGTCATTTAAAAATACCTTATAACGAAAAAACAATTAATGAACTTGTTGGTTTCTTTAAAATTAGAACCAGTTTCGATTTGTTTTTTAGAATTGGAAATGGCGCTATAGACAACACCAATCTAAAAGCGTTTGTTGCACAAAGAAATAGTACCATTTTAAACTTTTTTAAAACAAAGTTAAGAAGAACTCCTAGTAGTAAAAATGATTTAGATAATGATGAAGTATCTAATAAGTACGATGCATTGGTTTTTGGAAAAGAGGAGCAAAAGTTAGACTACACATTATCTAAATGTTGCACCCCTATTCCTGGAGACACCGTTTTTGGCTTTTTGACAATTAATGAAGGTATTAAGGTGCATAAGAAAAATTGTCCGAATGCAATTTCCTTGCAATCTAATTACGCGTACAGAATTATGTTGGCCAAATGGATCGACTCAACAAAACAAGACTTCAAGGTAATTTTACATATTAGCGGTGTAGACAATAAAGGCATTATTAATGAAGTTAGTAGAATTATTTCTAGCAATATGGGGGTATTTATCAACAGTATAAACATTGCGGGTGATGAGGGTGTTTTTGATGGTAAAATAAGCCTAAGTGTAAAGAATAGCGGACAATTAAATAAATTAATGAAAAGCATTCAAAAAGTAGATGGTGTAAGAAAAATAGCACGTGTTAATAGTTTATAAATAACATCTTCAAAAACAAGTATTTTATTCAGAAATAACTGTAGATTTGTATTTTCCTAAAATTTTAAAAGAATGAGCAATTCTCTTGAAAATCAAGAAGTAGTAAAAAAAGTATTCACCACATATTTAGAAGAAAATAAGCACAGAAAAACACCTGAGCGTTATGCCATTCTTCAGGAAATATATGATGCAGATGAGCATTTTGATATAGAATCTCTCTATATTAAGATGAAAAACAAGAATTATAGAGTTAGTAGAGCAACACTCTACAATACCATAGAAATTTTATTGAATTGTGGCCTAGTAAGAAAACATCAATTTGATGGACAGTCGATGGCACGCTATGAAAAAAGTTACTTTGACAAAAACCACGATCATGTAATATTTACAGATTCTGGCGAAGTAAAAGAATTCTGTGATCCTAGAATTCAGGTAATCAAAAAAACCATCGAAGATATTTTTGATATTGATATTCAAAATCATTCCCTATACTTTTACGGAACAAAAAAGAAAGAATCTTAATTAACAAACAACATAAACAACACTCCCAAATATTTTGGGAAACAAATTAAACAACTAATGGCTGTAGATTTATTACTCGGATTGCAATGGGGAGACGAAGGAAAAGGTAAAATTGTAGATGTATTAACTACCAACTATGATATTATTGCGCGCTTTCAAGGCGGTCCAAATGCAGGACATACACTAATTTTTGATGGACACAAACATGTTTTACATACAATTCCTTCAGGAATTTTTCATAAAACAGCATTAAACGTTGTTGGTAACGGTGTTGTGATAGACCCTGTAATCTTTAAAAAAGAATTAGAAAATTTAGACAAGCATAAAGTTGATTATACTACAAAATTATTAATTTCTAGAAAAGCCCATTTAATTCTACCAACGCATAGGTTGTTAGACGCAGCGTCTGAAACGTCTAAAGGAAAAGCAAAAATTGGTTCTACTTTAAAAGGAATTGGTCCAACTTATATGGACAAGACCGGCAGAAACGGAATGCGAGTTGGAGATTTAGAATTGGAAAACTGGAAAGAAAAATACCATGCTTTAACAGCGAAGCATTTAGGAATGTTAGACTATTTTAACATTAAAATTGAATACAATTTAGAGGAATTAGAGGCAGAGTTTGACAAAGGAATCGAAAAGTTAAGGACCTTACAATTTATTGATAGTGAAGAGTTCTTAAATCAAGCTATTAAAGATAAAAAAACAATTCTAGCAGAAGGTGCACAAGGCTCTTTACTAGATATCGATTTTGGTACTTACCCTTTTGTAACCTCCTCAAATACAACTGCTGCTGGTGCTTGTACTGGTTTAGGGGTTGCACCAAATAAAATTGGTGAAGTATACGGAATTTTCAAAGCCTATACAACGCGTGTTGGTTCTGGTCCTTTTCCTACAGAATTATTTGATGAAGACGGAGAAGAAATGGCTAAAGTTGGCCAAGAATTTGGAGCAACAACAGGAAGACCAAGAAGATGTGGTTGGTTAGATTTAGTGGCACTTAAATATGCTGTAGATGTAAATGGTGTTACCCAATTAATGATGATGAAAGGAGATGTACTTTCTGGTTTTGATACTTTAAAAATATGTACTTCTTACAATTATAAAGGGGAAGAAATTTCTCATTTCCCTTACAACATAGAACCAGAAAATGTTTCTGTAAACTATTCTGAATTTAAAGGATGGGATGAAGACTTAACAAAAATGACTTCTGCAGACCAATTGCCAAAGAATCTAATGGATTACGTTGCTTTTATAGAAAAAGAAACAGGCGTTCCTGTAAAGATTGTTTCTGTTGGTCCGGATAGAAAACAAACCATTGTAAGATAATTATAATTTATACAAGTATATAAAAAGCATCTTTTAGAATTCTAAAAGATGCTTTTTTATTACCACATATTTAATTTTTGCTTTTCTTTAATAGTTAAGAGGTAATCTTTTCTGTATTTTTGTGTAAAATAGACCTTTTGAACAAACTAATTATATTCACTTTCCTCCTATTCAATTGCTTGGGATTTTCACAATCTCAAAAAATGACCTATTCTGCAGCGCAACAATATGTAGATGAAGAAAAATACCCTGGAGCCACTGTTCTAATTGGTAACGTTAAAATGATACATGCCGGAGCTGTACTTACCTGCAAGCAAGCTTTATTTTATCAGAAAGAGAATTTCTTTAAAGCCTTAGAAAATGTAGTTGTCAATCAAGGAGATACCATTACACAAACAAGTGATTATTTAGATTACGATGCAAATGCCAAGCAGTCGCTATCTTGGGGAAACGTAGTGTTAAAAGATCCAGAAATAACTTTAACCTCAGATACGTTACAATTCGATCGATTGAACCAAAAGTTGTATTACCAAAGTTATGCAACAATTAAGGACAAAACAAATACATTAAAAAGTAAAAAAGGACAATATTATCTCGAAACAAAAAAATTCACAGCGACTACGCGTGTAACGGTTGTAAACCCAGAACACCATTTAGAATCAAATCATTTGGACTATTATGCCAATACAGGTCTGACTTATTTGTTTGGACCTTCTACAATTACCAATACCCAAAATGAGA
>ENA-ORXF01001998-ORXF01001998.1-marine-metagenome-genome-assembly--contig:-NODE-1998-length-12542-cov-6.595668_pt1 | contig 12542 bp, 8 predicted proteins | sample MGYA00237864_ERZ511476 | MGnify/ENA primary metagenome ERZ511476 (study PRJEB26306, sample SAMN06343908) | marine metagenome | isolation source: coastal waters | place: Atlantic Ocean: West Antarctic... | reverse complement strand
TTCACTCGCTAAACGAATATTAACACCACCTCTACCTATTGCTTTAGAAACCTCCTCTGGTCTTAAAAGAACACTCACACGTCCTTTTTTACCATTCCTTTCCTCTTCATACATTTCAATTTCCATTGAAGTCACTTTTGCAGGACTCAAAGCTCTTGAAATAAATAATTGTTCATTTTTAGTGTAATTGATTACATCAATGTTTTCATTACCTAATTCACGAACAATACCATGAATTCTAGATCCTTTTACACCAACACAAGCTCCAACAGGGTCTATTCTATCATCATAAGAATCTACCGCTACTTTTGCTTTTTCTCCTGGAATTCTTGCAACACCTTCCACTGTAATTAAACCGTCAAAAACCTCAGGAATTTCTTGTTCAAACAATTTGTTTAAAAATTCTGGAGAGGTTCTAGATAATATAATTGCTGGTTTATTACCTCTTAACTCAACCGTTTTTATAACGCCTCTAACAGAATCTCCTTTTCTAAAGAAATCTGAGCGAATTTGTTCGCTTTTTGGCAATACTATTTCGTTACCATCATCATCTAATAAAATGATTGCATTGTGACGAATGTGATGCACCTCTGCACTATACAACTCGCCTTCTAATTCTTTAAAATGCTTAAATATATTTGTGCTGTCGTGTTCATATATTTTTGAAATCAAATTCTGACGTAACGCAAGAATAGCTCTTCTTCCTAAGTCTATTAACTTTACCTCTTCAGAAACATCTTCACCAATTTCAAAATCTGGTTCAATTAATCTCGCCTCCGCTAATTCTATTTCTTCATTATCGTCTTCAGAAAAACCGTCTGCAACAACAACTCTATTTCTCCAGATTTCTAAATCGCCTTTATCTGGATTAATAATAATATCAAAATTATCATCAGAACCAAACTTTCGTTTTAAAGTAGCTCTAAAAACTTCTTCTAAAATAGACATTAACGTTACCCTGTCTATACTCTTGTTATCTTTAAATTCTGAAAACGAATCAATTAATGCTATATTCTCCATTGCGTTTTTTCTTAAAATAAGATTTTAACTTTTGCTTCCTTAATCTCGTTATACTCTAAAGTTACTACTTTATCTACAGTAACTTTTCCTTTACCAACTAATTTTGGCTCTCTTGCTTTCCATTGTAAGACAATTGTGTCTTCATCTGCTGAAACTAAAGTACCTTCTAACTCTTCTTCTTCAGTTTTTACTTTTAGAATTCTATTCAAATTCTTAATGTACTGTCTTTTTACTTTTAGTGGATGCGCAATGTCTGGTGTGGTAACTTCTAAAGAAAAATCTTCTACTTCTCTATCAAAATTATCGTTTATAACTCTACTTATACGCATACATTCACTTAACGATACACCGTTATCACCATCTACAACAACTTGAACTTTGTTGTTTACAGATATTGATAACTCTATAAGATACAAAGACTCATTCAGAGCCAATGCTTCGTCTACTATGTCTTTTACTGCTGTTTGATTCATATTAAACCTTAAAATGAAGTATAAAAAGAGGGGACTTTTAAGTCCCCTTCATCCTCCATTTACTATAAATTTCGGTGCAAATATACAAATTGTTTATGATTTACCAAAACTCTATAATTCATTATTTTTTTGTAACTTTAGATAGTAAGTATATTTTAAATTTAAATTACTTCTTATGGAAAAAATTCTAGTCCCTATCGACTTCTCTAAGCCTTCTGAATATGCTGCAAAGATGGCTGCTAAAATTGCTAAAAAAACGGGAGCTTCTATAACGCTCATTCACTTAATTGAACTTCCTTCCGGGGTTGCAGACATGGGATACAGAAGCAGATTTAGCATTCCTGAAAGCATGCTTTATCTCAGAAAAACAAAAGAAAAAGTTTTAGAATTCAAAAAAAGCTTTTTTCCTGAAGACCTAACTGTGGACTATTTTATAAAGTTAAACAACCCCTTTGACGGTATTAAAAAGTATGCAGATAAAATTGATGCAGATTTGATTATTATGGGCTCCAAAGGCCATTCTAAATTTGAAGAAATTATGATTGGATCTAACACAGAAAAAATTGTAAGAAGTTCTAAAATACCAGTTATTGTTGTAAAAAAAGATTCTAAAAAATTTAGTTTGAAAAATTTAGTTTTTGCTTCTAATTTTAAGAAAGAAAATAAAGAAGTTTTTACCAAGTTTTTAAGTTTTGCAAATGCTTTTAATAGTAAAATACACTTGTTAAGAGTAAACACACCCTCGCAATTTGAGAGTACTTTCACTACAGAACAAAAGATGAAAAATTTTATAAAAGAATATAATTTACCGAAGTATTCTGTAAGTATTTACAATGACACTTCTATTGAAAAAGGAATTATTAATTTTTCAAGAGAGCATAAAGCAGACTTAATTGCCCTAAGTACGCATGGTAGAAGCGGAATTTCTCATTTATTTTCAGAAAGTGTTGCCAAAAACCTCTCTAAAAAAGCCTTAAAACCAATCTTTACGGTTAAAATATAACACGTAGCAAAAAAAAAGCCTCTTTTTCTAAATTATGAAAAGGAGGCCTAATATTTCAAAAACATCTATTACAAGATATAATCTGTACTAATAAAATTAGACGTTTTTTTATCTAACAATTCTTTTAAAATAGAATTGTTATAGTCGGTATCTTTAGCAGCTAAAAAAGTTCTGATTGAAAAAGAACGCAAAGCATCGTGTACACTTAAAGTAGCAACTGCAGAATCTTTTCTTCCTGTAAAAGGATACACATCTGGCCCACGTTGCGCTGCACTATTTAAATTTACTCTACACACTAAATTTACCAGTGTATCAATTAAGGGTGCTAAGGTTTTTACCTCACTTCCAAAAACACTTACTTGTTGTCCGTAATTAGAAGCTGCCATATCATCTAAAGGTTCTTGTATGTTTTTAAAGGAAACAATGGGTGTAACTGGCCCAAATTGCTCTTCTTCAAAAACTCTAGAGTCTTTAGAAACCGGATATAAAACTGCCGGGAAAATATAATTATTTGAAGTTTCTCCTCCCTTTTTATTAATTATTTTCGCTCCTTTTTCAATAGCATCATCAATTAATTCTTGAATATATGCAGGCTTTCCTGGTTCTGGTAAAGGAGTTAAGACGGCATCCTTCTCCCACGGATTTCCAAATTTTAAAGCATCTACTTTTTCAGCAAAACGCTTGTTAAATTCTGCTACAATATGCTCATGAACATATAATATCTTTAAAGCGGTACAGCGCTGTCCATTAAAGGACATTGCTCCAGAAATGCATTCATTAATTGCCAAATCTAAATCTGCATCAGCTAAAACAATTGCTGGATTTTTAGCTTCTAGCCCTAAAACCAAACGCAATCTATTTTTCTGCGGATGATTTGCTTGAATTGCATTGGCAGATTTACTATTTCCTATTAAAGCTAAAACGTCTACAAGACCTGTTTTCATAATTGGTGTTGCCAAGGTTCTACCTCTTCCATAGATAATATTTACAACACCTGCAGGAAAACTTGTTTGAAACGCCTCTAATAGTGGTGATAATAACAAAACACCATGTTTAGCCGGTTTAAAAATAGCGGTATTTCCCATAATTAAAGCAGGAATTAACAAAGCAAAAGTTTCATTTAAAGGATAGTTATAAGGTCCTAAACACAAAACAACACCTAACGGTCCTCTTCTAATATGTGCATGCACTCCGCTGTTTTTCTCAAACTTTGCAGAATCTCTGTCCATTTGTTTATAATCTTCAATAGTATCATAAATATAATCTACCGTTCTGTCGAACTCTTTTTCAGAATCTGCTAACGTCTTTCCTATTTCCCACATAAGCAGTTTTACAATTGCTGCTCTTTTTGTTTTCATTTGTACTACAAACTTCTCCATCGCAGCAATTCTACCTTCTACTTTCATTGTTGGCCACAAACCCTGTCCTCTGCCATAAGCCTTAGATGCAGCGTTTAAAGCTTCTATAGCTTCGTGTTCTGTTAGGTCTGGCACGGTACCTAATAAGGTTGGTTCGTATTCTTCAGTTGATGAAATTGTCGAATACACCGATGCATTAGCGCCCTTCCACTCCTTCAATTCACCATCAACTAAATAGGTGTTCTGATTCACGAGTGCAGTAATTTTGTATTCGTTCGGAATTTCTTTAAATGTATCTTTCATAAATTGATTTTAAAAATTATCTTAAAATAGATAACGAGTAAATTATAAGCCTTTTTTATAGATTGCTAAATTAATTAAAATTAAGCATACCAAGATTTCATTTTATTTAAAAGGGTGGTGTTTATTTTAATTATGAATAAAGACAAACACTCGTTTTCTTTAAACAAGGGAGCATACTCCCTTGCTCGTAAATTTAAACCAAAAACTGAAATAAATCTGGTTTATCATTTAAGTAATCTCCATAAAAATTACTGTCTTTCATTCTTTTGACTAATGGCGCTAAGTCTTTAGAGGATTTCAACTCTAAACCAACCACAGCAGCACCATTTGTTCTGTTATTCTTTTTAGTATATTCAAAATGCGTAATATCATCATTCGGACCTAAAATTTCTGCTACAAATTCTTTTAAAGCACCTGCTCTTTGAGGAAATTTCACAATAAAATAATGTTTTAAATTTGCATAGAGTAAGGCTCGCTCTTTAATTTCTGCAGTTCTTGTAATATCATTATTGCTTCCACTAACAATACAAACAACCGTTTTGCCTTTAATTTCTTCCGAATAAAAATCTAAAGCAGCAATACTTAAAGCACCTGCAGGCTCAACTACTATCGCTTCTTTATTATACAAATCTAAAATAGTCTGACAAACTTTACCTTCAGGAACCGTAATCATATCATGCAAATTTTGTTGACAAATAGCAAAGTTTAAATCGCCCACTCTTTTTACCGCGGCACCATCTACAAAGGATTCTATTTTATCTAATGGCGTAATTTTTTTATTTTTAAGTGACAACAACATCGAAGGAGCTCCTTCTGGCTCGATGCCTATAATTTTTGTTTCTGGTGATAAATATTTAAATACGGAAGACAAGCCAGATGATAAACCACCACCACCAACAGCAACAAAAACATAATCAATTTTTTTAGTGGTCTGTTCTATAATTTCTAAACCTACAGTTGCCTGCCCTTCAATAACTTTTTCATCATTAAAAGGATGAATAAAAATTTTGTTCTTTGCATCGCATGCTAGTTTTGCAGCGTTAAAAGCATCATCAAAAGTATCGCCTTCAATAACTACCTCAATAAAATCTTCACCAAACATTTTTACTTGGTTTATTTTCTGATTTGGCGTTGGCGAAGGCATAAAAATAGTCCCTTTTATCTTCAATAATTTACAAGACAATGCAACTCCTTGTGCATGATTTCCTGCACTGGCACATACAATTCCGCGTTGTTTTTCATCCGCAGTTAAAGAAGACATTTTATTGTAAGCTCCTCTAATTTTATAAGAACGTACTACCTGTAAATCTTCTCTTTTAAAAAGCACAGTAGCATCAAATTCTTTTGAAAAAGTGGCATTCTGATTTAACGGCGTTTTATAAGCGACGCCTTCTAAATTTTTAGCAGCCTTTTTTACATTTTCTAAACTAGGGAAATATATTTGTGTTTTTTGCATTGTTCGGATATAAAAATAAAACCTGTCAGGTTTTTAAAACTGACAGGTTTTTATGAGATTAAAAATCTTTACTAAATAATTAGGCAGATTTTATTACTTTCATTGCTGTCATTGAAGCTCTTAATTTTGCTCCCACAATTTCTACTGGATGATTTCTAATAATCGCATTGATGCGAATCAACTCTTTATTATCAACGTCGTTAGCATCTGTAAATTTCTTTCCAATTAAATCGGTAGAAACCGTTTTCATAAAATCGGTTAATAAAGGTTTACATGCATGGTCAAATAAATAACAACCATATTCTGCAGTATCAGAAATTACGCGGTTCATTTCTGCCAATTTCATTCTTGCTATTGTATTTGCAATTAATGGCGTTTCGTGCAAAGATTCATAATACGCAGAAGCTGCTATAATTCCAGATTCTGTCATTGCTTCAAAGGCCAATTCTACACCCGCTCTTACAAAAGCAACCAATAACGTTCCATGGTCAAAATACTCTTGTTCAGAAATTTCTTGATCTGTAACTTGTTGCTTCTCAAAAGCAGTTTCTCCGGTTGCAGCTCTCCAAGTTAATAAGTTTTTATCATCATTTGCCCAATCTTCCATCATCGTTTTAGAGAAATGACCCGTCATAATATCATCCATGTGTTTTTGAAACAACGGACGCATAATATCTTTTAATTCTTCAGAAATTGCAAATGCTTTTACTTTTGCAGGATTAGACAAGCGGTCCATCATGTTTGTAATTCCACCGTGCTTTAAAGCTTCCGTTACCGTTTCCCAACCATACTGAATTAACTTTGCAGCGTATCTTGGCTCAATTCCTTCTGCGACCATTTTATCGTAAGATAAGATAGCTCCTGTTTGCAACAAACCACATAAAATAGTTTGCTCTCCCATTAAATCTGATTTTACTTCTGCAACAAAAGAAGACTGTAAAACACCTGCTCTGTGACCACCTGTACCAACTGCATATGCCTTTGCTTGCGCCCAACCTTTATTTTCTGGATCATTTTCTGGGTGCACCGCTATTAATGTTGGTACTCCAAATCCTCTTTTATATTCTTCTCTAACCTCAGAACCTGGACATTTAGGCGCCACCATAATTACGGTTAAATCCTTTCTTACCTGCGTTCCTTCTTCTACAATATTAAACCCGTGAGAATACGATAACGTTGCTCCTTTTTTCATCAAAGGCATCACCGTTTTTACCACATTTGTATGCTGTTTGTCTGGCGTTAAATTCAATACTAAATCTGCCGTAGGAATTAATTCTTCATAGGTTCCTACTGTAAATCCATTTGAATTGGCATTCACAAAAGAGGCTCTGTTTTGATCAATAGCTGCCTGTCTTAATGCATAAGAAATATCTAACCCAGAATCTCTCATGTTCAAACCTTGGTTTAAGCCTTGAGCTCCACAACCCACAATAACAATTTTTTTTCCTTTCAATGCGCTTACGCCGTCTTCAAACTCTGAAGCGTCCATAAATCTACATTTTCCTAACTGCTCTAATTTTTCTCTTAATGTTAATGTGTTAAAATAATTTGACATTTTTTTTGTTTTTGTTTTGATTGGAGAAAAGAAAAGAGAGAAAAGAATGAAGATTTAAAAATCTTACTTATTTCTTTTTTCTATAATCTGCGCTCTTTTATCTATTTTTAGTTGTTGTATGTTTCTAACAATGTTGATATTTTCATTTCTTCTTTGGTAACAGCAATACGCCCTGAACGCGTAAATTGCATGATACCAAAACCACTTAACTCTTTGTAAAGTTCTTCTATTTCTTCTTTCTTTCCTGATTTTTCAATCACAAAAAACTCTTTATTTACAGTGACGATTCTCGCATTGCTTTCTTTGATAATATTCTGAATTTGACGCTCATCAAAAAGCAAATCTGACTTCATTTTAAAGATACAAGATTCTTGGTAAATAGTCTCATCATCATTATGATAATAAGCTTTGATAACCTCTACTTGCTTTTCTATTTGACCAATAATTTTTTTAATATTTACTTCTGTCATGTTTACAACAATCGTAAATTTAGAAACGCTATCGATCTCTGACGGAGAAGTGTTTAAACTCTCTACATTAATATGTCTTCGTTGGAAAATTGCTGAAATCCGATTCAATAATCCGATATTATTTTCAGTATAAACTGATATTGTGTATAATTGTTTTTCTGCACTCATATTTTTAAAAAGATGATAAAAGATAGATGATAGAAAATAGATTGATATTGCTTTTATCTACTAAAACCCTTATTATTTGTTCTTTACTCTTTGTTCTCTTCACTTTTCGCTTTTCACTCTAACCTTATATCTGAGACACTCGCACCAGAAGGAACCATTGGAAATACATTTCCTTCTTTCTCTACAAGCACTTCTAGAAAATAAGCTTCTTTACTCGCCATCATTTCTGCAACGGCTTCTTTTAAATCTTCTCTTTTAACTACTTTTCTAGCCTTTATATAATAGCCTTCTGCAATCGCAACAAAATTCGGATTTATCATTTCTGTGGATGCATAGCGTTTGTCAAAAAACAACTGTTGCCATTGACGTACCATTCCTAAAAACTCATTATTAAGAACCACCATTTTTAACGCTACTTTTTGCTGAAAAATGGTTCCTAATTCTTGAATGGTCATTTGAAAACCACCATCACCAGAAATTGAAACAACTTCTCGTTCAGGAGCTGCCATTTTAGCACCAATTGCTGCTGGCAATCCGAAACCCATGGTTCCTAATCCACCAGAAGTAATATTACTCTTTGTTTTATTGAATTCGGCATACCTACAGGCAATCATTTGATGTTGTCCAACATCTGTAACAATTGCAGCTTCACCTTTACTTTGAATGTTTATTTCTTTGATCACTTCACCCATTGTTAATCCTTCTTTCGTTGGATGGATGTCCCCTTTAATTACTTTCTCATATTCAATTTCATATAAATCTTTAAATTGCTGATGCCATTCTTTGTGAGAATTTTCATTAATTAAAGGTAAAATAGCTGCTAAACTAGCTTTTGCATCTCCTAAAACTGCAACATCTGTCTTTATATTTTTGTCTACTTCAGCTGGATCAATTTCAAAATGAATTACCTTTGCTTGCGTAGCATATTCATCTAATTTACCAGTAACTCGATCGTCAAAACGCATGCCGATTGCGATTAATACATCACATTCATTTGTTAATTTATTTGGTGCATAATTTCCGTGCATACCCAACATACCAACATTTAATGGATGCGCAGTTGGAAGCGCTGAAGCTCCTAAGATTGTCCATGCTGCTGGAATACCTGCTTTTTCTACCAAAGCTTTAAATTCCTTTTCTGCAGCACTTAAAACAATTCCTTGTCCCCAAACAATTAATGGCTTTTTAGCTTCATTAATTAATTTGGCAGCAGCTTCTAAAGTACCTACAACTGTTTTTGGTATTGGAATGTAGCTCCTTATTTTGGTACATTTCTCGTATGCAAAATCGAATTCTTCAAACTGGGCATCTTTTGTTATGTCTATTAAAACAGGTCCTGGTCTTCCACTGCGTGCAATATAGAACGCTTTTGCCAATGCTGCTGGAATATCTGCTGCTTTAGTCACTTGACAATTCCATTTTGTAACCGGTGTTGAAATACCAACAATATCCGTTTCCTGAAACGCATCACTTCCTAACAAATGGGATGCCACTTGTCCCGTAATGCAAACCATTGGTGTCGAATCTATTTGTGCATCCGCAATCCCAGTAATTAAATTAGTGGCACCAGGACCCGAAGTTGCAATGGCCACACCTACAGTGCCAGAAATTCTTGCAAAACCTTGTGCAGAATGCGTTGCTCCTTGTTCATGACGTGCTAATACGTGATGAATTTTATCTTTATACTTGTATAATTCATCATACACTGGCATGATTGCTCCACCAGGATAACCGTAAATTATCTTTATATCTTCTGCAATTAAGCATCTTACAACTGCCTCGCTACCAGAAATTCTTTCAGTAGCTTTTGTTGCTTTTTCTTTGTTTGTTATGGTTTGAGTTTCCATATTTTTTTATTGAGATTATAGAATTTAAAAAATAGATATTAAACTACTTTATGAACTACAATTTTAATTTATTATTACAAGAAAAAATATTAAAGCTTTTTTCTTTTTCTTTCATCTTGTCTCTTGGTTCTTTTTAGAAATTATAAATCGGTAACACATCCTTTAGATGCTGATGCCACCATTTTTGCGTATTTGTACAAAATTCCTTTGCTGTGTTTTAACGCTGGTGCAATCCACTTTAATTTTCTTTCTGCAATTTCTTCCTCAGAAATTAAAACATTTATAGAGTTATCTTCTGCACTAATTCTAATTATATCTCCTGTTTTTAAAATTCCAATGGTTCCTCCTGATTGTGCTTCTGGTGTAATATGGCCAACAACAAAACCGTGTGTTCCTCCAGAAAAACGACCGTCTGTAATTAGCGCGACCGACTTCCCTAAACCGGCACCCATAATTAGGGAGGTTGGTTTTAGCATTTCTGGCATTCCCGGACCACCTTTTGGCCCTACATATCGAATAACCACGACATCTCCTTTTGCTACTTCTCCGGCAACAATTCCTTTATTTGCAGCTTGTTCTCCGTCATACACCACTGCTTTTCCCTCAAATAGTAAGCCCTCATTTCCAGAAATTTTTGCTACAGCTCCTTCAGTGGCAAGGTTTCCATAAATTATTTGAATGTTTCCTGACGATTTTAATGCCTTATCTTTTGGGTAAATAACATCTTGTTCTTCAAATTCCATTGCTTCTACATCTACTAAATTCTCAGCCAATGTTTTTCCTGTAACCGTTAGACAATCTCCATGCAAATACCCTTCTTGTAATAAATATTTCATAATTGCAGGCGTACCTCCAATACCATGAACATCTTCCATTAAATATTTTCCTGAGGGTTTTAAATCTGCAATTAGCGGAGTTCTATCACTCACTTTTTGAAAATCTTCTAATGCGAATTCGATATCTGCTGCATGCGCAATTGCTAAAAAATGCAATACTGCATTCGTAGATCCTCCCAAAGCGTTCACTAATGCTATTGCGTTTTCTAAAGACTTTTTAGAAATAATATCTAATGGTTTTAAATCCAATTCTAACAAGTTCTTTATCGCTGAAGCTGTTCTTTCTGCTTCTGATAATTTATTCGGATTTTCTGCTGGGATTGACGAATTATATGGCAATGCAAAGCCCATACATTCAATGGCAGAAGCCATCGTATTTGCAGTGTACATTCCGCCACAAGCTCCTGCTCCTGGAATTGCTCTTTTAATAATTTCCCGATATTCTTGTTCTTCAATTTCTCCTGCCATTTTTTGCCCTAAAGCTTCAAAGGCAGACACAATATTTAGTTTTTTTCCTTTATAGTTTCCCGATGCAGTTGAACCACCATACATCATTATAGACGGACGATTTAAACGCAACATGGCAATAACTGATCCTGGCATATTTTTATCACAACCAACAATAGCAACAACTGCGTCATAGCTTTGCGCATTCATAACCGTTTCTATAGAATCTGCTATAATATCTCTTGAGACTAGAGAATAATTCATGCCAGAAGTGCCCATAGAAATTCCGTCTGAAACTCCAATTGTATTAAACCCTAAACCAACCAAACCAGCAATATTACATTCCACTTTAACCTCTTCCTTCAGTCTGTTTAAATGCATGTTACAAGGATTCCCGTCATAACCAGTGCTTGCAATTCCAATTTGCGCTTTCTGCATGTCTTCATCCGTTAAACCTACCGCATACAACATTGCTTGTGATGCAGGCTGAGATTCGTCTTGTGTTAATCTTTTGCTGTGTTTATTTAATTCCATGTACTGCTTTCTTCTATTTATTGTCTAAATTAGGTTGTTTCTGAGTTTTTACTGAACGTAATTCCATAAAAATGTTTAAATTCAGGTGTTAAAAATATAATTCAAGTAAATGATTATTAACACTTTAAATGTTTGTAATTATGACATTCAATCCATAAAATAAATTGACAAAAAAACCTTCTATTTTAACAGAAGGTTTATTTACGAATTTATAAATACCACTTCCTTATTTCCTTATTATCATGACGATAACAGTAAAAATAATATGTATTCGTTTTTTTTTCATTATTTAAATAATAGTACTTTGACCCGCGTGAATATTCATAAAATTCAAATTACTATCTTCTTGGTTTAAAATATAATCTGCAATAAAATCACCTACTTTAGAGGTAGATGCAGGGTATTTATTTTTACCCTTGATATCTTCTGTTGTAATATTTAAAATTAAAGACTTTTCTACTGCTCTTTCTATCGCATTCGCTTCCTCATCTAAACCTAAATGCTCTAATAACATCGCTGCAGACAAAATAGATGCTAAAGGATTTGCGATATCTTTTCCTTTTGCTTGCGGATAAGCACCATGGATTGGTTCAAATAGTGCATTTTTATTTCCAAGTGATGAAGAAGCTAATAAACCAATGGAACCGCCAATAACACTAGCTTCGTCAGAAATAATATCTCCAAATAAATTTTCGGTTAGAATTACATCAAACTGTCTAGGATTTAAAATTAATTGCATGGCTGCATTGTCTACAAACAAATATTCTAAAGTAACATCTTTGTACTGTTTTGCAATCTCTGTAACTGTTTTCCTCCATAATCGAGAAGTTTCTAAAACATTTGCTTTATCTATTAAAGTTACTTTTTTTCTCCGGCTTTGCGACGCTTTAAAAGCCAAATGGGTAATTCTAGAAATTTCTTCAACGGTGTAAGAACAAATATCAAAAGCAGATTGGCCGTCTTTACTCAATTCTTTTTTTCCGAAGTAAATACCACCCATTAATTCTCTAAAAAAAACAATATCTGTTCCTTTAATAATTTCTCTTTTTAATGGAGAATTTTTTATCAAACT
>ENA-ORXF01001996-ORXF01001996.1-marine-metagenome-genome-assembly--contig:-NODE-1996-length-12545-cov-4.618784_pt1 | contig 12545 bp, 10 predicted proteins | sample MGYA00237864_ERZ511476 | MGnify/ENA primary metagenome ERZ511476 (study PRJEB26306, sample SAMN06343908) | marine metagenome | isolation source: coastal waters | place: Atlantic Ocean: West Antarctic... | reverse complement strand
AATTATCGCATGAATATTTAATTGAACAATTACAATTCACTGGCACTGAATCCCTATCTGGTGTCCAAGCCAAACCTAAATTATCCTTCAATCATCCTTGCAAAGAATTATTCTGGTTTGTTACAGCAACAGGTGGCACTTCCCCTGTTGATAATCTTAATTGGTATAATTTTACCACTAACCAAGTTGGAACTACCCACGCCGCGGTAAAATCTAATGTAGAAGCGAGAAGCGCTACCACATCTGTAAATCCAATTGCTTCTGCTAAATTAGTATTAAATGGCAACGACCGTTTCTCTGAGCGAAACGGTTCCTATTTCAATACAATCCAACCATATCAACACCACGAAAATGTACCAACAAATGCTGGAATCAATGTTTATTCATTTGCTCTTAAACCAGAAGAACATCAACCAAGTGGCACACTAAATATGTCTCGCATTGATACTGCTGTATTAAATCTAAATCTAACAACAGGTTATAACGATGGTCTCGATAGTGCTTTACATGTATACGCGGTCAACTATAACGTTCTTCGTATATTATCTGGTATGGGTGGACTTGCTTATTCTAATTAAATATTACAATGTTATTTTTCTTCATATTATAATAATAATACTTTGTGTATAATAATAATACTTTGTGTATAATATTAACTTTTTTTTTCTCCACTAATAGTATAAAGAATATAGCGTAAATGGGTGGTGGTCTTCTTCAACTTGTAGCTTATGGTGCTCAGGATGTTTATTTAACTGGTAATCCTCAAATTACCTTTTTCAAAGTTGTATATCGTCGTCATACTAACTTCGCTATTGAAGCTATCCAACAAACTCCAACCGGAAGTAATTCGTTAGGTTCCCGTGCTAGTTTCCAAATAACTCGTAACGGTGATTTAATCCACCGTGTATATTTCAACGGTAAAATCAAAAATGAAAATGCTGAATCTGCATCTAATACTACTAATAATGTTGCCCTTGTACCAAACTTTGGTCAAAGATTACTAAAAACTGTTGAATTAGAAATCGGTGGTCAACGCATAGATAAACATTATTCCGAATGGTTATATATCTGGAATGAATTATCTTTACCAATGGGCAAACGTTCGGGTTATAATACTATGGTTGGTGCAAATGGATCTAATTTATGTACTAAATTAGCAGGACAAGATAGTTATGAATTATATGTTCCTCTTGAATTCTGGTTCTGCCGCAATGTTGGTTTAGCTCTTCCATTAATCGCCCTTCAATATCACGAAGTTAAAATCAACATAGAATATGAATCTGCTTCTAACTTAGTAGATACATGTATTACTAACGTATGTGTTGGGGAAGAAATAACATGTACTAATGGAAATAAAATACCTTCAACTTCAAATTCCTATCAAGAGAACTCAGATGATGTGTTAAAATTTGCCACTGGTTCTACAATTTCATTAAGCGACGCTAATTTATGGGTTGACTATGTTTTCCTCGATACCGATGAACGCAGACGTTTCGCGCAATTATCGCATGAATATTTAATTGAACAATTACAATTCACAGGTACTGATACTATGACTGCGTCTTCGTCACCTGATAGCATGAAACCTGTAAGACTTAACTTTAATCACCCATGTAAAGAACTTATATGGGCCGTTAAAGCTAATGATGTAAGTACCACCCAGGTTACATTCTGGAACAATTTTTCAACTGCTAATAAAGGCGCTGGTACTGATGAAACTGTTAACGATCATGGTGAATCGTCAAATCCCACTATGCAAGCTAAAATTATGCTCAATGGCAACGATCGTTTTGCTACTCGTAACGGTGAGTATTTCTCACTTGTTCAACCTTACCAACATCACGAAAATACCCCTGATGTAAATCACAATGGCATCAACGTATATTCCTTCGCCCTTAAACCAGAAGAACATCAACCAAGTGGCACTCTTAACATGTCGCGCATAGATACCGCAGTATTATCTCTATCATCCATGGTGGCCGGTACTATCCATGTATATGCTGTTAACTACAATGTTCTTCGTATCTTATCTGGTATGGGTGGTCTCGCTTATTCCAATTAAAAAAAACAAATTATTTTTATAAATATTTTATATTAAACCATTCAAGTATATTATTATCATATATATTTAAGTTATCTTCAATCAAAATCATGATATCAAATTATTTTTAGAAAGTACATATGATAATTGTTGTTTATAATTATTTAAACCTATAATTCTTTCGGTATAGAAATAATCTATTTTATTGTAAAGAATATCAATACATTTTTTATTTAACTTTTTAACATATTTATTTAATATAATTTCATTATCTTTTACTTTATTGTCTTTGAATCTTAAAATTTCAGGCTTTAATATTTTAATTAAATAGGATTCAACCATATCACAATTATAGCTATTTCTTTAAAAATTGAGCAGGTTTTTGAAATTACTATTATTTTTAACTAAACTATTACATTGCTTAGAAGATTCAGAAAGTTTTTTAAGTGTAGAAAAATATTTATTTAGATGGCATATAATGTTATCGTTGAAATCTTGAAATAAAACGTTATTCATTTGTATTTTATACTATATTTTTTATATAAAAATTGAATATTATCTTTGTCTTTTATTAAGTTATAAAAAATGAGATGTTTTAGTTGTAATAAGAAAATAAATACTTTGGAAGGACTAACTAATAAATGCAGATGTGGCAATCATTATTGTAGCAAACATTTATTCTATACAGATCATGAGTGCGCATTTGATTATGTCGTTGATTACAAAGAAAAAGCTACAAGTAATATTGTTAATTTAATAAATAAAGTAATTAAAATATGAGTACATAATCAATAAAATCTTTAAAATTTCAAAAAGTTTATAAAAATCATAGAAAAATAAAAATATGTACTCGTTTTTATTAAAAACTGATATTAGGATATTAATAAGAATACGTATTATAAAATGAACGACCAAGAACGAGCAACACTTTTCCAAAAAGCAGGAGATATTTTAATGGATAAATATAGCGATGCAAAATATAGCGAAATACCAGAAAAATATAAATTTTTGTATAATATTTATATTCCATTGTCATGTGGGAATAAAAGAAAATTAATTAATTATTAACAGGTTTATTTCCTCCTATACTAGATTTAGAATTAGGCCAGAAAGAATTTAAAACGTTTAATTGTTCAGTTGACTCTTCAACATCATATACTTCTTGTTCTAATATTATTTCTAATATATCTTCTAATATTATTTTTTTGTTTTACCATTACTCTAATTAATCATCAGATATAATAATATTATCTAAATAAGGATTAAGAATCTCATCTACAATAAATTCAGGCTTAAACTCATCATAATTCATGAAGATTTTAAGCAATTGTTCTGAAAACCCAGAAACGATAGCTGTACCTTCTGTATCACTATTAACAGGAAAAGTATTTTTATTATCAGAGTTAAGATTCCAGAATATAAACTTAGGAACCGTATATCCAGATATTTTATATTTTTCAACAATATTCTGATAAATTGTCTCAATAGTATCTCCACGTTGAGCATTATTAAATTGCATATCAGTAAATACGAATAGTTTTTTGGGCATTTCACTATCTTGAATATTATTTTTAATTCCATAGCTAATAATTGCTTCACAGCATTTCACAAAATCTGTACTAAATCCATAACTTGCTGCCAACATTGAATTCAATGATTCAAATAATGTAGGTTCTTGGTATTCCAAAGTAATTAATTCGGGTTCTTCGCTAAATGTAATAAATTTATTTTTAAACAAACCATTGCAACATTGAGAAGTAAGAATGCCGAGAGAAACAGCTACTTGTGCAGGAATACTACCATTACTAGCACCAAACATAGAGCCTGATAGATCTATGATAGAAAGTGAATTATCAAAGTTTCCTGATTTTTTAACGTTATCTAGAATAGTCCTCCATTGCAATTCAATAGTTTCATTTGCTTTATAATCATCAAAATGACGTGTTTCAATATAATATTTAGATAATTCATGAGGCAAAATACCGGTTACTTTGATTTCCGCTTTACCACTTCTAACATCAGACAAATATTGTATATATCTCTCTTTGTCGTGTTTCATAAAAGCTTTGAGAAGTCTTTTTGATGCTACACCTGGGACGGTTTCATAATTGATTTCACCCCATCTGTCACTACACATTAAGGATTCTACGATATTGATTTTCTTTCTAAGAGGAACAATAATCTCTTTGCGATACTTTTCCATCATTTTGCCATCACTTAAACCATAAATTTCGGTGGCTACACGCTTGGCCATATGCTTTCTTTTATCATTTCTATCATTTTCACTTGGAGCCCATTTGGCACATAGCGAAACACTATTATTGTCTTCTAGTAATAGCTTATCATTTAATAGCTTGATTGAAAACAATTTTAGTTCATAGTTCTTATTCCTAGAAGTTTTACAATTATAGTATGAGATATATAGCAAGTCCTTCCAACACCCAAATTTATCTACATAATTTGAAAGGTTATCACTATATGTTGCAAACTTATATTTTCTTAGCCACATCATAGCTTCATTTGATACCTTCTTTTCTTTTTTACCACCTACCCTATCTCGTCCATTGAAAATGATAGCAACTGTTTTTTTAGGGTCATCATTCCAGCATTTCTCCAAATATTCATAACTTACCATTTTATCCAAATCACGAGAGAACATCATGAAATAATCGACAATATTGCTTCCAGTAGTTTTGAGAGAAGTAGCACCATTAGTTGTTTTAGTGTAAGACATTATTGGAATTAATGTATTATATAAAAATAATCTTATATCAATTTTAATTTATTTAGCAGCAGCGGCGACGGCAGCGGCAGCAGCTGCTAGTTTACTTGCAGATGGAGGGAAGTGATGAGATATTAGTTTTTGAAGAATAAAATAATTGATTTCCTCCTTAGCATCAACATTTAGGATTTTACGTAGCTTATCATCTGGAAGAATGAAACGTTTGTTTTCGGGTTTGTTAAGACTATGTTCCTTGATATACGCATTGATAAAACGGGTAATATCAGTGCGAGATTTCTCTGTTCCACGAGGCTCGCCAATAAAATCACAAAGTTCTTCTGAAATCTTGTTTGGTTTAGCAAAACCAGATGGGGAGTTTTTAGCATTTTGACGTTTCTTTTGAACCTTATCGATGATTTTTTGTTGCTTATCCCAATCCTTGCTAAGTACTTTAAGTTGTCCTTGAAGTTCTTTACCCATCATCACAAAAGTATTTACTTTTTCAATAATGCTTTGGAGGGCATTTTCTTGCTGAGTTACTGGTTGAACAACATCTGATTTTACTGCATCTACAACATTTTCAACAGGAACTGGTTTAACAGCATCAGTTGCTTTAATTACAGGTACTTTTACGGCAACAGGTTTTTTACCAGTTTTAACAGGTGTTTCAACAGTGGTGGTGGTGGCTTTCTTGGCAACAGGCATTATATATCTTATTTAGTTTATGGATATCTATATAATCTTTTGTTTATATCATTTTATACTACATTTTAAAGATATTAATAATAATTAGAATGAAAGTACAAAGAATAGGTACCTATAAAACAGGATTTAAATATTTTAATAAAAATAGCGAAATAACTGATGAAAAAAAAATAGATTTTATTAAATCTCTTAAAATACCTCCTGTATACGATAAAGTTACAATAATTAATGATAATAAAATAATTGCATATGGATATGATTCAAAAAATAGAAAACAGGTTATATATCATCCTAAATTTATATTAAGTCAAAATAATATAAAATTTAAAAAAATCAAGCAATCAATAAAGTATTTTTCTAGATTGAAAAGAAAAATTAAAAAAGATATTAATGGTGACGATATTAATAAGATATGTGCAATAATTATTACTTTAATAATAGAATGTGGATTCAGAATAGGTAATAAAAAATACGAAATAGATAATAATTCATATGGATTAACGACATTAAAAAAAAAACATATTTTTATTGAAAAAAAATATATTAAAATTGATTTTATAGGTAAAAAAAATGTTAGAAATGTTGCTATATGTAAAAATAAGGAGATTTATAAATTCTTTTTTGATAGATTAAACAATATAGGTGAAGAAGAGTATATATTTAAACATAATGATAAAACTATAACATCAAATATCGTTAATAAATATTTATATAATTTTTATAAAAAATTTGATTTAAAAATTACTACAAAAGATTTAAGAACACTTAATGCTAACACACTATTTATGAAATTTTTTAATAAAAATATTAATTCTAAAAATCCTATAAAAAAATCAATTGAAGATACTGCATTAAAACTCCACAATACATATGCTGTCTGTAAAAAAAATTACATTGACCCTAATATTATTATATTTGCAGAAAATCAATTGAATAAAAATAAAAATTGATTTTTTTATATACTATAATATAAGATTAACACCCTTCTATTATATTAAAATGGATATCGAAAGTATTATCACAAACTTAAAAGATATGTTAACTGAACGAGGCGATGATATCTCATTGTTCGAAGAACATAGATTATCTATCGATAAAGAAGAATATGAAAATGATAGAAATGTTATAGAATTACAAACATCTAATACAACTGTAATATTCGCATTGACTAAAAAATTAAGAAAGTTTATAATCGATGAACTTAAAATGTGTGATACTGATAATGAAATTTTTATTGCAAAATATGGTAATATGAAAAATGTTATACTTATATTTAATAATGATACTATATCTCAACCAATTATTTCTCAATTAAATAAATACGATAAAATGTTTCAAAAAAATAAAGGACATTTGCAGTACTTTCACGCACAACAAATAATGCTCAATCCGACAAAACATCAATATGTACCAAAACATATTAAGTTAACTGAAATAGAAGCGGCGGAATTTATGAAAGAATATATGATTAAAAGCAAATTATATATGCCAATTATTTTACATAATGACCCAATCGCAAAATGGCTTGGTATCAAACAAGGTGATATTGTTAAAATTATTAGATATAATGAAAATAGCGGTGTTTCGTTTTATTATAGATCTTGTTTTTAAATAAATATATATTATTATAGAAGAGATTATACATAATATTAGCATGTCTGTTCATAATGAAAATTATAAAGAGATTATTGGATTATTAGGAAATATGTATGTTAAATATATTGATATTAATAATTCTGTTACTTCTAGATCCCCGTTTGTTAAAAAAATTTTTAAAGATATATCCAATGATTCTATTGTTGATTCACCATTAATAAATGGTGTAAAAAAATCATTATATGGTCAAGAATTGGTGGACAATACAGATATAGTGTCCACTGGTGTAAACAAATATAACATAAATGATGATTCTTTTACAAGCTTAATCAATCAAGTACTTTATACAGAAATCGCTAATATTGTAGTAGAAGATAAAGCTAATATTGATAATCTAGCAAATACGAAGGGGTATTTGAAGTTTGCGAAAGGAAACAAAGTAAACATTGAGAATCAGGTAAGTATTACTAGCGATGATGAAAATATTTTTAATTTGATTTGCAGTATGAATCTTGTAAATGTTTTTATAGATATTTTAGAAGCATATAATAATTTTCTAAATAACAATAGTAATATAACACATTTGAAAAAAAATGTAAACAATATAATAATTGTTAATAAATATGCAAGAGATGTAAATAATAATTCTGATAAAAAAAATTATGGTTATTGGGTTAATGGTGATAATACTTCAAATAAAATGAGAGAATCAACATTGTTTTTATCTATTGATTCTTATGAAGGAGCGAGTAATAATAAATTATTTGATGATTTTCGTGTAAAATATAATGGTTATGGAAATTTTATAGAAGGAAATGGAGTAGATGGCGGAGAAATAACCACAACATCTAAATTATTTAATGAAGATATAATTCAGAATGGTGGTTCAGGTAGTTCAGGTCCAACTAATACATTATCTGGTATTGTTTTAAAAAAAAAGCAAGACGGAAGAGGTGTAATTGGAATATGGAACACAGCAGCAAACAAATCAGAAGATATTTATTTAGATGATATTAATGATAGTCGCATTAGTGAATCCGATTTAGAAGATGCGCTCTTAGTGCGCGATAAAAGATTATTATTAGAATTATTAAATACAATACTTAATTTGGATTTAATAAATAGAAAAACACAAATATCAGGATTATTAAAAATCTTCAAAGTTATTAGAGAATATTTCTATATTGCTATAACAACTGGAAATTTATTATATAATAGTGTTTATAATAAAACTAATATTACAGACGAACCTATTTCTTGTACGATCACCGACACCCCATCAACATGTGCTTTTACAGTTTACAATAAAGGCGTGCCGTTAGAATCAACAGGGTTTGGTATTAAATATTTAGACAAAGATGATTTATTATCGCAATCTATAAAAATATACAATAAAGAATTTGATAATGATGAAGTTTTGTTGAAACCCGCCGGATCGTCAGTTCAGGGACAGGATAAAAACAATTCAATGTTTGGATTAGCATTTACAGAAAATAAAGAAGAATATATACCAAACATAATAGAAAAAATTTCAGATCTACATACGGAGAGTGCAAAAACTGCTAATATATCAAATGCTGACTCTTTTGTTATATCTAAATACGGATTTATTGCCGAGACTATAACAAAAAGAACTATACGAATAAAAACCAGAAGAGGTCTATTCAAAAAAGTACAAGATGCAAACCTGCACAAAACAACACCACTGGCCGACGCTGATGTAATAATGGATAACGAATTCTATATCAATACCGAATCATACGACAGCGATATAACTTATAACAAACAAGATACAAAAACTAATGATAAAGATGAATTCCAGAGAGATGATATTATAAATAGTGAACTACCTGTTAGAATCAAAAATCAATTACGTAATAAAAAAATGGGAATTGCAACCACTCATGTAATACTTATAAATAATTCTACATTTCAGATAGAGAACATTGAATATGATGGTGATGATATAGAATTTGTAATAAGAGCTAGATTGCTATATCCTTCACTAAAAGATCCTAATTTAAAAGATGTCCCTGTATTAACATTACCATACGATTATGTAACATTATTTACAAATAATACTCCTATAGGTACTAACAGCAAATCAGATAGCTATTTTGGAACGTTTAATAAAGATAACATGGTATATTTTCAGGCCACCGACGATAATAGTAATACCCCAGGATATGATAATAAAGTTAGTATAACTGTTAAGAAACCACTCGATTATAAAACAGGATATATTAATAATGTTGATGCAATTAATAATATAAACAATCAAATCAATTCTAATCAATCTAAAATTAAAAATATTAAAACATTATATGATTTAAATAAGTCAAAAAATAACGTATTATATTATCAACTAATAGCTTATATAGTATTGCTACTTGGAATAATAATTACATTAGGGCTAACTTATACAATGAAAATGGAGAAGGGTGTAATTAAACTCGTATCTAGTGTATGTTTTGGAATAGTAGTATTGCAAGTAGTATCCTATTATATATTAGGTGTATTATATATTGAATCTTTTACACCATCAAATATTATTGAAAATTTCAACAATAATGACGATTTGATGGAGATACAAATGTCGGGACAAGATACAACTGAATTTACTGCCGATGGAAATAATGATCACGCCGGTAAAAAAATAGCTTATGTAAATAATCAATTATTACTATTAAATAGTAAAATTATAAAAGCTATTGAATTATCAAATGTTGGAGTGGGTCAAGGTGACGCAACAGATGCCTATACGACACTATTGGGAAATACATCAAGTGAAAGAGATAAGCGTTCCAGAGTTAATAGTATATTAAGTAGCGAATCAGATAGTTCAATAATGCATATAGATTTACTAAAATATAGTGCTTCGGTTTACGGAGTTTATATTAAAACAGTATTAATGTTTAGTTTAGCAATCACAGCATTATTTACAATTAATTTATATACTGATAATAAATATATGGAAAATATAGCATTTGTTGGTACATTTATATTAGTAGTTATATTCGCTTACTACTTAATATATTCTAATTCTGTTGTAAGAACAAAATCCAATAATATTTATTGGGGGAAAGAATATAAAACTCAATATACTGATTTTAAATAGAGTACTCTTGATTTTTTTTTATTATTTAAAACATATATTAATTATATATATTATATAAATACACAATGAAGACAGAAGATAAAAATAATTCAAATAGCAGTGAATCAACAGAAATATCACGTGAAGATAATTTAGAAAATGATCCTACATATAATAGTAACGACGATGATGATAACGATGATGATGATAATGATTATGAAGATGATAACGATGATGACGATGACGATAATGATTATGAAGATGAAATTAATGAAATAATAAATCCTCCAAATGGACCATCAGGTGGATTCTTTAATAAAAATGATGAAGAAGATAATAATAGAAAACAAAAATTTTATTTAATATTAAATCCACCAAGAAAATGTGCGCAAAATAAAATAAAAAAGAAAAAATACGAATTTTATAATAAATATACAACATTTGAGAAAAAATATTTTGATAATTTATCCGATGATGAAAAAGAAAAAATAAAATTAAGGGAAGATGCAATAAATGACAATAAATTATCAAGTATGCCAATGAGATTTAAAATACTTAATTTAAATATAAATGAAAAAACAAAAAAGAGCATAATAGCAAATATAGATAGTTTTAATAATATGTCACCGTGTTCTAGTGAATATAATAAATTAAATAATTGGCTAATATCTTTGAATAATATACCATTCAATAATTATTATGAAATACCAATAAAGATAAGTGATGGAAATGAAAAAATCGCAGATTTTCTGAATGGAATAAGACAGAAAATGGAAGAAACAGTATTTGGACACAAAGATGCAAAGGAACAAATAATAAGAGTATTAGCACAACAAGTTTCTTTTCCAAAAGCGAATGGGTATATTATTGGTATACAGGGTAGTGCCGGAGTTGGTAAGACCAAATTAATAAAAGAAGGTATTTGTAATGCATTAAATTATCCAAATGCGTTTATTTCACTTGGAGGAACAGATGATTCATCTTTTTTGAGAGGACATTCTTATACATACGAGGGTGCAACATATGGAAAAATATGTGAGTCTTTAATGAAAACCGGGATAATGAACCCATTGTTTTTATTTGATGAATTAGATAAGGTTTCAAATACATATAGAGGTCAAGAAATTATAAATACTTTAATACATATTACTGATCCTGTACAAAATGATAAGTATAATGATAGATATTTTGAAGAAATTGATTTTGATATATCAAGATCAATGATTATATTTACCTACAATGATGAAGAACTAATAAATCCAATTTTAAAGGATAGAATGATTGTTATAAATGTACCTGGATATTCTAATGATGAAAAATTAGTATTGGCGAAAGATTATATTGTTCCAGAAATTTTTAAACAATATAACTTAAATATAGGTGATATAATTTTTAATAACGAAATATTGAAATATATTATTAATAATGTTCCTAAAGAAGATGGTGTAAGAAATTTAAAAAGAGCTATAAATAATATAATTTCTTGGGTTAATATGATGAGATATGTTCCAACGGATTCTATAAAAATAACTTTACCATATACAGTCACAATAAAATTTTATGATAAATATTGTAAATATAATAATGTTAATGAATATGATAAGAATTTGCTTCATTTATATATGTAATATTATAATAGGATGTCAAAATTTTTATTTTATGGCTGTTGGAATAACATAGATTGTGACAAGGAATATGTTTATAGAGATTTGATTTTAAGTTATATAAATAAAAAAGAAAAAGGATTATCTACATTTTTTATAGCAGGTGATAATTGGTATTCAACAAAATTATTAGATACAAATAAAATTACAACACAATATTATTTATTAAGTATACTTAAAACTGGATATGATAAAATATATAGTTTAAATAAAACTATTCATGTAGCAGCTGGGAATCACGATGAAGAAGAAGATGGTGAAATATCCCCAATAAATATTAAAGACAGATGTATGATTAAAACACAGAAAAAATATATTGATACATTGAATGAGTCGAATAATGTAAGATTGAATAAGTCGAATGATGTAAGTTTAAATTATAGTAAAGATCCAATGTCATATGATAAGTATTTGCAAAGTTCCGATGAAACTACAAGTAGTTCATTTATCAATAGTGATTTTAAAGGCTTTCAAACTACCTTAGAAGAATTAAATGAAATTAAAAATATAGATATTCATGATAAAACAATAAATATATACGTAGATGACATTGGTATTGTAAAATATAAAAAATATATTGTTATAATTATTAATACAAATAAATTAAATAATGAGGATTATATAAATAATATTGAAACAAAATTTAAAGAAATTAGTGATGAAAATAAAGAAGATAATAAGCAAATATTTGTAATGGGGCATGTACCATTATTTCCTATA
>ENA-ORXF01001993-ORXF01001993.1-marine-metagenome-genome-assembly--contig:-NODE-1993-length-12550-cov-3.600497_pt1 | contig 12550 bp, 13 predicted proteins | sample MGYA00237864_ERZ511476 | MGnify/ENA primary metagenome ERZ511476 (study PRJEB26306, sample SAMN06343908) | marine metagenome | isolation source: coastal waters | place: Atlantic Ocean: West Antarctic... | reverse complement strand
AAGAAAGGGATGAACGATTATTTATTTTAAACGCATACCGCCTAATCATGTCAAGTTTGTAAAAATTATTCTATCCAATTATCAGCAAAGTGTGAATCTAGAGCCTAGCTTCTCGCTTTAGTTTTAAACGGTCCAGTAGGGATCCAGCTTCATATCTTTAGTTGGATTGAAATAGGTGTGACAACGCACAATTCTGCCGCAATCACCTATCCAATAGATTTCGATAGATTCTAGGTCAAAAATATTACCATCTAGATTCCCATGGTTGATAAGATGTATCGCTACTTGATCAACATTAACTGACATAAAGACTAGCTCGCAATTCCAGCTATGACCTGGTTGAAAACCATTATTCCAAGTATTTTCTATAGCAGTTATTCCATGTTTCTCCTTTCCGCCCACTGGATCTTGAAACACACAGTCAGGATGCCAAGCAGTTAGCCATTTATCTTTATCCCCATAACTTGGGCTGTTAGAATTCCAACCATTTAAATGAGTATGCACAGCTGTTTCAATTGGTTTATTCATATAGCTCCTAATGATTTGTGTGATTAAACCATAGCATAAAAAATCTATGCTCTTGAATGACCCTCACATTGACTCTTTTTCCAAAGCTTTAAAAACGCATTAGCTATCGCGAGGAGGGACGACAGAGTTGTTGAGGATTCAATGCTCCAGCTCCTGGATTTTAGATTAAGTTAAATTCCTTTAGCTGCTTAGCAGTTGCCAAAATTGACTCTTCTGCTGGTATGGGGTCCCAACCAAGAACATCTTTAGCTTTGGTGCTATGACAATCTCTATTTTTACCAGCCATTTTAGATACGGCAACCATGTCACCATTAAACATTGCTATGAACTTTACCAACCAATTAGGCAGAATTTTTGATGGTGCTTTGTAGCCATTATCAGTTAGTACTTTTGCAGCCTCATGCATCCACATCTCTTTTTCAGAAAGTATAAATCTTCCTCCATCCGATGCACTGTTAGTCATGGCAAGTATATGAGCCTTTGCCACATCCCTCACATCCACATAACCAATATGAATTTTTGCTAGAGCCGGCATTGAACCGTTAAGCATCCTTAAGATTAAAGCATTAGATATTCCAACATCTTTAGATAATGACGGTCCACAAACAGCGGTTGGATTAATCACAGAAAGCTTGAAGTCAACGTTGTTATCTTTGACATAATTCCAAGCTGCCTGCTCGGCTAAAGTTTTGCTAATTGCATAAAATGACATTCTGTCATTGGTGGTGTCTGACCAATGAGACTCATCGAAGCTTTCAGTTCCATCAAAAGTATCACCTATTGCAGCAAATGAAGAGGTCAGAACAACCTTTTTAATGCCATGTTTTTGCGCAAATTTTAGTGCTCGAGTTGCGCCTTCTACCGCTGGCTTAACAAAAAATTCCAGGGTTTCGTTGGTGAGCACAAATGGTGATGCAATATGCAAAAGGTAGTCACACCCTTCAATAGCTGCATCCCAGCCATCATCACTTAAAAGATCTGCTTCAAATAAGGACAAGTGTTCTGCCGATGTATTGTGGTTCTTAAGTGACTCTAGAACTTCATCTTTTCTGTTCATGGATCTTAGCGTACCGTTGACTTGGTAGCCTTGATTAAGAAGTTGTTGAATGCAATGAAGGCCTATAAAACCTGTTGCGCCTGTGACTAGAACTTTTTCCATAACTGTTTCACCTCAATATTTTTTAATAGATAGTAATACAAATATCAAACAATTACATAAACCTTCTTAGTCTTTTTGCTATGCTTAAACCCATGATTGAAAAATTAATTACTGGCGAAGGCAGCAATACTTCTAGCTGTTTCTAGACTTACTTCAGGACAAGAAAGAACCATGGCGTCTGTACCATGAATTGTTCCTGATAAAACTCTACATTGAGATTCAACTCCTGATCTTCTGAGTAATCGGTAAAAGTTTATCCCCTCGTCTCTCAAGGGATCACACTCATTGACACTAATGAAAGTTTTTGGAAAATCTTTTACATCTTCTTCTTTTGCAAAGCCTGGCCATGCCAAAGGGTTTCTTTCTTCCAAGGCTTCAATTCCATAGACGACTCCTCCATGATCGTTATGTAAGTCAAGCATAATTCCATTATTCTCAGTTGATGAAGGGTTTTCAGGTAGTGGCCAAATGCCAGCAATGTATGGGCACAATGCATACAAACCCTTTACTTCATTGGACCTTCCATCCTTGGCTAATTTCATCCCAGTGGCCAGGGTTAGATTTCCTCCACCGCTTTCTCCAGAGATCACAAGTCTATTTGGATCAATCATTAGATCATTGGCATTAGTTTGAATATAGTTAAAGCCAGATATGCAATCATTCAACCCTGCTGGAAAGGGGGCTACCTCTGGGGCAGATGATGGCACTCTTGCATTTCTGAAATCAACCATGATTACGGACACATTTTGATGTGCAATTAGCCTACCAAAAGCCTGATAAAGCTTGTAGAAGCATGAGCCTATTTCCATGCCACCTCCATGAATGTAATAGATGCATGGAAGTGTGTCATTGTTGTCAGGCCTTATATTCAGTAATTTTATTTTATTGCCATCAGGCTCTGAAGTGATTTCAATAGTTTTAGTTGTCAGTCCATCTGAAGATACCGCTTCATCTAACGCCGGATCATTGAAGATTGATTCATAAATCATTAATTCCATTTTCCCTTCTTCAGAATTAACTTTTGCAATCATGTCCTCTCGGGTCATGTTGCCTGCACTAAGCTCTGGAAAGTCTATGTTTTTAAATTGTTCTTTTATTCTTGGATCTATTCTTGGATCTTCTGTTATCTTATTAGACATAATCTCTCTTTTGAAAATTAGCTTTATTTATTCTGACACAATCTAAAAATAAAACGAAATCACAACCCACTGTGTATTTGCTATAGTTTTAACCTATGAATATGTTTCTACCTATCCTGTGCTTATTAATTATTGCTTCTTGTTCAAAGGAAGTGATGGATGATCAAATCTTAATTAGACAAAATCTTGCTTATGAGGTGAATGCAGACGCTCCGTTTTCAGGCCGTGCTTTGGCATATCATCCAAATGGACAACTACGCTCAAGGGTCCAATTAAGAAATGGTTTACGAAATGGCATCCATGAATATTTTCTTGAAAATGGACAGCTACTTACTAGAGATAGCTACAAGAATGGTCTGCCGCACGGACAAAAAAAGATATACTTCATGGAGAACGGCGCCTTAATGAAGAGAGAAAGGTGGAAAAATGGTAAAAGGGAAGGACTATCTGAGGAGTATTTTTTGAATGGTCAATTAAGATCTCGTAATTGCTGGCACCAGGATAAATCAGTGAGTATTTCATACTGTAAGAAGTAGAGAAGTTCCGTCCAACCAAGCAACAAAGGGTATATTCGTAACCCTCTATGTGCGTTTGCTATAGTAATAACATATTAAGAGGTTGCTGCGTTTAGTGCATTACTGACTTCAAAATATTAAAAAATTCATTGCCTAGGTGCGAGTTAATTTGTGTATCCATAATATCTTTATGTAATTCGTATCTCTGTTGGATTAAAGCATTTTCAAGAAACTCTTGTTTGGAAAGTATTTTATCTTCAAGTATTTTTTCTCTAAAAGGACCTTGCGCTATGTTTTGCCAATTTTTACATCTAAATTCCTGCTTAATTTTTTTCTGCAACTTCTGCATTTCATGAATTGCTTGCTGAGGAGTTAAAGAGACTGCTCTAGAAGAACCTATATCAGAAATTATCTCTGGTTCAGAGCTAGATTGTGATTTGTTTAAATCAACATCTTCCTTTATCTCCATGGCAAGCTTGATTGCTTTTGTTGGATTAAAGGGAGATGCAAGAGCGTCAGCAACCTTCAACATTTTCAATACCTTCTCTTTTTCTGGGTTCAGGTCTTCAGATTTTTGAATTTTCTCATCTTCAATTTCGAGCTGTTGCTGTTGCAGTATTCGCTCAATATTTTCTTGGTTTAGTTGAATGCCCTCTCGTATCTTTTCTATTTGATCGGATGAGCTAATGGAAGGCTGAAGTTCTTGAATTATCTCAGCAATAGTAAAGGTAGCAATCTTGTTATCCTCAATTAATTCAGATATTACATCTAACTTACTCTCTATATCATTATATTTTGTTTCCAAACTATCTATAGTTACGGTTGATAAATTTAAATCTGTTATGCCTTCCTTGAACTCAGTTTCATCATCAGTAAAAGCATTAAGAGCGGGGTCTTCTTTTATAAGAATATCATTTAAAAGGTTTTTAAGAATTTGTCTAACCCCAGCTAAAGCATCCTGATCCCTAATTATAATAGGGGTTAGCTCAATAATTGTCATGACATCTGAGGCAACATTTAATGCAAAGCCAGTTTCTTCAATAGGCAGCTTTTCATGAGATTCTGTATTTCGATGGAACCCTAAATTGCGAGCAGCAACAAAAAAATCAGTGTACTTTTGCAACGTTGAAATAATGGGTTCGCCAACCTGAAGTCTTTCATTGTATTCTCTATTGCCTATGACTTTTCTAAGGCTATCTTTAAGCTTAACTACTGAAGTTTGAATTGCTTCGACTTTACCTGATCGAGAGTGAATATATTGAAAATTAAAACTCTGAGAATATAAAGGCTGTATTCCCTGAATATCTCTTGAAGATAAACCAATTTCAAAAACTTTTACTTGATAGGGGTCTCCCTCAAATAAATTTTTTTCTTTTGCAAATTTAAAGAAGGCCTCAAAAGTTTCCTGAATTATAGCTTTTACAAAAATAATTTCTTTGCCGCTTAAAAATGCCCGCCAATTTTTATCAATCATAGTAATTTAAATATGCTTGGTTTATTAGAATAGAGAAATTGGCATTGATTAACAACAAAAATAATCCTGAGGGTTTATATTTGGTAAAATACCAATATGAATCAATCAAGTTCTCGGAGCCCACAGCAAAAAAAAATTCATTGGAAGAAAAAGAAAAAAACTAATCCCAAAGCAAAAATTAGGATTGCCACAATGTTTTCAGGGATTGGAGCGATTGAACATGCTTTTCAAAGATTGAAGCTAAAGCATGAAATTGTATTTGCATGTGATAATGACTGGGCTGTAAAAGAATCATATTTAGCCAATTATGATATCGACCCAAAGAGATTTTATGATAGTGTGAATGCAGCTTCTCTGTGTGCCAAAAAGTATAAATATAAAGTAGATCTTCTGGTCGGGGGCTCCCCATGCCAGTCCTTCTCCATGGTCGGAAAAAGGAAAGGTTTGGAGGATACTAGAGGGACGTTATTTTATGACTTCGCTCGAGTCATATCTGAATGTAAGCCTAAAATATTCATATTTGAAAATGTAAAAGGATTGCTATCTCATGACAATGGTAATACCTGGAATACCATCATGGAGGTTTTTAATGACCTGGGTTATCACATTAAACTCTCTGATAAAAAAGATTGTGTACTGAATAGCAAACATTTTGGGGTTCCTCAGAATAGATCAAGAATTTTTATCATTGGTTTTAGAAAGAAAAAATGGATGAATGATTTTGCATATCCAGATCCCATAGAGCTTGAGACAAAGATGCAAGATTATCTAGAAGATTTTGCTGAGTCTAAATATTTTCTTAAAGGGAAGGGTGTGAAATTTGTAACCTCTTTAAAAAATCAAAAAAAATCATTTACTCAGATTAATGGATCAATTGCATTGTGCCAAAAGGCAAATCAGCAATTCAATTGGCATGGTGATTTTATCTTTGAAGAGAGCCTTAAAAAGCTAAAATTTGATGAGCAACTTTTCAAGATAAACAAAGTTGAAACAAAATATTTTCTATCTGACAAAGTTGAAAAATATGTCAGAAAAACAGGCACTAAAAACTTTAAAACCACAACAGAAACTGACTTAGAGGTCGCGAGACCTCTCCTGCAATCAATGCATAAAATGCATAGAGCGGGAGTAGATAACTATGTAACGCACTCTGGTAAAATTAGGAAATTGACTCCAAGAGAATGCCTTAGATTAATGGGTTTTCGCGATGATTTTAAAATTGTGGTGAGTGACACTCAAGCCTATAGACAAGCTGGAAATAGCATTGTAGTAGATGTTTTGATGGCAATCTTAAAACAGATCGACATTACTAGGTTTGGTTTGGTTAAGTAAACTCATCTCCAAGTAATTTCTTTAGCTCTTTTGATGCAAGCAAGTTGAAATTATGAGAATAACGAAAGTTATTAACTCTAGCAATAAAACTCCTTTGTGAGCCTGGCTCTAAATATCCTTTTCTAGCTTTGCCCCATTGGCTTTTTATCGAACCGTCACTATTAAGAGCTACTTTATGCATAACCTCTACCACAAAAGGATAATCTCTTATCCATCTCCTCGCCAACATCCCCTCAGCTGCCTCGCCTCTAAAAGCTGGTCCAAAGGGAGATTCTAAGATAATTTTGGAGTTATCCTTAAAGTGTTTAAATGCAACATAAGAACCCCTAATGCAGTGCCTAATATCGGTTGGCTTATTGACATTCCAATTAGGTGTAACTGCATGATTATATTGGGCTGAAATAGTCATACTCGGTAAGTAGATATAATGGTCGTATCTATTCAACACCCATCCTTTTGAGGAAGATGTAAACATTTCAAAATAAAATAATGTTAGCCATTCCCAGAGCCCTTGACCATAAAGCTCTTGGTCAGAAATTGTTTGATCGAGTAGGTTAAATAAATATTTAGCAAGCTCAAATCTACTTGAGAAAGATTTTGCCTTATCAAGATCAATATATTTTGGTGATGACAGGGGTTGAATTAAATTATGGTCATCAGTAAAGTCAATTGGAATAGAAAAATCTTTTCTTTTTTGATCTCGCGCACTTATTAAAAAATCTCTAAATGCAATCATCCCATCTTTATTAAAGACCATTATCTCTTTTTTATTCTTAATCTTGCTCATATATTTTAGTTTGAATCCTCAGAAGATTTGCTTTGTAAAAATTTTGAAAAATACTTATTTTGCTTGCTAAATTTCATAGATAATTCAAGCGCCCATTGCTTATGATCCTCAGAGTCTTTTTCTTTAATAGATTTTGTAATATCAGGGCATAGTTCTTCGGCCTTAATCCACCAATTATATTGCCAATGACCCTTGTCGTCCGGGCTTGTGTACTCGAACTCTTTCGAGGCTATTTCAATATAGCCGCTATATATACACTGGGGTAAAATCTGACCTTGCCAAGATAAGTCATTTTTAGCTGATTGAAGGAGGTCACTATATTTGTTGCTATTGAAGTAAAGAATAGGCACATCATCTGTTTGATATTCAAATAGCCAAGTGATCTCCCCCAGATCTCTTGGTCGCGTTATGAACAGGGCTGTTTGATCTCCTTCATAGCAAGGTCTCATTTTAGAGTACCCAATAAAATGTTTTGCTCCATTTGGTGTAACCCTAATCCTCATTCGAATAGATTTTGGCTCGACATCAAAATGAAATATTTCTTTCGGTTGAGACCAAAATCCAACAGTTCCCAGATCTCTTACTACTAGATTATCTCCAGCAATAACCTCTAAATCTAACTTTGCATCTTCAGGAAAATTATAAGTTTCAATATCAATAGTGAGGAATATTGAATACTCAAGTTCATTATCTGAAACTTGCGCAGCCCCAGCTTGAAAATGATCTGGATCAATAACCTGAGCATCAAAAGGAGAGTATTGAAAAATTTTACGAATTGCCATTTTTAGTCCTCTAGCCTTATTTCAGAAGTTCTAGAAATATTAAAATTATCAAGTTCAAGTAAAAAATCATTATCTAAAATTTCAATTTTTAAAGAGTCTTGCGTAGCATCTGTAATAGTGATGTTTGTGAGTTTGATGGTCTTGGTATTCTCGAAACCGTCATCATCAGCATTCAGGTCATGGACACCGGAAAGATTTTTTTCATACACCTTTATAGTTAATGATTTGGGTAATTGGGTTTGAGGGAAATCAGATTTACCGGAGCATAATAAAAACTTTTTTTGAGATGCTTGAATGTCAACTCTGTCAGGAGATGCATAGGTCTTGCCACCCCTTCCAGTTTTTTGTTTTTTTCTTTTTTTCCCTGTTGAAGGCGGGTTATCCTTGGGAGTAAGAACACCAAATACTGAAGAGAAAATGTTTTCGTCTGCAGTATCAAGTTCAATTAAAAAATTATAAATTGATTTTACGCTCTTTCTAAGATTGGAAAAGGTTGAAGATACCGACTTAAATCCTCTCGCCTTGGCTCGACTATTTACAAATTTTGTATGATCAGGCTTTTCAGCAGCCCTGCAAATCTCTACCATTGCAGAGTCTTCTATCATTAATGCGCAATCAACGGAATCTCCAAAGCCATTTTTTAAGTTTTTAGACTCGCCAGATATATGTAAATAGTCTCTAAATAAATATTCTGAGTGCTCATTAAATTGGGGAGACTTTTTTCTAATATAGATTTCAATAAAAGAGCTCTCTTTGGCAGTCTCCTTTGTAACAGTTATTGGAATTTTAAAACCTACAACCTGAGAGCCTGAATCAAAATTATCTATGGCATTCTGCCTATCATCATCTGATAAAAAAACAGTATCCAAGCTTTCATGATCTGCCCAATCTGGTTTCAATCTTATAAGGGAGTTAGCTGGGTAAGTTTGGATCTCTTGAAAAAACTCCCAGGTCTCAGTTTTTTTTGGAAACCTAGTATCCAAAAAATCATAGATAGATTCTTTGTCTAAAACGATATGACCTAGTTGAACCTCTAACGAGCCTTTCATTATTGCCCAAAAGTACTCTGAGAGAATAATGTCTAGGTATTGATCAATTGATTGCAATGGACTTATTGAGACTTCATCGGTTTCATGAAGAGGCGCGACCATAACCCAAGAGGTGCCACAATCGACATTATTTCTATCAATTTGAAAAACCTCTTTGAACCAGTCAATGGCATCTTCTGATGCAACTGGCTGAAGAATCTTATCTTCCTCATTGCCAGTCATGTCACTAATTTTGCTTGGAATAGGTTCTTCTGTTAAATAAGCGGTATCAGCAAAGGTAGTCCCGCCCATCGTGTAAGGTGCCTCAAAGGCTGTTCTTCCTCCAAGCCAGGTTTTATTATCATCACTTCTATTGGTAATAAAAAAAATATTCCTCAAATCTGAAACTAAATTTGAAGTAATTTTTCCTACGCCTGCACTCCCTCCTCCATCTAATTTAGTTTTTCTATTTACACCGAACATGTAATTAGAATAATGCCAAGTCGGCTGTTCATTATTTGTTCTGTCAACTGTTCCAGTCAAGCCGATGGTATTATATTCTTCAACAACCAATGCTTTTGCATACAGATTGTCATCATCGTAAGTAAGGCTTCGTGATGATTGGGAGTTATGGCCAAATTTAATAAAAGGAAGTATTTCTTTAAATAATTCTTTTATGTATTGTGCAGTAGCATTTCCTTCAACAGTAAAATTTGTTGCAAGAATTATTTCTTTAATATCTGAATTTTTTATCCGCTTAATAAGTTTAGCTAAATGAATATCCTTCGGACCCACTCCATCAAGTGGTGATAAACGACCCATCAGTATAAAATATAATCCATTATATGAGTGAGTTTCTTCTAACATCAGAAGGTCGGTAGGCATTTCTACTATACAGATAGTATTTACATCTCGTTTGCTTGATAAACAAATAGAACATTGATGTTCTTCCGAAAAATTATTGCACAATTCACAGTGCATAAGTTGCTCAAGGGCATTTGAAATTTTTTCAGAGAGATTTTTTGCCCCACTTCTATTTCTTTGAAGCAGGAAATAGGTTAGTCTTAATGCAGATTTTGGACCTACTCCTGGTAATATTTTAAGGGCATCAACAAGACTTTCAAGAACTTCGATTTTTTTCATACTAAAAAGGCAAATTCATCCCTGGAGGTACAAGGCCATTCATTTTTTCACTACTTGTGCTTTCTACCTTTTGAAATGCATCTTTCAGGGCCACGGTAATTAAGTCTTCTAGCATTTCTTTATCAGCTAATAAGCTTGGATCAATATCAATCTTTTTTATATCGTTTTTACATGACATTACTATTTTTACAAGACCATTTCCTGATGAACCCTCAATATTTATATTAGCTAATTCATCCTGAGCTTTTTTTAGGTTGGCTTGCATCATTTGTGCTTGCTTCATTAAGTTTCCCATACCGCCTTTACTCATATTAGTTTTCCTTTTTTTTAGTTGGCTCTATGCTTGAGGTTATAACTTCAGCACCAAAGCCATCAATTAGTTCTTTTACAAAATCATCTTGCATCATAGCAGATTCGGTTGTTTTTTTTAACTCAGCGATCTCTATTTTTTTTTGCATTGACGGAGTTTTAAGGTCGCTACCTAAAGATATATTTACTTTAATCTTTTTATTAAAATAATTTATAAGCACCTCTTCTAGTTTCTCAATATAACCATTCTGTGCAAGGTGTTGAAACTTTTCATTTAGAATTAAATCGAATACAAAATCTTCGTAGCTTGCTAGTGAACATTCTTGCGCAAGAGACTTTGCAAGGCCTATTTTTAAGTTGCTAACTAATTTACTCCAATCTCCATCAAATTGCTTAGGTTCGCTATTTTTCAATGGACTTCCATTACCATCATGGTTTAATTTTTTTTTTATTACATCTACATCAGGTTTAATTTTTTTTTTAGAGTTAAATTTAGTATTAGGCTCGATAGACGGGTAAAAAGCTAACATTCTTAGAAGTGTCATACTAAAGCCAGTTAATGGATCAGGGGCTAGGTGTAAATCTCTTCTTCCATTAATAACTATTTGGTATGATAGTTGAAGGCTTTCTGCCGTAAATAAGGAGGAGAGGTTCTTTATTTCTTCATCAAGGTTTGAATTATTGAGGATATCCGGAATAATTTGATGTATTGAGATTTTATGTATTAATCTAGCAAGCTCCTCTAAGGCTAAATCAAAAGAGACACTTTTTTCATCCATTTCCTTTGCAAGCTCCATTACTTTTTTACCTTTATTTTCTGCTAATGCATTTAGTATTGATACAAGAAAAATATCATCAATTGTGCCAAGCATTGAAATAATTTTTTGTGTTGAAATATCACCTCCTGAGTGGGCAATTGCTTGATCAAGAATTGAAAGGGCATCTCTCATACTTCCGTGGGCTGCTTTAGCAATTATTTCTATTGAATCTTCTTCAGCATTTATTTTTTCTTCTTTAAGTATTTTTTTAAGATGCCTAGATATATTTTCTGCAGTCATTTGTTTCAAGTTAAATTGAAGGCATCGAGAAATTACTGTAACTGGAACTTTTTTTGGATCAGTTGTTGCTAGTATGAATTTAACATGACTAGGTGGCTCTTCTAGCGTTTTAAGCATTGCATTAAATGCGCTCTTAGATAGCATATGTACTTCGTCAATAATATAAACTTTAAATCGCCCTGATGTGGGCGCATATTGAGAATTCTCAAGAAGCTCTCTCATATTCAACAGGCATTCAAATAATGGACGACACTATGGGTTCATTCGATGAAAATGGTGATGCTATAGAGTGTTCTGCAGAGCTAGATAATTCATGGGCTAACGAATCTATATAATTATGGATATCCCTAAAATGCAAACTCAAAAAACACTCCAAGCTGTAATGAATTTTTCAAATGATCTACGTACTACTACTAGTTCTAATGATAAAAGAATTACACCAATTGGACGCTTTATTCGTAAATATAAGTTAGATGAGTACATAGATAAAAGAGGAATTAAAAAAATCTTTCAACATCGAACCTTAGCTTCAGGTGTTATTTTAGGTAGCGTTAGATATAAGGTATTAACTAGAGCAAAGAATAGATGTGAACTCTGTGGCATTTCTTCAAAAGAAAAAGCAATAGAAGTAGACCACATTGAGCCAAGGAGTTTAGGGGGTAAGGATGATTTAAGTAACTTCCAGGCTCTTTGTTATACTTGTAATGCTCAAAAGGGTAATAAAGATAATACAGAGTTTAAAAAGATAATTGATAGTTATGATGATAGAGAGAAAGATTGCTTATTTTGTGATATTTCCAAATCAAGAATAATAAAATCAAATAAACTAGCTTATGCAATCTATGACCAATACCCAGTGACTAAGTTTCATTGTTTGATAATCCCTTATAGACATTCAGTAACTTACTTTGATTTATATCAACCCGAATTGAACTCCATTAATCAACTTATTGAGGAGTTACAAAGAGAATTAAAACAAAAAGATAAAAGTATAGAAGGCTTTAATATTGGCAATAATTCAGGTGAAGTATCAGGTCAAACAATTTTTCATACTCATATTCACCTCATTCCTAGAAGAAAAGGAGATACTAATAACCCTAGAGGAGGAGTAAGAGGTGTGATAAAATCAAAGCAGTCTTACCAATGAAAAAACTCTTAATCTTATTGTTGTTAATCCCTAGTTTGAGTTGGGGTGTCTGTATTTAGATTATTAATTAAGCCTTATGTTACTCGCAAGTTTTGCAAATAGCAGGTATTTCAATTTGTTGTAATTTGTTTGTATTAAATTTCTTTAAA
>ENA-ORXF01001992-ORXF01001992.1-marine-metagenome-genome-assembly--contig:-NODE-1992-length-12550-cov-5.533071_pt1 | contig 12550 bp, 12 predicted proteins | sample MGYA00237864_ERZ511476 | MGnify/ENA primary metagenome ERZ511476 (study PRJEB26306, sample SAMN06343908) | marine metagenome | isolation source: coastal waters | place: Atlantic Ocean: West Antarctic... | reverse complement strand
ACACCAACCTCAGTTCTTTTAGATGCTACATCTTCAACACCAACACCAACCTCAGTTCTTTTAGATGCTACATCTTCTACGCCAAGTACAGGTTCTTTGTTGTTGGAAACGGCGTTACCATTGTCTACCACCACCCCCATTCCGGTGTTTGTACCATCTAGTATTCAGGTACAGGTAATCTTGTCTCTGTTCATGACAAGAAATAGCTTTGATTATGATATACAGACAAAGTTCAAACAGTCTCTAGCAAGAGTGGCTGGTGTTGCATTGAAGGATGTGACAATTCTGAGCATCACAAGCATGACAAGGAGGCGTCTCTTAAGTTCAAGCATTCATGTAGGAGTCGGTCTGAATGTGATGGACAGTGTTTCTGCTCGCAAGTTGGTGGACAGGATTACAATTCCAACAATCAATGTAGCGTTTGCATCAGATGGCCTGCCAAATGCCACTGTTGTACAGATGCCAACCATTGTTGTAAATTCACCAACAACCTCAAGTACATTCGGGGTAACACCTATGCCGATGAACGTGGTGTTGTCTTCGACTTACTCTTCCGCAATGGTCACAAATAGTAAGGGGGGTAAGGTGCAAGTGACCAGAGACGGATATTTCCAAGGAGCAGAGTTTGGAACAGGTGTCGTGCTGGAGCCCACTAATGTGTCTGTTAGGGTTGTGTCTCCTCCCACGCTCTCTCTCGTCGAGGCACAGCGGCTCGCTAATGAAGGTGCTTTTATTGTGTCAAATGTGTTGTTGTTTTCTCCTACGAAGTCTATTTATGCAAAAACATTTCGGATCTGTGTAGTTCTGGATGAGAGCAGTGCGTCTGCGGACAACCTACAATTATTGCATTATGTGTCCATCTTTCAACACTGGCGCCCTGCAGTGTATAGCGTGACTCGGCCGCAGACGCGGGTGGTGTGCGTGAACACCAACTCCTTCCATGCCGGGCATTGGGCGGCGTTTCGAGTTCGCCGAGTGCAGAGGACGAGTACCACGATGCAAATGCATGGACTACTAGGCGTGGCAGCAATGGTCAGCACCAAAAAAGAAGATAACACAGCAGCAATAGGGTGGGCATTGTTAGGTTTTGCGTTTGTCGCTGTGTTTGCAGTGCTGGGCGTTGTTTCATACCACCATCGCACATCCACACGACACAATACTGCAACATATTAATAACGTGTAAAGATTTACTCCCTAAGGATGTGAACTGCAAAAACACAAAAATATATTATCTGGTCCAGTCGTCAGGGCTAGGATTTGCGCCGCAGAGACCGTGGTTCGAACCTCGGTTTGGGCAACGTTCAAAATGGCGTGAAAAACCCATATACCTCGTCCGTCTCAAATGACTCCCAATCAAACCGAGACTCACACGATCAGGCGAGGGCTGTGGTACTGGCACAAACGCATCCTGTTTTGTTGGCGTAGAGTTGGCAAAAAAATAAAACACATGCACATTGTCTGTATGCCCAGATCTGTATGAGCAGAACTTACCATGATTACGCCTGCCATGTTACAGACAATCGCAGAGGATGCCAGTAGCGGGCTGGAGGTGCGTTAGTCTACACCACACCGAGACATACAAGAGAGAATGTATTGGCGTGTGTGCGTTGTGGTGAAATTTGCGAATGAATTAATTTACGTGTGCAGGGACATTGCTCTGAAAAGATGATACAAAAGGCCATTGCTGGGGCCTTGTGTGCGGCTGGAATAGAATGCCAGCAAGAAGTCGTGCTACCCGTGCTGCAAAAGGATGTGTTTGTTGGACATAATAGGCTAGACATAGTGGCAGTGTGGCGCAAGGGTGAAGCTCGCGAGGTGCTAATTATCGAGCTCAAGACTCTCAATGACATGGCAAGTGAGGGCAAGATCCCCCAGCGCGTGCGCGCACAGTGTGTGGGGTATGTAGCGTGCGCGCGTGGGTTTTTTGGCAGTACTGCCACCATACACATGTACCTTGTGAACGTTCATGTGGCCCCGAGTGCCGAGCGCATCGTGCGTGTGTTTGACATATGTCCTCCTCCGCATCTTGCCGAAGCCTCTGTACCAACGCCATTCCGGAAGAAGGGGGCGTATTACTATGAGATTGAGCAGGTGCTCAAGCACCGCCGGCGCGCGGGATGTGAAGAGTGTCTAGTGTGGTGGAAGGGCTATGCATTGGAGCTAGCCACATGGGAGCCACTGGAAAACATTCCCGTACTACTTATTGGACGGCCGGGGGGGCCTCGTAGGTGTCCGCGACGCCGGCAGACGACACTGCGGCGCAATCTTGATGTCTAAGGGTGAATGAATGTGTCGACATTGCTGTTTGTGAGTAGTTCTTCCATCAGCTTCGCTTTGTCACTTAGCTTCTTGTCGAGATCCTCGAGCATTTGCTCAACCAAAGATATCATCTGGAATACGTAGGCCGTCGAGGCCTTGCAGTCACCGCACCGTGCAGGGCGTTTTGTGCTTTCGTCACCGTCCCAGTCCACAATACTTTCGTGTTCTTCTATCTCACACTGGTGCTGTGCCATCGTATATTTAGTAAAGTCACTGTACTTTCCGCGGATGGTCTCCATGACACTCTCTAGCCGACGGACGTGCTCGTGCAGGTACTGTTTCGTGCCTCCCAGGTTCCTGATCTCTAGTTTTACCGCTGTGAGTGCTTCCACACTATCTGCAAATTCGCGGGCGACACGGACTGCCTGCGCCTCTGCGTCCGCTGTGGCAGCCTCTACAGTACAACTAGCAGCACAAAGTTCACTGTGACGCTCAGTCTCGCTGGTCAGCAATACATGGAGCTGCGCCGCCTCGGTCTGCACCATCTCAAGCATGGTCTGCGCAGCTACCTCTCGCTCAGCGGCCGCTTGCGCCTGCGCTGCGTACTCCTGTTGCGCAGTCGAGTTGGCTGCGTGTTGTTCTTTGAGCTGTTGCGTGGCGTTTGCTGTTTCTCTTTGTGTGGACAACAACAATGCGTCATGTTCAGCTTGATGCTCGGCGGCCATCCTATGCGCGGAGACGGCATTTTGCTCGCGTATCTCTTGTAAACTACTCTCAGTCGCCTTCGTCTCACCAAGCACGGTAATGGCATTTTGCTCACGCAGCTCCCGCAGAATGTTCTCTGTGGCGCTTGTCTCATTCAACACGAGCATTGCGTTTTTCTCACGCAGGTCCCGGAGGTTAGTCTCCGCCTCACTGTTCTCTTTTAGTACGGCTGCCGCGTTGTGTTCACGGATCTCCCGTAGCCCATCTTCTGCCGCACTACTCTCTTGTTGCACGGTAGTGGCGTGTAGGTGGCGTAACACCCGCAGAGTATCCTCACCTTCTTGTGTTTCGCGCTGTCGGTTAATATTCCCTTCAGTCAGCATGATTTGTTCCTGCTTCAACACACCAATCTGCTCGCGTAAGTGCTTGCGGTGGGCAAGCAGCTCGAACATGAACTGTTGCTCTGTGGTATCTAGCACTGTTACTCCATTTACCTCCCCTGTCACAGTGTCTGTCATGTTTCTCATTAGTAACAGCGAGCGGATTTCGTCCTCAAGTTCCTGACGGACTTTAGTCTGCCGCACGATTTCGCCCCCCATATCCAATATGTGCTGGATTTTAGGAGCCTCCGCGTCTAAGGAGACAGTATCAGCATATGAAAACTCCTGCCATTCGCTAGCGTCTTCATCGTCCTCGTCACCTGCCTCTGTTTTGTCGTTTGCGGGCGCGGGGGACAATACAGGCAGATCTCCATGCGTTGTGGGACTTTCTGCGTCGTTGTGTAGAGTTGCAGCCTCTGCGCGCGGAGACGCATGCGTTGTGGTGCTTTCGTCGTCATCATGTGGTGTAGCTGCATCTGCACACGGAATCACATGCTTTGTTGGGTTGACATGCTTGCATGCCAGGAGGAGCGTCTCAAACTCGCGGAGTACCTTCTCATAGTTGGACGTCGCAGCCTGCAATTTGTGCGCGAGTTCTGTGTTGGTGTGGTCTGCGGCTTGGAGCTCTGTGACTTGTGCATTGAGGACACTCTCCCACTCCCCGACGTCGCCTGGAGCATATGCAGGGGCTGCCATGACGATCATGGGCGCGTGTGCTGCTGTATATATACGCAAGACGCCAGCGCGCATCAGTTCCCGCGCAGCGTTGCGCACGAGCACACTGTCATGGTGTGCGTGGACAAAATGCCCATTGCGATCTTGCACGCAAATGCTATCCCACCCCGCGTGACAGCAACCAATAGACCCACGCTAAAGGTGGCTGAAGTCATCACCTACGACATTATGGTTGAGGAGTCAATCACACTGGTGGAGATGCAGAGCATGGGATGCAATCTCATGCAGGTCTTCTATTGTTGGGGCGACCGTCCTGGTGCAATGAACCTCAATTTTCGACACATGAGCAAAAAGTGTCTCAATATCGTAAAGTGTCTATTGCAGAACAAGGTCATGCGGCGACACTTCCATGACGTACGGTGGTTCACCGTAGGGCTCACCATCAAGGACATGATGGATCTGCAGCCGAGCGTGGACACGCTCAAGATATTCAACGTGACAACCAAAGAGCTCCAGGCGAACGACGCGCACAACTACGGTGAGAACTGGCAGCGCATGTTCGACTGGTCTGTGCGCGAATGGAGGGAGCTAGGATACGACCACAAGGAGTACACAGCAAGCCTCCAACTCCAGGTGAATGCTCAAGGTGGGCCCGCACACGACACGCTCCGCATTCACCGACAATGGGGCCCATCTGCAGGGGGAATGCTCAAAAATTGAAAAACGAAAATGACCAATGTCAGAGTGGAGACCCAGAAAATTGGATGGAAATACATAGCAGCCTGCAACCATCAGATCCTGTGTTGGAAATGTGGTCTTGAGATACCAACTATCAGCTCGTGATTGGGGGTTGTGTTGTTATTTTGTAGATTTTTGGTGTTACATGTAGTTGGTCAGCAACCCCAGAAACCCGGGTTGGGTAAGAAAGGAATAATACAAATAAATCAACTCCAATACATTGTTGAGTCTGACTGTGTGCGGTGTATGGAGTTGGATCTGGATCAAAACACGCTCTGTCACACACACAGGCCTCGTGCACAGAGTTGGGGTAACACTAATGGTTTATATCCGCGCACATTATCCTCTCCTGCGTGGGCCCACGCAGTGCATTTACAGAGACACCTTGATGAGATATCACGGTGCCTCCGATGGTGTATTGACAGAGGGAAAGCGTACTGGCCCGCAAATACACACACACACCTTGCACCACACGATTCGTCACAGTTTTACTATGGCGTGGCGCCGTGGTTTCCTGATGGGACCCTGAACCCTTTCGGTGTTCCTCCTGCTTCCGACGGGGCTGGTGTGTACTAGCGTTGAAATTTACGTAGTACGCATATTATAATAATCTGCCAGAACATCCAAAGACATTTATTACAACATCTCCAGTGTACATCTCCTGTGTACATCTCCTGTGTACATCTCCAGTGTACATCTCCTGTGTACATCTCCAGTGTACACCAAACAGTGTACACCAAACAGTATACACAAACCGGGTGTGTTTGTTGACACGCTATCAATATATAAACAAGACACTCATGGAGATAGTCAAAAGTTTGAAGGTCACAATGGAAACACTACAGAATTACTTTGCGCCAGTGGATACTCCTTTTAAAAAACTCGAGAAGGGACATGATGTTATAAGCAACAGATTGGACGATGTGGTTGTTAGTTGTGGTGGCATTCAAGATAAGTGTGAATTGATGTCACAGCAATCATTGGATGATTGTACCGCAATAAAAATCTGCACTGACACCACACAAAAAGTGTTGAATAATGACTTCGGCAAATTACTTGAATCGAATTTAGCAAATTTTCATTTGATGTGCGACATTAAAACTCGGTTAGATAGTATTGAGACGATTCTGAATGTGCAAAGAAATCAGGCACCTAAATGCACGTGCATCCGAGGGGCCCATTGAGTAATACATGAGAGCAAAAAATTTGAGTACTCACTTCGTGGGGATAGTGTCTGTGTCCCAGCGGTCGCGGCGTTGAGGTCAAGACTGCTTTGTATATAAGCAATGATACTGATGGTCAGTGTACAGAATATGGGTCTGATGCAAGAAACCAAATGCAGTCGAGTTTCGCGCCAGTGCAATGACGACACACCATCAGTACCACACGAATACCGAGAACAAGTGCATTACCCTTCACACACAAGGAATGATGAATGGTCTGATGCACATGTGCGTTCACCTCCTTATGGTCAATCATATATTTCTCCACACCATATGTCAGTGTATGCTTCCCCTTGCCAAGCCCATCCCACATCACTGTATAGGGGTTGTAATCCTAATGAAACATATACATCACATGTTGCCCCAGAAGGGGGGGGGGGGGGGGGTGTTCATAACCCACAGGATCAACACGAGCGAATGGAAATGAATACTCAGCTACAACCAATATCTGTTCAGGGGTTGTCATGCGATAGGCAGTGGCCTAGAAATCCACCCCGACCGCCTTCGAACGACAGGCAGAAACATATCTCCCGCGGATCACGTCAACCATCTGCCCCTCCATATTGGCCAACCCCCGCTTCTGAAACACAATACCGGCAGAACGATACACTTTATCAACTTCACGCTCCACCATATCAACCTGATGCGCCACCATACCAACCTCACGACCCACAATATCAACCTGATGCGCTACCATACCAACCTCACGACCCACAATATCAACCACACGACCCACCACATCAACCTCATGACCCACCGCATCAACCTCACGCCCCGCAATATCAAGCTGGTACGCCACCATTCCAACCTCACGACCCACCACATCAATCTCACGCCCCGCAATATCAACCTGGTACGCCACCATACCAACCACACGACTCACCACATCAACCTCACGCCCTACATAATCAGAGACAGTCATCTTGCATCAAAATTGTTGAATCTTCAGCACATAAGTCCGCTGATTTGTCAACAGTATCTGGGCACGAATTTCAAAGTCGGCAAGCAGTGTCACTACATCTACCATCAGCACCAGAGCTATCGTGGAACAGTTCACACTCAACACGACAACGAACGGAGCAGCCTGACACCATTTTCGCAGAGTCAGTACAGAATGAAAGGGCTATAGCACGTCCAGAATCATGGTATTCTGAGACCATTTTGGCACAGCCTGGTCAGGATGAGAGGACAATGCCACGCTCAGAATCATGGTATTCTGAGACCACTTTGGCACAGCCTGGTCAGTATGAGAGGGCAATGCCACGCTCAGAATCATGGTATTCTGAGACCACTTTGGCACAGCCTGTTCAGTATGAGAGGGCAATGCCACGCTCAGAATCATTGTATCCTGAGAACATTTTGGCACAGCCTGGTCAGTATGAGAGGGCAATGCCACGCTCAGAATCATTGTATCCCCAGGCAATTCCCAGAGGTCTGATACAGAGCCCCAGGCATAGCGGTCCAACTTAGAATCGAGGTCAATTTGAAGGGGTGGAAACACCCGTGTGTGCGTGGGTGAAAGACGGTGTGTATATCAAGGAGAGCAGTGCCCTCGGCGTTGCGCATGAATCAACAGGTATATGTTCAAGAGGTATCACTGTGTAAGAGAAAGGCTGAAACTACAGAGGGAGAGATGACAGCGGAGATCGAAGAGTTAGAGCCAAGGGACGAGGAGGGCAGTGGAGATGAGGGCCTCTTACGTAACAAACACGACATACATACAGAAACTCGTACGCCTTTTTGTGGGTTCTGGTCGCTGTGTATTGGCATTACCATTTTCCCGTGTATTTATTGGTGTCCTGTTGACACATGAGTGTAGTGTGTAATTTGAGAGTCTTTATTAAAAAAGGAAAACATCCCACGGATGGCAGCCTCTTTCCTCATTATCTCATATACAAAAAAAAGAACCGTAAACAGTATTATGCGTCACCGCAGGTGCCCAAAGACCTTGAGAAAATACGGGTGGTGTGGAGTGTTGGCTCTCGTGTACGCGTGTGGACTCCGTATGCCCAGAACAGAGAAAGAATTTGATATGTTGTTGGCGGACCTGTTAGTGATCCTCGGGGGACAACCCAAGGCTAAGTGGCAGCGCAGTAGCAATAAAAAAACACACAAGTGGCGCGGCGGCATCACCTCCTCGGAAACCACCCGTGTCTTGGAGCACTACGGCCCCCGCTGCGAGCATAGCGTGTTCCGCGCCAAGGCGCGAGGGATCACAATGAACTTCAGGGCATGGTTGAAAACAGTTCAACGCAACACCACACACATTGTGCACACGGGCAAACACGCAGTTTTTGTAGTGGTTCCATCAGTGCGCTCTAGATGGCAACTCTACGACCAGGGAGGGCCAAAAGGGAAACTCGATATGCACAGAATGCAGCGTAAAGGCGGCCTCATGCTCAAAAAAATACATACAGTCTTCACAGTCGTGAAAACGCAGCGCGACTTCCGTGTGTGAGACAATTCCAGAAACAATGTTGGGTATATAACGAAAACACAGAAGCAAGTGCATGCGAAATGTGGTGGTACTACTTTTTTGTGGATGTTGTATGTTGTGTGGTGTTCCTGATGGTGAATGTGAGTGTTATTATGTGCTATTCTGTATGGAGAACACACAGTCGTCTCACACATAGAGTACAGCGTGTTGGTCGTGTTTCGTTTGGCCTCCCCCACGCGGCTATCACAAGTTCACACTCCCGTGCTATATTGAAAGACAACAACAGAACTCATGTCAACTCCATTTTAAAACACAGTGGTACATATTAGTGTTGCGTGGGTATGTTACTAGTGCCATGCTGGAAACTCTATATACTGGGACTATGGTATATGCAGGTATACTCGAGTTTAAACATAATTTGGAATTTTTGAGTTTATAATAAACTCAGTAATAAACAGAATTAATTGTACGTGCTTGTCAGTATGGCTCTGGGTAATGCATCCCTGAAGTGTATAGTGGTGTGATTTGCTGGGAATTGTGCCAGGGCTCGTTTGGGGGGAGATGGTCAGTGTATGAGTCCATTTGAATTTTGGAGTCAAAGTATGGTTCCCCTCTGTAACTTGATTGTCCTGCAGAAGCGAAACTATGGCTCGGCCCGTATACCCCATCCGCGTATTCCAATGAATTTGGGGTTAATTGTGCAGCCGGAGTCGATTGGCACAGCGGAGTGTGTATATCAACATCCCCCGCATCCCCCTTGCGTTGTGATTGCCGCCGGCGACGAAGCGTGTAACTGACCACAAAAACAACAAGTGCCAGTGTACTGACGCCCAAAATAGACCACATGATGATCAAGTATGCCGCGGAGTTATCTGTTTGCATTTTCTGAACAGTGGGGGGTGAAGGTGTTTCAAGGGGGGCATTTTGCGGAACCTCCGCCGCTGTATGTGTCAGATTCGTGGACGAAGAGACCAATGTGGTGCAGTCTGAGCCCTCACACATGCGCACCTTGACACTGCTACCATCTCCAGAGGTCTCTACTCGGAAGTCGTATACCCCAGCCGAGTGCATTGCTGCAGAGTCAAGCTCGATGTTGAGGGCGCTACCGTCACCAGAGAGCACCATCTTCAGGGTGGCAGGTGACTCGGCTGACAGTAGACGGCGACCTTGTGTGTGTTTCGGGCGACAGATTTCTGCGAAGCGGGGGCGGCTAGCTGAAGTCACACGCGCTGCGGTGATAGTACCCTGACCCGCGGTGGCAAACACAGGTTCCAACTTGCGCTGTGCCCAAGCCACTAGGTCGGGCTCGCTGAGACAGTATTGGTGGTCCAGTAGTAGCAATTTGAGTGCAAACATACTGCATGTACCAATCTTTGTAGAGCACACCGCTGCTGCAACGCCGTCATTGCTGTCAAGTCCAGTGATCTCGCGTGTCGTTGTTGTCTCTGCAGGTGTTTGTGTGGGTGGGTTGACAGTCTGCAACAACATTCGCCGGTGATATGATTGTAGTGGACTGGTGGTGAGCACTGTGTGTCGTCTCTGAGACTTGACTCCTTGTGCAACAGCCACGGCGCGCCGCCTTTGTGGGTTCTTTGCTTTAAGGAGACCATACAGGGGGGGCGCGCGGGCACGTGCTCGCAAATGTGCCAGTGCCTGTGTGTTGGTCAGCCCGAGAAGCCGCCTGCGCGAGCCAGATCCTCCGTCTGCCATCGGGGTACGTCGCAAAGACAATTCAGTACCCGGGAACAGCATAATGTGATGTTCTGGAGAGCTAGTGGTGGTGTAACTGGAAAGATACGCGGGCATAGCCGCATATGCCGCTGCTTCATTGCAGTTGTGAGAAGTGCAAGCCTCGGACTCGCCTGCGAGAAACACTGTATACAGCCAACGGCTATCAGTGGGGCTAGTGCCGTCGGGAACTGTGGGCGTCCATGAGATGACGCCACCTGGGTTGTTCTTGTACGCGTCAAAAGACGGACACGACTCGGCAATACTATCCCGTTCGTTTTCCGCGGCCGTGAACACCAGCGAATGGTTGCGGAAAATATACGGGTTGTTGGGCACGTTGTAATTCCATGATGCGTCACGTGGGGCCGCGCGTGCCGTCTCGGCAATACGGTACATGTCAGTGCCATAGCGTTCGATACACACTAGAATCCAGCCCTTGTCCGTTACAAAGACCTTATCAAACCACCATGGCCCGTCTGCATTTGAACCTTCTACGGCTGGGAACGGCGAGGACTCACCCTCCAACGCGTCCCATCGGCACGGATACGTACCTGTATCTGTATAGTCACGTGGAGGGGATGAGCTGGTGAAGTCTGGTCGCGCCACTGTGCTAGAGTCGCATAGTGGCGTGTGCGTCTCGTGCAGCCCGCCACGGGAACCCCAGAGAGTATGGTCTGCATCAGTACGGGCAAGCAAAGCAACCCTGCCAGGTGTAACTTGCTCTCCAGCACCGTTCCACGCTCCTGTGTCGTCGTGACGCACAACCGTAACTGCTGGGCGAAACTGGCTACAGATGCCTCTTGTACCACCAATTGGAATCACTACACCATCTAACACCAGCGGGTTGTTGTGGTTTTGACCCCCACCGTCAGGGTCGGCTCCGCTGACGCACATGCGGAAGCTGGCGTATGTTGCACTGTACTCTGTCTGGCCGGGAATTGGCTTTTGTCCACACACGATCCATTCCCAGTCCGTGGATGCTGGCGCAAGGTCCAGCTCGCGCGTTGCCACAAACATCAGCATATACACAGGCACGCCTACATCCAGTGTCGAGCCAACACGGAGTTTCGCATCTACAGTCATTGTGAATCTGCTTTCTCCAAACTCATCACTGAGTAGCTCCTGCATAAACCCTGGTCCCCCTGGGCCCATATACCCGGGGACCACACGCATCGCGATTGTGACGAAAGACCCTGTCTCAAGTGTGGCCGCCGTGTGAATGTTCTCGACTGCTACACCATCTAGTGGTACGAATTCTGCTCCTGAAACACAACATGCTCCATCGTGGTATGTTGTGCGCTTGATACTACCCACCGGGAATGTGTCAAATCCGTGTAACACTGCCGGCGACGTCGCAGCCATCGCGAGAAAGCGGCTGCGTGTGGCGTAGTTGGGAGCGAAGAAGGGGGTGCGTGCGTATGTCGTAGGTTTGTCGGCGAAGAGACGTGTTGATACACCCAATCGCGTGATTGCGGTATTTCCATCAACATTAACGACATCTTGTTGCCCAGTAATTTGAGCCGCGTGTGTGAACCTCGCTGGTACAAGCGATGCATTCCCGAGAAGCGTGCGGTTCACAGGATTCAGTGTCACATTAAGCCATCCCGGGGGGATGAGGTTTGTCGTGGAGAGACTTGCTGATATAGCACGTTGACATTCGGGGCCCGCCACCAAGTCCAAAGACGCCTTCACATACACCTCGCACGTCACCGGCGGGGGACCGCCGAGCGCCGCTGTCCCACCCTCCGCATACAAGTAGTGGTTCGTGTCGTAGGGGAGCACACTGTATGCACCCGTCGCCGCAAACTCAGCCCCGCCGCGGATCATATACGCGGGGATCTGAGGGTCTTGTGACTGGGCGCCGCCGCGGTTGTGCTCGATGTGGCTGGCAATGCCATTGGAGTGTGTCGTGGCCTTGTAGATGTGTGGTGGCGCTGAATTTGTTTGAGGGATGCCCCCGCTTACTAGCACGCTGCTTTGCACCACGGCCCACACGTCCGGCGCACCCGCGTCGTACTCGCTGTCACGGCACACAAACAAGAAGAACCGCGCGGTATCCGCGTCAAAGGGCACGGCCCACTCACTGGTGGTCACGGCTGAGTTACCCGTGGCGTGGGTGCCAACAATGGAGGTGCCCTGAAACGTGTCGCCGCTAAACCACGTCGCGCTGCTCGCGGGGAGGTGCTTGATCTTCGTCCAGCTATGCATGCCCGTGAGCGCGAGTGCGTACGCCGAGCCCGAGCCGTCTGGGCACGCGGCGCATGCGTCTGCCTCGGCCACCACAGGGGAACAGCGCTTGTACGTCTCGCCCACGCCGGGGTCGGATACAGACAGTGTGTGGAGCAGCGACGGCCATGTCTGGCACTTATTTCGCGGCGCCGGGAGATACACCGCGTACGCGCACG
>ENA-ORXF01001991-ORXF01001991.1-marine-metagenome-genome-assembly--contig:-NODE-1991-length-12550-cov-6.226970_pt1 | contig 12550 bp, 8 predicted proteins | sample MGYA00237864_ERZ511476 | MGnify/ENA primary metagenome ERZ511476 (study PRJEB26306, sample SAMN06343908) | marine metagenome | isolation source: coastal waters | place: Atlantic Ocean: West Antarctic... | reverse complement strand
GGAGGGAGTAAGACGTGTAGGTGGTTGGAGCGAGTAAGACGTGTAGGTGGTTGGAGCGAGTAAGACGTGTAGGTGGTGGGAGGGAGTAAGACGTGTAGGTGGTGGGAGGGAGTAAGACGTGTAGGTGGTTGGAGCGAGTAAGACGTGTAGGTGGTTGGAGCGAGTAAGACGTGTAGGTGGTTGGAGCGAGTAAGACAGCTAAATGATGCGGTGGGTAAGACGGATAGAGGATCCCGGGTTGAATGACATTGTCATGATTTCAGGTAGGACTTATAGACTACAATGTGATTTGGGAGTGTGTTAAAGAGATATACAGGAGTGGGGTATTTGAAAAAACTTTAATATGATGAGAAGTGTAATGTTTTGAGTAAATTCATTTGCAATCCCAAATTAAACCCAGAGCCTGCATCCACGCCAAAGTCAGCCACCACGGCAAGTCAAGATCAGGGCGACGTGCCTTCCTTGGCCTGGCGTGATGGTCCTGATGACGCGACTCCCCCACCAGCATTGCGAGCACACGATTGTCGTCAGCAGCCTTGCACATTTTGTCAGTGTGAGTTGGGTGAAATTCTAGATTGAATAGTAACGTGATCACCCGCGTAGCCACCATTGGCAAAAGACAGCACCACACCATTGACACATAGTCATATAGGTGACAGATGAACATACACAGTGCCAGAGGGGGTATTGGGTGCAGTTGCTGCAGAAGACGCATTTCTAATGTGCGCATTCTGACAGGCAAGCTGGAGTAGTCTGTGTGTAGTGCAGTGTAATTTGTAGGGTCTGCCATCCACCCTAGTACTGCATACAAGGACCCTCGATGCACTGCCGAGTGGGGGTCTTGCAACTTGTCACAATGTCTGTGGTGTCTGATGTGCATTGCCGCCCACCAAAGAGGACCGCCCTGCCAGGCCAGACACGCAGTAATGCCCAACACAAACTGGACCGCACGCCCTGTCTTGAAAGCCTGATGTGAGAAATAACGATGCAAACACACTGACATAGGCACACCAATGCATATGACCGTGCATAGAAGAGCACACGCCAACTGTCCCGCCGTCGGGACTCCCGCCGCCAAGTAGCACTGAGCCCCCATGAAGACGGGACCTGTAAGAGATAGGATGTAATATGCAGACGGAGACCGCCATTCCAAGAAACATCCAACGCTCAGTACTAAGATGGCTCCCCCATACGGCGAACAGGGAGCTCGGGTCGTAGCGTAACATAACATGACTACAACTAGTAAAACACACTCAGCTGTCACGCGCATTGAGGGGAGGTGTATGGTCGGATCAAACAGCCATTGCGGTTGACTGTTCAGTGAGGATGACATATATTAACCACCTGTACCCAATTCCAAAGCTTAACTCAGTTACACTAGGGCGATTGACTACCAATTATGTGTAACTTATATACACACTCCAACGAACACACTCCGTGTTACAGATAACTTTCTCATCAAAACTCCACCCAAACATAAAACCCCAATCTGCATATGCTGCATACTTCAATAGATCTTCCGTCCTGTCATTCAATTCCCCAAAGGTCTTTTGTATGTTAGCACCACCAATACTGTCCATTCTGTAGGGGTGTTTGCATACCAACCCGCACTTATTTATAGCTACGTTGATATTAGTTGTTCTTGAATTGCTATTTCATAATACACAATTGGAAATTTTTCCAACAGGCGTCCAAAAATTGCATCCATTCCAAGTGATTACCAGACACTGTTTAACCTACCCACACAATTACAAACATATATTCACGCACACTCGCTGCCATATTGCTCATTAAGTGCAAATGGTTTCAAATTCACATGACAACTATACAATGGTGCCAGCAAATTTGGAATGTACAAATAACAAATACAAACAGTGTGCGCGTGCGGTGTATGTGTAGGGAGTGTTTCATATATAAAGTATGCCCATGGAGAGTCAATATTGACAAAAGAAGGCATGGCATCCCCAAATCATTTCGACGAAAGTGATTCAGGGGAAGATAGTGATAATACTGAGAATGTTTCAAGAATACCAGAAAGCCAAAAATGGGACGAATTGATGATCAAGAGTGATACCAATTTAAGGTCTATTGTCACGGGATCATCCGTTTCACCCGGAATTATCCAACCTGGTAATGTGGATGCAACGAAACTGCTGGGACCGCACGTCGAACGTTTTGTTAAGCATATACAGGACGGCGATGAAATGGATGAAATACACAAATTCATACTTAATGCGTGTTGTGCCTTCGGACAAATTTCTGCCAAGTTGAACACCACTACTCAAGAAATAAAGAAATATCTCTCAAACTCCCGTGTACAATTGCCGGCTCAAAATGGGATACCGATTAACGCGCTTGAAGCCGCTTTATTGTATCAAGTGAAGGAGGATCGGCATATTTTATTGAATTTGCTGGTAAATAGTTTCGACGCTGACGTAAACTCTATTAACCCTAAGACACATTTGACACCACTCGAAAGTGCAATTAAACATTCAAGCCGAACCAGCCTTGATTTTGGCCGTGTGTTCGAATATATTGGACCCAGTCTGGAACCTGCGCACTCTAACAAATATAAAAACAAAGTTAACATTAGTGGGTTTTCCCCATCAGACAAAGAACGCAGGTATAGTCGAGAACAGCAATTATCTTCAGATGAACGCGCACGTCTTCTGATAAGCAATTCTTACGTCACAGGGGCAAATGATAATGGAATGTACGCGCCATTTGCCACGTCACTAGAAGAGATGAGAATCCTGCTACCATCCAGTGACGTTTACTGCGGAAACACTGCATATAAAAAGTCGATTCTCATCCAAGCCATCGAACATGGCATGTCAAGTAGCATTGTGCGTCTAATTCGCGCGCAAAACGAGTCGGCGATGTTATCTGTTACACAATGTGGACAGTCAGTGCTGTCATTTGCTCTCAAGATGGCACACATTGACAAAGAAACCGTGCGCGTTCTCACACAGGGCGCATTTTCATGGGATCACGACGGAGTGACGCCATTGTTTGTTGCCGCTGGGCGAGCTGAGATGGATGTCATAGAATTGGTGTACAATTGGGACCCCTCACAGGCTGCACATAGATGTGGGACGAATCAGAAGTACCCATACGAACTTCTTAAAGACAACCCCCAAATTCAACGCGCATGCAAATTAAGCGAGGCGCAATACCAAATCAATGATGCAAGCCGTGATTTGGCCATGGGAGAGATGGTGTTGTCAGCTCTGACCACATCAGAAAAATTGAATGCCAGAATAAAAGCAGATGCAATGGAGTTCCCGGTGTCTCTTTACAAACAAGACACCAGTTTACGTGTTTCCCTTCACAATTCAATCAACAACAACAAAGAAATAGCAGTGATCCGTGCAATATTTAACCAATTCCCCGCTGCCGTAAACATGGTTGACATCTACGGACAGACTCCTTTGCATTACATATACAAGTACATCCCCGAGTCAGACATGTCGGCTTCGCATAAAGAACTCATCGAACAGATGGAAAGTAAATGCAGCGATGGTACAAAAAAAATGCTCGACATGTTTGGCCAAACAGCTAAAAGTTACGAGAATAGTACTGCAACGGGAATTTCCAAATGGTCAAATTCTTATTTTAGTGGCAGTAAATCTGCCGAGGTTCTTACTGAAAGAGAACATATGATATTCCAATGTATTGACGATCAATCTGAACCAAAGGTGAAGCAGGCTTTTCAGCTGTTCCCGTTGGCAATCACGAGCAGGAACAAGCTTGGCGAAACGCCACTGTTTGCCGCGCTGAACAAAGGTAAGACCCTGACACCTGTCAATAATATACAACAAAAAATATGTTTTGAGATTTACACAACATTTCCACCTGCTATCAAATTGTCTGGTTCCCATCCTCAAGAATTTCCAATAAATTTAGCGGTGGATACAAAACACTATGCACTTGCTGAACAAATGTTCAAGGATTGGCCAGAGTCTTGTTACTGTACAGGTAAATTCTCACATCCCCTCAATACATTACTAAAAGCGCATGAGTATTGTGAATCTGAAAAAATGGAGGTTCGTTCTCTCCGCTTAGACCTCATTAACATGATGATGAATGATTGCAAAGCAAGTGTAAACAAACAAGATGCGTCGAAAAATACAGCCCTGCACGTGGCTTTCAAGTTGTGTCTAAAAAAAAAGACCAGTGACAAACAACATGATGCCTACATTGCGAAATTGGAGACAATCATATATTATAACCTAGCAAATCATCCATCATTCAACAACGTCCACAACAGTGCCCTTGAAATTGAAGACAGCAACGGGGATCTACCCATTCATATCGCAGCATCTAACCCCACGACTGAAAACAATACATTCAAATCTCTATTTGATAAATACACAAGGGGAGTACAATCGAAAATAAATGCAAAGGGACAATCACCACTGCACTGCGCAGCGGGAAATGGGTCTTTGTTTGCTGTGGAAACTCTAACAAGTGACAGTTATACGTGTACGTACAGAGATAATGATGGATGCACGCCATTGATGCTGGCAGTTAGCAATAATACTCGTGACAGAAAAATAAATATGGACATTATCAAGCACATATTAGGTCAGCCCAATCGAAAGCAATTCGTTGAGTTGTTTGATTCGGATCAACAGACCATAATACACAAGGCCGTAGTCAACTATAACGAAAACGATTTTTCCACGTTACTTAATTTATTGCGTGCAAACTCCGGTGAAAGCGACTTTGAGAAATTATTTACAAAAACAGATGTCAACAATGAAAGTGCGCTGAGAATTGCAATGAACAAGATAGACGACACAAAAATAAGCAGTGGAATACGCGATTCTATTGTTCAAAATATCATTCGTCTACTCGCTTTTATGCCTAAACTTGTACAGACACCGCTCTTTTGCGGAGACGGTGTTATCGCCCCAATACTATTTATAGCGACAAAAACATTACCAACAAGCTGGGAACCAAATATTTGGGTGGAGTTTGATGGAAGTTATATAAACAATACAAAAACCAGAAACGAGTTTGCTGATACAAACATTATTAATAAAATCTCAGATCAAGTCAAAACCAAGGAAACTATGTGGGCAAGATTTGCGTCAATGAAGCCTCACAGTGACATTATAACAATAGACCCCGCAAACGAAACAACGCATGATTTGAACATGCTATCGTATTTTTCCACTGTCATAAACCAGAAAAAACGTTTCTTCCAATTGTATAGGGAGTATGACTTATCCGACGATATTATTACAGCAAGAAAAGCAATATATGATGCTATGGATAAGACAACAAAACCCCCAAATAGTGATGATGCCAAGGAAAAAGAAGAGGAATCAGGATCAGAATCAGGATCAGAATCAGGATCAGGATCAGAAGCAGAATCAGGATCAAAACAACAAAAAAATCCAAAAACAAGAACACCTGATGATGTGGTTGATACACAAATAAAGAAGATGCGGCATGAAGACATGAAATCCGTGCATCGTATGTGTGACAGACTAGGCATAATGCCAGTAGTACCAAACATATTTACACAATGGGTGGATATATCCCCGGATTATCTCGATACATTTCCGGCTTATATGGAGATATTACCAGATATACATCCTGAGGGTGGCTTGGTGTTGGATATCAAAACAGACGGGATTGATGATGATGCACATGAACATTCAGACGAGGATGGAAAGATACTCCTGCTTGTTTAGTAAAGTAGGAAATTGTAAGTACACAAAAATTTGCACTGACCTGTGAAGTCTCTGGAAAAATGCAAACATGTTCGCTGAAACACATCAATCTACAAATCCTAAATATAAATGACGTATGTAGTTTAGCAAAAGGCATACGTACCACAGAAAGGCATACGTACCACCAAAAGGCATACGTACCACCAAAAGGCATACGTACCACCAAAAGGCATATGTACCACCAAAAGGCATACGTACCACCAAAAATAAACGTACCACCAAAGAAATATACGTACCACGAAACAAATATACATAGTCAAAACCCACGGTCCCCGTTGGCACGTTGTATAATTAGCATGGGGCGCCCACAGAATGGCGGGTGCCGTTGTGGGAAGTCAAGATGTCTCAAACTGTATTGCAATTGTTTCAGCTCTGCTGAGCTGTGTGGGATTGATTGTGTATGTGAAGAGTGTGGAAACACCACTGAGAACGCGAAAGAGCGAGATTTATGCGTACGTACCACAAGGCTCAACACACAGCAGGTGTGTATGTGACCACTGTGTGCGCGGTGTGTTTATGTCTAAATACTAAATACTATTCTGATAACAGGCGTTCGCAGGCACGTCCGACTCGCTTGTGGTCCGTCAAGGAATTTCAGTGGATGGAGCAACGAGGATCATCCGCGGGTGTCGATGCCAAAAATCACGCTGTTTGAAGAAGTATTGTGACTGTTATGCAGCCAATCTCCCGTGCGGGAAAAACTGTATATGTGAGGACTGTGGCAACCAAGACAAACGTAAGTCGCATATGCGCCGCAAATTGAATACAGTCCCGGCGACCCATGTTCCTCCTCTTGTGCCTCTTGCATCAACATTATCCATCAAGTCCACAAGCACGTTGCCTTCGTCCGTAGCACGAGGATTGTCAAATAGTGTCATTTCATCGGTATCAGAGGGAATGCCGAATAGTGTGAAAGCTTTCGAATTTTCCATCCACACTCCGCTCTCTTCTTTCAATCAGCCTTTTGATTCTGATGCGAGTCATGGGCTGTCGGAATTTGAATTGGATACAGTCGGGGGGGTGGACTGTGAACAAGGTTGTGAACTCATTGCGTACCTCAATGATGGCATCCTATGAGTTTTCCAGTGCTGTTGCGAGGTTGGGAAAAGAAGAGTACAAGGCCTTGTGGGGGTTATACAAGGGATATTGGGTGGTAATGTTTATTGTGTTTGTTTACATAATGTTCGAATTTTTCTGTAAGTGTCGAGTAAATTGTGTTTAGCCAATACACATGTCTCTGGTTGTGTGCATGAGCGCAGGTGCCCAACATGTTGTGCTTTGGTCTTTCATGCATTGTGAATCGTCCTATTGTGTAGTAAAGAAGAGGAATGCTAATAGCATGCTAGTACCAAGCGAAACTAGGGATATGTCGCGGATAGTATCAAGGCGTTGGTCGCGCGTGTACAGATACCTATCTATCATCTGACCGGTCAATCCAGTTCCAGAACCACCAACTCGGTCAGGGAGCCCGTTCATGTTTAACCAGGCCCAGCATCCCCAACACGCACCTAACATGAATAGCCAGGAAAGGTAAACCAACATGCTATGTACTCTTCTAACAGATACGCAAAAATCGCGAGCGCGCTGACTGAACTCGCTGCTTTGTAGCAGTTTGATTCAATGTCAATCTGCCAAATGTGTATTGGCTATTTCATTGTTGCCAGTGCTAGAACCGAGTGTTGGTGCGTTCGTTTTTTTTATTTCCAAAGACAACTCACGGACACGACCATCAAATTAATCTGGCGTCTGGATACCCTTCCTCGGTCAACAGACAACGCTCCTCGAGCGGATATGTGTAGGACTGGAATTAGTGTTGTCTCCATGTAGTTTGTGTCGTTTAGTTCATTACAATCGCAACTATAATGTGTGATGTGGCCAGCAACTGTGTGACTCTCAGTCCCGCTTGGACAAATTTCAGTGGCTCTAATATCTATCAGAATCTGCACCACTCTATGTCTTTCTAGTTGGGGGGTTGGTTATACGATCTTTTATTTCCATGGATGAATTGAAAATCAGTCCAACCCGAGTACGTTAAAGTCCAATTCAATTCCGACCCTTCCAACCACGAGGCAGGTAGTTGGTGTTTGGTGATTTTATGTTTTTTATTCATCACAGGTAAATTGAAAATCGGCCCAATCAGTTTATGTCAAAGTCCAATTCAGTTTTGAACCTGCCAAACACGAGGTACTTACTTGGGGGTTCGTGATTTATGGTTTTCATTTCCACAGATAACTTGAAAAGACAGTCCAACCCGAATATGTCGAAGTCCAGTTCAATTCTGAACATGCCAACTTCGAGGTACGTAGTTGAGGGTTCGCGAGTTTATGTTTTTCATTTTCCACAGATAAAGTGAAATACGTTTTAATCCGGGATCAGTAGTAAGTCCAATTCAATTCTCAAGCTGTGAACTGCGAGGTACGTAGTTGGGGGTTCGCGAGTTTATGTTTTTCATTTTCCACAGATAAAGTGAAATACGTTCCAATCCGGGATCAGTAGTAAGTCCAATTCAATTCTCAAGCTGTGAACTGCGAGGTACGTAGTTGGGGGTTCGTGAGTTTATGTTTTTCATTTTCCACAGATGACTCGGAAATGAAATACGATCCAACCCGGGATCTGTTGTAAGTCCAATTCAATTCTCAAGCTGTGAACTGCGAGGTACGTAGTTGGGGGTTCGCGAGTTTATGTTTTCCATTTTCCACAGATAAAATGAAATACGATCCAACCCGGGATCTGTGGTAAGTCCAATTCAATTCTCAATCTGTCAACTGCGAGGTACGTAGTTGGGGGTTCGCGAGTTTATGTTTTTCATTTTCCACAGATAAAATGAAATACGATCCAATCCGGGATCTGTAGTAAGTACAATTCAATTCTGAACATGTCAACTGCGAGGTACGTAGTTGGGTGTTGCGCATATTTTGAATCGCCAAGTTCCAGATGCATTGTTGTGGATTGGGAGTGCGTGTACTCGTAGTTTCCCACGCTGGTACGTATAATTTCTACAATATACCAAACGAAACCCGATTTTGAATTCTAGAATCTCTTGCATGTATATAAATGTCGGGCCCTTAATTCTGCCCGACTCCGTTCTATGGATTTGGGGTTGGATCACAAAAATCAAAATAACCCCACGCGGGGACAAGCCAATACCTACTACAATTCCACAGGTCTGCGCGCGCATTTGCCCGTAGGTCCGGAAGCTTGTGGTGAGTGCACGCGCGGCGGAACTGCGTCTCGACGCTGCCTTCTGCACACACTGGAGGGCGATTGTGTCATGATAGGGGCTGGTGGCGTGTCAGGCCAAGATGAAGATGACGAGGGCGCAGACGAGAGCAGCAAAGACATTGGATGGGATCGATGCGTAATTCCCCGGCTACAAAAAGGAATTAGTACCAAGAACCCCATCGACAACGGCGACGACGACGACGACGAGTTGATGCCCAAACATCGTCGACGTAAATCCAAGTGCGCGGTGGCCGCGGACAGTGATGATGAGGATGTGGCTAATGATATGGACGGTGGGGAGAGTGAAGGACGGAACGCGAGACGGGAAGTTGAGAACTGTGGGAGTTCTGAGAATGTTGAAGAGAGTGAAGAACGGAACGCGAGACGGGAAGTTGAGAACTGTGGGAGTTCTGAGAATGTTGAAGAGAGTGAAGGACGGAACGCGAGACGGGAAGTTGAGAACGGTGGGAGTTCTGAGAATGTTGAAGAGAGTGAAGGACGGAACGCGAGACGGCAAGTTGAAAACTGTGGGAGTTGTGAGAATGATGAAGAGATCGATAAAGAGAGTGATCAAGAGTGTGATCAAGAGAATGAAGTCATGGAAGTCGATGAAGTCGAGGGCGTGGATGAGCTGGCGAATATAGGGATCTCCCTGCAGCCCCCTGGAGAAATCATGATGGAGCCGCCAACGAGTACTAAGGAGTTTATGGAATCAAATAAGATTGGCCAGCACCAAATCACACAATGCTTCATGGGCGTGGACGAAAACACTGCACGCGTGCGGCACAGTGTGTGTGAGCAGAAGAAGAACACATTCATGTTTGTGGACCGTCTGGATGAGAAGGGGTCTACTCCTGCCATGCTTCAGAAGGTTCTATACTGTCTGCATATGGCAAAGAACTACTACATGGGGCTGCGCCACGGAAGTGATAAGTGTGTGGACAAACCGTTTGATGTACCTCACGCGCGCCCAAACGATGCCTACTCGACCATAGACTATGGCATGTGTTATCACAAACACCTCGAAGACTTTGCCATTGTGACAACACCCATTATGAACATTACGATGCACATTGAGCAAGGTAGCACTGGCGGCAACTCACCCCTCATGGTGTTCTATATGCTGCTACAAGTGGACTGCCCAATCACGTTTGACCTCGTGGATTGCATCAAGAGATCGTGTAGCAAAATGCAATCACTGAAAGACTCTCTGATCTGCCAGGATATGGAGCGCTTCTGGGTGGAGATTGTGCACCACCAGGCCTCATTTGGGGGTCGCATTGGCACAGACATGATGTCGGCAGTTGGCATTGACTTTGCGCAATTATTTGACGAGGACTCCAGCAAATGCATGTGGAAGCTGTGCCGGGCTGCCGTGTGCATCGAATCCATGCGGCGGCACATGCACATGCTGGCCACAGAATACGTGACGGGACGTTCTTCCTTCAATTACAGCAAGGCGAGTGCGCTGGTGCGTGTGAGTTTTCCGAATATTGACAGCGTGCTGGAGGGAAATCTTGAGGCACATCTCTTTGACGCCACGTGGAGCGACATCACACGCAAGTGCTGCGTTGCTCATCACAACCAGTTCAAGCAATACAAGAAGGCCGTTCTGCACTCGAAGCGCAAGAAAAAGGGCCCGCGCGAGCGCCAGGAGGAGGCGGAGGATAATCCTGAGGGTGTGGACGACGGTGGTGCGCAGGACGAGGTGCAACCGTATGACCCCCCAGTGGTCTATGGGTTCCCAACTTTTATCAACTGGGACAACGACGTCGTCGCAGACTTTATGCTGGAGTTCACGACGGACCCCGCGTCAAATAAAGTTGCAGAGCTCGAGGAGATGATGCGGCAGCACCCCGGGGACATTGTGATGAAGGAGTTCCCAGTGACAATGCTAACGGTGCTGGTAGAGCCGACACTACTGTTGCCGCTCGAGAACTCATACACGACGATAGCAGAGTGGAAGATGCTTAACAAGGACTGTCTTCTCCCGACCAATGTCACGCTTCCAATTTTAATGATGCAGCACAATCGCTCGCTCGTGAACCGCCCTTCGCTCTCAATGTTTGTTGGAGACTCATATGGACTGCCCAAGGACATGCTTACCATGTCAGAGATGCGCAACATGCTGCTCAGCGCCAACGTGTCCATCAACAGCATGATGTACTTCCGCGCACACAGCATCTACGAGATGCAAATGCAGAGCATGCTACGGCACGAGAACCCGACGCAGCGCGTATATGCGTTCTCCAGTTACCTGCTCGGCACTGCCTACCCGCTTGCCATGACCAACGCCAACTCTGACACCGGACAGTATGGGGGCATGGACCCGCGTGTTGCCGTATTTTCCAAGCTTGGAGAGACTGCCTTCCACGGTAGCCGATTCCAGTCGAGTATCGCAGAGGGCTTCACTCAGGCCGCGGGCATTGTGCGTGAGGAACTCACAGACGAGAAATGGCATGTGGCGGACCACACAGGCACGCTCATGAGCGCTTTACTGCTGGTCAATGCGTCGCTGGCGTTTTCAAACCGCAACTGGCGCCTCAAGGCCAACAACGTAGAGCTTATGTTCCGTTGTCTCATATCGGACATAGGCATGAACCTCTGCTTTCTCAGTTACGCATTGCAAATGGCACCAAACGGGATTGGCTTTATCAACTGGATTAAAAACCTACAGGGGTGCATCCTCAGCGACGCGCGCCGCGTAGACACCCCCTATGAGGAGACAGTGCAGAAGGGCCGTGGCTGCGGGGCAGACAAGACCATGGGCGAGTACACAAACAGTCAGCATTCGGCGACATATGAACAGCCATATGGCGTCGACCTGTCGACAATCCCTGTGATTGAGGACTCGAAGGGCTTCACGAGCCAGGCCTTCTGGCACCGTTTCACCACGACTGTTGGCGCCGACGGCAAGATCCACTCGCGCCCGCAGTGCAACCCTGCCACTATCTATTGCACTGATATTACCCCATTCGACCCAAGGCAGTCGGCAAACGGTGCAGTCAACCAGCACGAGAAAATGTGCGCGCTCACTCCCCGCAACACGCTCGCCCCCAGCGCCGGGAAACGCACGACCACAGTGCGAAATGAGCGTACACAGAACTTTGAGTCCGTCGACCAGATCCTGTCCTACTTCCTGCGCTGTCTCACGCTGGCGCAGAACCTGCGCACGGGGAATCCCTTTGAGCAGACGCTCAAGGTTATTTGCACAAGCGTCGCCGCGGGGGCCGTGGATGTTCCCGCAGCGCGCCGCGGGGGGACTGCTGGTGGCGACGCGGACGGGCGGCACGATATGGGAGAAGAAGGCAAGTACACAACTCAAAACATTGTGCCCCATATCAAAAAGTGCATGCGCCTGCTCAACCATGACGCAATGGGTGTCGCGCTCAAAGTGGCGGATGAACAGAATCGTGGTTACTATGGGCGCGTGCAGTCTCTTGTGGAGTCATGCGTCTTTGATGTCGTATCTAACCTTGTGCGGGTTCACACGGGGTACATGCTTCCCGACGCTGCTACGCCAGCAGAGTGGGGTCGTCATGTGCAGAAAGTCGAGGCGCGTATGCCGCCCACTGGTCTGCTCT
>ENA-ORXF01001989-ORXF01001989.1-marine-metagenome-genome-assembly--contig:-NODE-1989-length-12557-cov-8.031731_pt1 | contig 12557 bp, 14 predicted proteins | sample MGYA00237864_ERZ511476 | MGnify/ENA primary metagenome ERZ511476 (study PRJEB26306, sample SAMN06343908) | marine metagenome | isolation source: coastal waters | place: Atlantic Ocean: West Antarctic... | reverse complement strand
ATTATGCTTCCTGCTGGTGTACATACTCTTGTAGTTCCTAAAGCTATAGGCAATGCTACTATCTTAAACTATAGACGGGGTAGTAGTACCAGTACATTAGTACGTGTAATTTTATCGTAAAACAAAGTACCCCCGTTGTGTAATAAATACATGACGGGGTTATAATTTTAACTTAAAGAAAAAGGAATATACTATGGCTAAAATGCCCATGACTATGAAGAACGGTAAGAAAGTTCCATCCTATGCTGCTGACGGTGTTGGCAAAATGAATAAGGGTGGGGTAGCTAAAAAGAAACCTGCAGCTAAGATGATGGCTGGTGGTATGGCTAAAAAGAAACCTGCTGCTAAAATGATGGGCGGTGGAATGTCCAAGTCTAGTGGTTATATGTATGGCGGTATGGCTAAGAAAAAACCTGCAGCTAAAAAGAAATAATTCGTAGGAATTAACCATGTCTATCCCAGAACGAGTAAAGAATAAAATGAAAGAAGAGGGACTCAAGGGTGTTAATAAACCTAAGAAAACTCCTAGTCATAAAACTAAGTCTCATGCTGTAATGGCAAAAGAAGGAGAGACTTACAAATTTATTCGTTTTGGGCAACAGGGTGTTTCTGGTGCAGGTTCATCTCCTAAGACTCCAAAAGATAAAGCACGTAAGAAAAGTTATTATGCAAGGCATGATGCTCAAGATTCCAAGCCAAGTAAACTATCGGCTAGGTATTGGTCGCACAAAGTTAAATGGTAAACTTTAAATACAAAGGCATAGGTAAATGGCAAAAGAATCAAAAGAATCTTTAAGAGAATATTTAAATAGAAAGATAAAAGATAAAGGCTCTAGCCTAGCTAAAGAAAAAGCAAAAGCTAGTAAGTATAAATCTATTTCTGCTGCTAAGAAAGCAGGTTCACTTTACTATACAAATAAAGATGGTAAAGTTATGGCTGCTGTATATGCAGAAGATTTAAAATTTAAATTCAAAGGTATTAAATCAACAGGAAAAATTACTGTCTCAGTACTTCCTGCTGATGCTTCATCTAATAGAGGTAAAGCAAATAGAACTATATCACGAAAAAGAAAACCCGGAGGTGTTGATCCTTTAGGTTTAGCTGGACCAAAAACTTATAAGAAAATAAAAAAGAAATAGCAGTGCATAACGGGGTTGCATAACTGTCTGTAGTATGTTAACCTAAAGCATGGTATAACTGTCCTTGGTAATATAGAAGGAGTTATACCATGTTTAAACGTTTACTTAATAAGATACAGCATAACCAAATGCGTAGAGTAGAATACTGGCAGCTAAGTAACATGTCAGACGCTATGCTTAAAGACATAGGATTGACACGTGGTGAAATCAAAGACAGGTTCTACAACCAAGAAAAAGTCTACCGTTAATGCGGCTGGTAATTATACTAAGCCTTCTATGCGTAAGCGTATGTTTTCTGCCGTTAAAGCAGGAACAAAAGGTGGATCAGCAGGGCAGTGGTCGGCCCGTAAAGCACAGCTACTTGCTTCACGTTATAAAAAAGCAGGGGGAGGATACAAGTCATGAAGGGCGTAAAGCATTATAAAAAAGATGGTACAGAACATAAAGGCAGTACTCACAAGATGCCTGACGGTTCTTTACATACAGGTAAGTCTCACAGTAAAACAAGTGTAAAGTTATCTCATTATAAAGACCTAACTAAAAAAGCAAAGGCTAAAGCTGATGGCAATAAAAAAGTCTCAAAAAAGTCTTAAAGCTTGGACTAAACAAAAGTGGAGAACTAAAAGTGGGAAACCTTCAACGCAAGGTTCAGGAGCAACTGGAGAACGTTATCTTCCGAGTTCTGCTATTAAAAATATGGATGCAAAGACTTACAACGCATCTACAGCAAAAAAGAAAGCAGACACAGCTAAAGGTAAACAATTTTCTAAGCAACCTAAAAAAGCTGCTAAAGCTACAAAGCCGCATAGGAAAATAAAATGATAAAATATTTTAAAAGAATTTGGTGTGCTATAATTAATCGTGATTGTTCTTGTAAAAAATGTGAGTGCGAATGAGAAACTTAACAGAAAAACAACAGAAGTTTCTTGATGTTCTTTTTGAAGAAGCAAAAGGTGATCCTTCTCAAGCACGTAAACTAGCTGGGTATGCAGAAACTGTTTCTACTTCTTCTATTGTAAATGCTTTGCAAGAAGAGATTGCAGAAAGAACAAAGAGATTTATTTCTACCACTGCAACTAAAGCAGCTTATTCCATGAAACAAGTTATGGAAAGCCCTACTGATTTAGGGAACAAAGAAAAAATGGTAGCAGCAAAAGATATTTTAGATCGTGGTGGATTTAAAGCTACTGATAAAGTAGAAGTATCAACATCTAATCCTTTATTTATTTTGCCCCCTAAAGATGAGTAGACTAGGAAAAGTTTGGCAGCTACCTGCACCAAGAGAAGATGAAGAGTTTGAATGGAGATCAGTAGTTAGAGTTGGAAGACAAGTACCTTTTGGTTACAGTCAAGATCCTAATGATGTAGATATACTACGCCCAATATCAAATGAGTTAGAACTGCTAGAAGAAGCTAAGAAGTATCTTAAACAATATAGTTACAGAGATGTTTCAGCTTGGTTAAGTGAGCAATCAGGCAGATATATATCCCACGTAGGATTAATGAAAAGAGTTAAAATTGAGCGAAAACGTAAGAGAGAAGCTTCAATCCAACGCCACCTCGCTGAAAAATACAAAGCGGCCCTCGAAAAAGCGAAGAAGCTCGAAGAAGAAAGACTTGGTGGAAGAGACCTCAAGTCCAACACAGATAACTTACACCAGAGAGTTGCCTAACGAAGATATAATCTTTGAGCCTAATCCGGGGCCACAAACAGATTTTCTAGCTTCTACACAACAAGAAGTATTGTACGGTGGCAGTGCTGGGGGTGGAAAGAGTTACAGCTTAGTTGCTGATCCAGTTAGATACTTTACTAATCCTAACGCAAGTATGTTGTTAGTAAGACGTAGTACAGAAGAACTAAGAGAACTTATCTCAGTTTCTAAACAGTTATACCCAAAGGCTGTACCCGGAATAAAATTTATGGAACGGGATAAGACTTGGGTAGCACCATCAGGTGCAACACTCTGGATGTCATACCTTGATAGAGATGATGATGTTATGAGATACCAAGGGCAAGCCTTTAACTGGATTGGTTTTGACGAGCTAACTCAATGGCCTAGTCCTTACCCGTGGAATTATATGCGCTCAAGATTACGTACTACTAAAGACAGTGGCTTACCTTTGTACATGAGAGCAACAAGTAACCCCGGAGGTCCGGGTCACCAATGGGTTAAGAAAACTTTTATTGACCCTAATACCCCGAACAAATCTTTTTGGGCCACAGACATTGACTCAGGCGAAGTAGTAACTTGGCCTAAAGGACATTCAAGGCAAGGCGAGCCTCTATTTAAACGCAGGTTTATTCCTGCAACTTTATTTGATAATCCGTACCTAGCAGATGATGGTATGTATGAAGCCAATCTTTTGTCGTTACCTGAACACCAGAGAAGGCAACTCCTAGAAGGTGATTGGGATATTAACGAAGGGGCAGCATTCCCAGAGTTTAATCGTAAGATACATGTAATAGATCCTTTTGATATACCTAATAGTTGGGTGAGGTTTAGAGCTTGTGACTATGGTTACGGATCACACACTGGTGTTCTATGGATGGCAGTAAGTCCATCAGAACAAATAGTTGTATACAGAGAACTTTATGTAAGCAAAGTTATTGCTACTGATTTAGCTGACATGATACTAGAAGCAGAACAAGAAGAGAAAATAAGATACGGAGTACTTGACTCTTCTTTGTGGCATAACCGTGGTGACACTGGACCTAGTTTAGCAGAACAAATGATTATGAAAGGTTGCCGATGGAGGCCATCTGATAGATCAAAGGGTTCAAGAGTATCAGGTAAGAATGAATTACACAGACGTTTACAGGTAGATGATTTTACTGAAGAGCCTAGACTTGTTATATTTAATAATTGTAAAAATTTAATATCTCAATTACCTGCACTACCTTTAGATAAAAATAACCCTGAAGATGTAAACACACACGCAGAAGATCACTTATACGATGCATTACGTTATGGAATTATGACAAGACCAAGAAGCAGTTTGTTTGATTTCAATCCCGCAACTAGTTCAGGATTTCAAGTAAGTGATCCTACTTTTGGATATTAAGGAAATAATATGGAAGAAGAATTTGAAGAAACTATGGACTCAGCAGAATCTAAAGCTTTAGATGATACTGAAGAAAATTCTTATAGTGATCCCCTTGCTGGAACTATTGTAGGTTTAGTTAAAGATAAATTTTCTAAAGCCTCTACCTCTAGGGATACAGAAGAACGTAGATGGATTCAAGCTTATAGAAACTATCGTGGTCTGTACGGACCTGATGTTCAGTTTACTTCTACAGAGAAATCAAGAATCTTTGTAAAAGTAACTAAAACAAAAGTACTTGCTGCTTACGGGCAGATAGTAGAAGTACTATTTGGTAATAATAAATTTCCTATTACTATTGAACCTACTACCTTACCAGAAGGTGTAGCAAGCTCAGTTCATTTTGAAACTGATGACCAACTTCAAAAAGCTAATGCTGGTGAAAAAGAAGGAGATAATAAACTTCTTCCCGGAGAAACACTCCCCCAGTTACAACAACGTCTTGGCGCACTTAAAGATAAACTAGAACCTGTTATAGATATTCTTAAAGAAGGCCCAGCACAAACTCCCTCTTCAGTATCAATACATCCTGCAATGATAGCAGCAAAGAAAATGGAAAAGAAAATCCATGATCAATTAGATGAGTCTAATGCAAATAAACAACTGCGTGTTGCTGCTTTTGAATGTGCATTATTTGGTACAGGAGTAATGAAAGGGCCATTCGCAATAGATAAAGAATACCCTAACTGGGGTGATAATGGTGAATACACACCTACCATAAAAACTATTCCTCAAACTTCTTCTGTATCTATTTGGAATTTTTATCCTGATCCAGATGCAATGAATATGGATGAGGCTGAATATATTATTGAACGCCATAAGATGTCACGTTCACAGATCAGAGCTTTAAAGAATAGACCTTTCTTTAGGTCAAATTCTATTGACCTTGCTATCTCTATGGGAGAGTCCTACATCAAAGAGTGGTGGGAACAAGCAATGGAAGATGATTCTAATGAATCAAACTCTCAACGTTATGAAGTTTTAGAATTTTGGGGTAATGTAGATACAGACATCTTACGAGGACATGATGTTGATATTCCTAAAGAACTAAAAAACTTTGATCAAGTAAGTGTAAATATTTGGGTTTGTAATGATCAAGTACTTCGTCTTGTAATGAATCCCTTTACCCCATCGTTAATACCTTACTATGCAGTTCCTTATGAAATTAATCCTTATAATATATTTGGTGTTGGTCTTGCTGAAAACATGGATGACACACAAACTCTTATGAATGGTTTCATGAGGATGGCAGTTGACAATGCAGCATTATCTGGTAATATGTTAATTGAAGTAGATGAAACAAACTTAGTACCGGGACAAGACTTATCTGTATATCCGGGTAAAGTATTTAGGCGTCAAGGTGGCGCACCCGGACAAGCTATTTTCGGAACTAAGTTCCCTAACGTATCTAATGAGAACATGCAGATGTTTGATAAGGCACGTGTATTGTCGGATGAGTCAACAGGCTTTCCATCTTTTGCACATGGTCAAACAGGTGTATCTGGTGTAGGACGTACTGCTTCTGGTATCTCTATGCTTATGTCAGCAGCCAACGGTAGTATTCGTAATGTTGTTAAGAACGTTGATGATTACTTGCTTGGCCCTATGGCAAAAGCTTTTTATAGTTTTAACATGCAGTTTGACTTTGATGAAGAAATCAAAGGAGACTTGGAGGTAAAGGCCCGTGGTACAGAAAGCCTTATGGCAAATGAAGTTCGTAGTCAAAGACTTATGCAATTTTTACAAGTTGTACAGAATCCTGTACTTGCCCCTTTTGCAAGAATGGATTATATTATCCGTGAAATTTGTAAGTCTATGGATCTTGATCCAGATAAACTAGTTAACTCTATGGCAGATGCATCCATACAAGCTGAGATACTTAAAAAGTTTCAGAAAGAAAATCCACCCCCAGTACCAGAAGGTCAACCTCAAGTAGGACCAGACGGACAACCCATCTCTCCTGAGGCTGGCCCTGCTGGCGCACAGGCAGGAGATACTCAAGGGAGTGGGGGAGGTACTATAGGTACTGGTTCAGTGCCTACACCGGGAGAACAGGGCTTCTCAGGTAATACTGGACAAGGACAACTACAGTGAGTTTAAAATCTTTAGTGAATGATAAACCTTTATGGGATTCTTTTACAGAAGAATTAGATAAAAGACTTGCCGACACACACAGAGCTATGGAGCAGGGAAATGATTCTCATGCTTTATATCGTCTTCAAGGACAGGCTACTGCCTTACGTAAATTAAAACAACTTAGGGAATACGTTAATGTCGGAGAATAGAATTTCAAACTCTTTCCTACAAAAAAGAAACCGTGGTATAGGTGGTGAAGATCCTTTTATTATTGGTGATGGTGAAGATAATAGACCAAGCTATGTTAAAAATTTCAAACCTATTAAAGGTAAAAGTAGAACAACTATAGTCCAAGAAGGAATAGAACAGTTTGGAGAAGCTGTTGTTGATGATCCTGTAGGAGTTGGTAAAGCTATTGCAACTGGTATAAAGGAAGATTTTTTAACTTTTAAAAAAGATCCTAAAAAATATGTTTATGATGCTACTGCAAATGTTGTTCAATCTATTAAAAATGTAGGCACTAAAAGTTTATCTGATTATTTACCAGAAGGTACTACAGAAAAAAGAGCTACTGCAGAACAAATGACTGCAGCTAGGCAAGCTCAACTTAATGATTATTTAAGTGCTTCTGTTGTAATACCTGCTGCTAGTGTTGTTAAACAATCCTCAAAAATTATACGTAAAGCCCTACCAGAGACAGGGCTTTTAAATGAACCAACATTTGTAAATACAACTGCTAATTTAAAATCTTTACTTCAAGGTGATAGAGAATTTTTAATAGAAAGTAAAAATCCTAACTTACAAGGAGTTGGTGCTGACGTAGTAAAGACTGCAGCTATTGGAGATTCTGATGATCCGGGTATAAATCCTACTAAACCTAAATCAGAAGTAGCTCCTTTAGTTAGACCGTTAGATGCAGATGTAAGCCCTATTACAGATCGTGGTGATTTTTATAGCCCTATTCTTGCAAACTTAGATAATTTACCAATAGGTAAAGATGGTATGCTTGGAAGTAATATTATAAAGTTTCTTACTAAGAAAGCTTCTAATATTAATAAGACAGAACTTAATTGGTCACAGTTACTTTTTCCCGGTGAAAGATTATTAAGAGCTTCTAGTGCTGACAAAATTTTTGGTATTGACCCAAATCGTAAGTATGGAAAAACAGAAATAAAATTATTAGCTCAACAAAATTTACCTCAAATTATAATAGAAGTTAGAAATGGTAATGATGAATTTTTACCAACTAGATATGGAGGAGATAATCGAAGAGATACTCAAAGAGTACCAGTAATAATTGGAGAAGACCTACCTACAAATTTAACTTTTGACAGGAGTGATTATCAAGGTTGGTCTGATGCTGTAATAAAAAATAACCCTAGTTTTGAGCAAGATGTTACAGATGATATCTTAGATAATTTTGAAGATTTTAGTGACTACGATTTTAATAGGTTTGCAAATGGAATTAGAAATACACCTAAAGAACTGTATGGAAACGGTGAAGATTATGTTGAAATATTTTTAAAAAATAAAAATACTTTAGGTCATCAATATCGTGCATCAAGGGCACATTTTCCTGATCATAAAGATCCTGAAACTATAATAGCTCATGCCAGAGGATCTTTTTATAAACTTGGAATACCATTTAGTACATTAAAAAGAAAAGTATTTGTAGTAGAAGAACTTCAAACTGATGCAATACAAAGAAGTTCAGGTGGTGGAAGAGTTGCTACGGAAAAAACTACAGATGAAATAAAAGAATTTACTGAAAACAAAAAAGCTATACCTGAAATTGGATCAAGAGAATATACAGAAAATTTAGCTGCTGATCTACAAGAATTACTAACAAAAAATAGTGAAAATGATTCTATAAATCCAGCACCAAGATTTGATAGATTAGCTGGTATAGATACAAACTCTGATCTTTTTGAGGAACAAATATTAAAACAAAAAGAAGCTCTATTTAAATTATCTGAAAATGTAGGTAGGGCTAAAAAGATTTTTGAAGCTGGAAGTTGGATTGATGAAGATGTTGTAGATTTTTTCATGGCTGAATATAATAAATTTGGTATGAAAGAATCTTCTTTATTAAGAGGAACAAAAGATCTTTATGGGGCAAGAGAAATAGATAAAATTCTTTCTAATGCTATTGGGGATATTATATATACTAAAAGTCAAGTAAGGCAATATGGACTTCAAAATAATATTACAAAGGCACTTTCAGATGCAACTATAAAAACTCCTGCTTTAGATCTTTCTCCACTTAAACTGAGTGAAACAGTTAGAAGTAGTTTATTAGCTGCAATGAAAAATGCAAAAAATAATGAATCAAATACTTTAGTTATTCCTCCAGTAAAAGATATTGTAAAAGCACATGATGGATCAAAAAAAGCTTTTGATATAACTTACGATACTGCAGTATTAAAAACTTTAAAGTCTTTAAACTCAGAAACAAATGGTCAAATTACTTTTAAGACAAGTAAATTAAAAGGTTTAAATTTTAAAAGTGGAGAAAATTATATAATAGTTGATTTTTCTAAATTTGACATACCTAAAAATTCACAATTAAGATTAGCCGAAGGAGGCGTAGTACAACCAATGGAACAACAAATGCAAAATATATTACAAGAAGGTGGTATCGGTGACGATGGTATGTTACGTGATCCAGTTTCAGGAAATGAAATACCACCCGGCTCTCTTGCTAATGAGGTTCGTGATGACATTCCAGCACAACTATCTGAAGGTGAGTACGTAGTTCCTGCTGATGTTGTTCGTTTCTTTGGTGTAAAATTATTTGAAGACTTACGATTAGAAGCAAAAAAAGGCTTGCAAGGTATGGAAGATAATGGTAGGATAGGGGGAGAAAAAATTCCTAATCCTTCTTCTAATGAAATTACTGATGCTGATGTTGATCAAATAGAACAAATGCTTTCGGAAGAAGGTGTTGAATCTGGTGGACTAAACCAAGGTGGACTACTTGAGAAACTAGTTAAGACTGCCCAATCAAACTCTATGGTTAATGAACGTATGAGGGCATCAGGCATACCTATGCAAATGAATGCAGGTGGTGCTATTGGTCAACAGATACCAAGCAATAGTCAGTACAATGACCCTAAAAAAATTGATGCAGTAATATCAAAGATTGCTAGTGCTGCACAACAAAACCCTAAACTACTGAGGATGCTTACTGAACGTGGTATAAATATACCTACTAATCTTGCAAGTCAAAATTCAGAGCAGCTAAGAAAAAGTAATTTACCATCACAAACTACTGAACCAATTACAAATGCTGCTAGTGGTGGTTTTATCCCAACAGAAAATTACACTGAAGTACAGGATATGATTTCTAACAAAGCTAAAAAAAGTTCTAATGTAGATAATCAAATGACACAGAATTTCTATCACGGTGGTTCGGTTCATGATTCTTATAGTGTTGCAGATGTATTAGCTGCACCATCATTACCCGGTTCATATTTAACTCCGGGTGCTGGGACACTGGGATCTTCTGGTTCTAATTATCAATCAGCACCAATAGGTCCACAAGAACCAGAAGGCGGTTGTGCTGAAGGATTTATGTGGAATGGAATAGCTTGTGTACCAATTCCAGTTACAGTACAAAGTAATAATAATGATGATGATAATAATAGGCCACCACCTGAACCACCAAAGCCTTGGTATGAAGAAGAGGCAATAGGTGATTTAAGTGATGACACTTGGATAGAAAATAAACTTAATCCAGAAGAGCAGCCACAAGGTTTTGTAGCTGGTATACTTAGCAATATGCCTATAGCAAAGTTTGGTAGACATGTACAAAAATACACTAATATAGCAGAAGTAAGGGCTGCTTCTAGGCTTGCACTAGCTGCAGGTAAAATAGACGATAAAAGATTAGCAGAAATAGAAGCAAACTTACAAGGTTATATTAAATCTGAAGGACTTAATGAAACATGGTCTAGTATTTCTCAAGGTAACTTCCAAGAGAAAAGTGTTATGAGATCATTTGATTTAGATGGTGATCCTAGTAATCTTACTGAAGCAGAATATAATGCTTACATAACAGCAAGTGGTGGAGTTGTTGAACCTGTTGTTGAAACTGTTACACCTAAATCTACTGATGTAACAGACAAAGAAACTATAGCTGCAAATCTTCAAAAAGCAAATATAGCTCAAAATACTGAAACAGCAGCAGAAAGAAGAGATAGAAAAAGAGAAAATCGAGAGAACGCTGCTCAAGTTTCTGCGGGAACTACTGCTTCTAAAAAAGCTGCTCAAAGTAAAGTTAAAGCAGGTACTAGTAAAAAAGTAATACGTGATCTTTCAGGTGCTACTGTAAAAGCTGGTAGTGGAGTAGGAACCAATAAGGATGGTTCAGATTTTTCTGGTCCTATGAATAAAGGCGGCTTAATGAAAAAGAAAAAGAAATAGATTAAACATAATCTATCCGACAATAACTATAAGGCTACTCAGCTACGGCTGACCCCAACATAAAGGAGATGGATATGCCTGAACTACAAGAGGTGGAGACACCAAAAAATGCAGGGTTTGTAAACGCTAACCATAACAATCGTAATCGTAAACGTATTGAAGAGGATCAGAAAGAACTTGAAGAACTACAAGGTAGTGAAGAAGTTATCGAAGAAGAAACGCCCGATACAGAAGATGAAGAAAAGACGTTATCAAGAGAAGAAAAATCTTTTAAAAAAAGGTATGGTGATCTTAGACGTCATATGAGTGAAAAAGAAACTGAGTGGAAAGAACGTCTTGAATTATTAGAGGGACGTATGAATGACTCTTCTATTAGTGTACCTAAATCTGATGAAGACATTGCTCAGTGGGCTGCTAAGTATCCTGATGTTGCTAGTATAGTAGAAAGTATTGCTACTAAAAAAGCAGAAGAAATGTTTAATAAAGCTGACAAACGATTGAAAAAAATTGATGAAGCACACTATGAGAATAAAAGGATGGAGTCAGAAGCAGTAATTAAAGAAAGTCATTCTGACTTTGATGAGTTAAGGAATGCTGATGTGTTTCATGATTGGGCAGATGAACAACCTAAGTGGGTTCAAGATGCTCTATATGAAAACTCTGAAGACCCAGCTTCAGTAGTTCGTGTTATTGATTTATATAAATCTGATAAAGGCATGACTACTTCAGCTAAGAAAGTTAAATCAAAAGAAGCAGCATCTGTTGTTAATAAGAGAGGCAAGACTTCTATTGATACTAATGAGTCGGATAATTCAATTAAAGAGTCTGATGTTGCTAAAATGTCTGACAAAGTTTTTGAAAAGAATCAAGATAAAATTACTGAGTCTATGCGATCTGGTAAATTTATTTACGATATTTCGGGTACAGCCCGATAATAGCTATTGACAAAAGTTAAATAGTCAATATAACTAAGGGATAGTATTAAAGAGCCTCTTAACAGACTACCTCTCTTACTATCCCTTTTCCAAGAAGTCTAAACAAACTAATAAGAACTACCTGAGTAAGTACAGGCCCAAATTTATATCGGTTGGCCGACTGATATTAACTTGCACCCTAGAAAAGTTCAGCCTCTTGAGTAAAATGTTTAGCTTAAACTAAGCCAAACAATATCAATAGGAGGATTTACTATGGCTTTTACAACCGCAACAGGTTACGGCAATTTACCAAATGGTAATTTTAGTCCCGTAATCTATTCCAAAAAAGTACAACTTGCTTTCCGCAAAAGTACTATTGTTGGAGATATAACAAACTCTGATTATTTCGGAGAAATTACTGCTGCTGGTGATACAGTACGAATTATCAAAGAACCAGAAATTTCTGTCTCGGAATACAGCCGTGGCGCAAATGTCACAGCTCAAGATTTACAGGACGAAGACTTCACGTTAGTCATTGATAAAGCTAACTATTTTGCTTTTAAGATGGATGATATTGAAGAGGCGCATTCGCATGTGAACTTCATGGATCTTGCTACTAATCGTGCTGCATATCGTTTAGCTGACAATCATGATCAAGAAGTTCTTGCTTATATGTCAGGTTACAAGCAGACTACTTTGCATAGCAAAGGTGATACTCTTAACACTACAGTCAATGGCTCTAAAGCTGTTTCAACTGCAGGGTCAAATGAGCTACTATCTTCTATGCAGCTTCACAAAGGTGACTTTGGGAATGTTACTACTGCCTCTGCTGGCACTCACTCAATTCCTGTGACTGCACGTATGCCGGGAGCTACTTCGCTTCCAACTGCAACCGTTTCT